>Ga0315298_1003826_pt1 | contig 23311 bp, 14 predicted proteins | sample WHS_1_MG_FD_203077 | JGI IMG/M metagenome (GOLD analysis project Ga0315298, IMG submission 203077) | Extremophilic microbial mat communities from Washburn Hot Springs, YNP, Wyoming, USA - WHS_1_MG | ecosystem: Environmental > Aquatic > Thermal springs > Hot (42-90C) | place: USA: Wyoming...
GCCGGGCCAACTCAGACCGTCGCCCCAGTCATCTGCATGCCCCTGAGCAAAGAAGGCCGGATCATGAAGCGCGCAAAAGGGATCTTCCTTCCGTGGCGGGCCAATAAGATCCTTGAGATCCGTGGTAAACACTTCGCCAGTGGACCAATGGATTTCTATCTGGAACGGGCCAGTAATCGTCGCCGTTTCAACTCTGGGTGCTTGATTCATGGGTTCAACCTCCGATATTCCGTCAATAGGGCATCCCGATGCGCCTCAATCCAGGTCCGCACCGGTTCCAATCGCTTCCGGGGCGAGACATAGCCGACCAAAAGTGCACCTGTCTCAATGGCCAGCGACACACGGGATCCGTCACGAAACTGCACATGGACGTGCGGAAGCGGATGCTGCTCCCGGCCGTTGATGCGTATACGCCAGTCATCCCCGACTGAGTAGTGGGTCATGACTTCATGATAGGGAAATCATTGCACCATATCAAGGTTGACATCAATTTCGCTACACTTCGGTTTGCTCGGCTATTTCCAGGGCATCGTCGACCTCGATGCCCGGATAACGGACGGTGCTCTCCAGCTTGGTGTGCCCCAGCAGAAGTTGCACGGCGCGGAGATTCTTAGTGCGCGTGTAAATCAATGTGGCCTTGGTTCGGCGCATGGTATGCGTGCCATAGGCGGACGGATCCAACCCTATGGAAGTAACCCAACGTTCTACAACACGCGCATACTGCCGGGTGGAAAGATGAGGTGATGCGTGTTTCCTGCTGGGGAAGAGAAACTGGTCATCCTTGAGTTTGGCATGGGCGATCCATGTGGTCAGGGCCTTTCGGGTTTGCTCGGTGATCTCAAATTGGACGGGCCTCTGAGTTTTTTGCTGGAGCACGATGGCGCGGTGCATGACGGTGTGACCATGTGCGATATCGGAAACATGCAGTCCCACAAGGTCGCAGCCCCGCAATTTGCTATCGATGGCGAGGTTGAAGAGGGCTAATTCGCGAATATATTGGGCCAATTGCAGGCGAATTCTAATGGCCCATACCTCTTGCAGTTTCAAGGGCCGTTTCTGACCTATGACTTTGCCTTTGTTCCAAGGGATTTGTGGGTGCTGGGGGGTGCCGTTGAGTTCTGTTAGCATGACACGGTCTCCATGGTTGTGAGAAGAAGACCATTTTTTGCGAACTCAAACGGCGGCGCCAGACTGGTTGTGGACGCAGGATTCGGCTAGAATGGTCGAGTTCGTATCCGACCTAAAATTGGAGAAATCCGCTGTTTTGTCTGATGGTTGGTCGCAAACAGAAATAAATCAGAAACAATAGGATAGGATCGTTTTGGCAATACGAATATGAGACAGAATGACGCCTTATGGCTGATATCTTGATAAATTGAAGCGAGCAGAAGAAATGATCCATCCCGAAGCCTCATCCGGCACCGGCATCATGACCATATCGCGTGAGCCGGTCGTCTTTCACTGCAACCACTACAATCGCTTTCTTCAATTGGTAATCGAAGACTGCCATTACATTGACCGCGAACCAATTCTGGTAGGCTCTGCTACCGAAGTCAGCTTTCGACAACTTCGGGCGGCCTTTCGGGAACACCCAGAATGGTCCGTTGCAAATCGCCTCAAGTATGCCGAATCCATGTATCGCTTTTGCGGATTTGGAGACCTACCCTTGGGCGCGCTGCCCCATTCAGGCGAACCAGAGTTTGTACTCGTCGAAAATCACTCCCATTACGGGGCAGCACTACGCCTGAATTATGGTAAGCGGCGCTGGCCTGGCGAGCATTTTGATCTTGGCTATGCCATAGGTGCCATATCGGCCATTTATGGACAATCTTATGGGGGCAAAATCGATGGAGATGCTCTCTCGATGGGGGCAGAGACGACCCGCTTTCATCTACATCTTTGCAACAGTGGGGATCAATTCCCCTTGGACATACCGGATATCCCCCAGGCAGTTCTGCCTCAGGGTGCCGATCAGGTTCCCCCGCGACATATCGGTCTGCATATAGATGAAGACGCCATTATGACTGCGGTGCGCACTTTGCCATTGACCGGGGATGCTGACGGATTGATTCCTGCTTTTGGCGTCTACCTGACGCGGCACTACGCGGACTACTACAATTTGGTGTCTTTTCGCTTTGAACGGGCTCTTCAGGAAGCACTCAACACGCATCGCTATTTGGGGGAGATGTTGTGGTACGAGTACCCAACCCTGTTTTATTATAAGGAGAAGTTCAAGCATCTTCAGGGCCAGGAACTTGCCAGAACCTTGCTGATTGAAGCGGGCCATATATGTGGGTTCAGTACCATGGGTGGCATCATGCGCTCGGACCCTTGGTATCAGCTGATTGTGCCTCAACTGCAATGCCGTGAAGACTGGTTATCCGGCATCATTGCCTGCATCAATGCGCTCGGTTGGGGCGTATGGCGTATTCAGGAAATCATTCCTAATGAGCGTCTGATACTGCGTGCCTGGTATCCCTACGAGTCGCTTGGACATCTGCGTGCTTTCGGGCAAGCAGACCACCCCATTGATTATTTGATGACGGGCATTGGCTCCTCTCTGATGAACCTGCTCTATACGGCAGACATTACCACAAGGCCCGATCTCACTTTGGAGTTTTACTATCAGGTGAACCGTTCCAAAGCCGGATTCTGGGCCAGACAAACGCGTTGTCTGGCTATGGGAGACCCCTATTCCGAGATTGTGGTGGAGCGCAACATTTTATAATTCCATGTTCTAACAATAGGCATTATCCCAAACGATCGTTTGTGAAACTATGCAGAGTGCCAACATGCAGCGAGGAAAAACGAGTACGATCGAATGGAGGAATGCCCGTTATGAGTGAAAAAGTTTGCGCCATGGATACTCGGGATATTGTCGAATTACTCTGTGATATTGCCACTGAGGTCGGTTCTTTAATTGGCGATAAAGGTGCCGTTAGCGTATTTCGCTATGCCGGCAAGAAAATGGGGAGTAAAATCGGTAAATCGCATAATGGCGGAAGTGTCGATGACGCCCGTGCGATTGTTCAGAAATTTTTTATTGATAAAGAATTTATGAGAAATATAGAACTGGATGGCGACTGCGCACAACTCATGAACTGCAAAATTGGTCTTGTATTACGTGATCGTGGAATCGATATTGGCAAGCACGCTCTGTGTAATTTTGGTTTTGGCCTTATCGACGGTGTCGTCGAGGCCGTGACACAAAAGAAAATTGTTACCATGCATGTTCATTCTGAGCAGCAGGGTGATGTGGTATGCTGTTCTGAAACATGGTAAAAATAACGGTTCATGGTCAATAACAAAGTTCATTGCTGTTGTGAGCAGGTAGATCCGACGTTATCTTCTTCCAGACCACAGTTTTCGAGAGCCTTCAGATAACGGCGATTGTTGCACGGTATATCAAACGGTTGTAATTATCTAAAATTATTCTCAAAAAACTGCTACGGTTCGCAGCCATGGTGACGAGTTTCGAGAACATGATGATCAGTCCGCTGGACGGCTGCTTACGCTGCAAACTTGCCATTGGAAAGCTCACCCGGGAGGCAGCCGCTGGAACCAAGGCAAGCCGAACGCGGCCAGCATACCGTCCGGTCTTTCGCTTGTTGGAGCTGCTGGTACGCTTCCGCTGCCGAACCTCGACAGCGCCGGCCACCAAGACCATGTCGTGGACGCCACGCCCCTTACCGCGGGTACGCCCGCCCACGTAGGTTTCATCGGCCTCGCCAAGTTCGTCGAGCTTACCACCGATCCGATCCTGGTCAGGGCGCACCATGCCGGCGCGCAGCTTGTGCAGAATCTGAAATGCCGTTTCGTAGCACGACAGTCCCAACTATCGCTGGAACTGAACGGCCGACATGCCAGGCGTCTCACTGGTAACCAAGTACGCCGCCCAGAACCAAATCGATAAGGGTGTGTACGTGCGCTCCATGACCGTACCGGCGGTGAGACTCGTATCGCATCGGCACTCCCGGCAACGCAGTACACCGGGGCGAGTGGCGATACGGTAAGACTCTCCAGATGTGCCGCAGCGAGAGCAAGCAAACCCGTTGCTCCATCGGGCGCGCTCAAGGTAGGCTGCGCACGCCGCCTCATCTGGGAACACCCGCTGAAACTCCGGCAGCGAGCGTGGAAACGGCAAATTGGGAGGTTTCTATGTATGATCCTTTTCGGCAGATCAGTCCCTGTCGGCATCCTTTTACTGGTTCAGTGCCTATCGCTCTCTTCGGTGGCGGTAAGTGCCGCGTCACTCACGTCGGCGAAACGGGTCGCACGCATCCAATCCCACCTCGGTCATCTCGAGCATCGGGAAGCCCTTTTGCGGTCCAAAGGCAAAACGCAACGCCTCGCCAAGGTGGATGCGCGGATCGCGAACCTCCAGACGCGGTTCGGCAAATTGCAGGGCCAGTGCGCCATGCTGATCGCCAACGCGGTCATCTTTTACAACTCGGCCATCCTGTCGAGGCTGCTGACGAAGTGCGAAGCGAGTGGGAACGCCAAGGCGCTAGCGCTCATCACCCAGATTTCACCGGCGGCTTGGCGGCACATCCTGCTGAACGGGCATTACACCTTCCAGAACGACGGCAAGATGCTCGACCTGGATGTGCTCGTGGTGGGGCTGGAGTTGGGATGGCGGAAATTTCGGCGGTTCCGGCTTACAACCCTTATCACCAGCTTCTGCAAGTCCTCGCGGAAGGGAAAAAGAGATATATCGCACAGAATACGCTGGTAGTAAAAATTTACCGTTTACGGCGGATATTGGAGGATACGGGGGCACATAGATGGTTGGAAACCATCCCCGGCTTTGGTTATCGCTTCTGTCCACCGAGGCATGTTGCCCGCTTGGCTGAACAGTCAACCCAGTAAAAACGTGGCAAAGCCATACGACACCCAACGGCCGGGGACAGGACCAACGCCGACACGCCATCAAGCAGGAATAGTATCCCCACCCCAGGCTACCAGCGCCAGACTCCTCCTGCCGCAAGTCCATTGCTGCTAATGTTCCCGGCATAACATCCCTCATATTCAGCATACAACGACAGACTATTTGCGATGCGAATGCTGGTCCCCACATTGGTAAGCAATGCTGTCTTATCGGGTGCTACTCCGGTTTCACTCACCGGTTGCAAGTTGCCGAGAGCCTCCCGGATGCTTCGCCTGTTATTGTCCAGATTGCGCTGTACGGCAATATCGGCGTAGGGAATAATCTGCATGGATCCCAGATGGTAATGACGACTCAAACTAAGGCCTGCGCTCACCTCCAAAGCGCTCACGGTTTGATGCAGGTAGTGCAGATCAAAGAGTGTGGTGGCGCCAGTTTCGGAGAATCCGGGTTGTGTTTGCCGATACCAGGCAATACCCAAATTGGGCGTTACAGTCACCACGGGCGTAGCGATAGCATAGCCTCCCTGAAACAATGCGTGGATCATACTGCCGTGGTGGTCACTGATCGCCGCAAGGCCGGTATTCGGCAGGTTGCGCACTCCGTGAATTGCTTCACTGGTATAACCCATCAGGCCTTGCAGTCGCAGCCCTTGGTCTCGATATTTCCCATAAATCATCGTGGTGACGCTACCGATAGTAGATTGGCTTCCCCCGGCATAACCCGTGGTAGGAAGATTTAGAATGGTATGGACATAGCCCAGAGCAATTCCTGCGGTGAGTCCGCCGTCCTGCATATCGGCTCCCCCATACACTCCACTATTCTGGTCATTAAATCCTGAAACCGCTTGCGTCCCCCGCGCATTGCTAAAATCGCCAACCCCCTGCATCCAAAGATGGGGATGATATCCCGCACTTTCATTTTGCCGTGCATGCCTAGTGGTGGGTGCAGAGAATCGTGCAAGTTGTCCGGCGGTGACGGTGTCTGTTGACAGCAGCATGGTACGCGCTATAGCCACTCCGCTGGAGCTCTCGGCATGGTTAAGAACGAGTGCATCCGCTTGTGCAGTCGTACCGATCAGTGCGGTAGGGATATCCGCATAGATTTGCCCGCCCAAATACGCCGGATCCGCATTTCTTCCTGTGGCGTCCGAAGTGGCATACAAACTAATGTTGAGGGCATTGCCATTGTTGGTGAGGGTTGGTGTGACATACGCCGGAAATGGATCATACACTGTCGTGGAGAATGCCCCGGTCACGCCGCCTGCGGCTTGCAGGACCTGATATTGATCGCCAGCCACATAGCTGGCACCGGGATCGACCTGTACGAGCAGTCGTCCGGCAATCGCGGCTGTGCCGGACACTTTGAGGGTGTCATAAGCCGTGGGGGTAACCTCAATAGCGAGGGTGCCATCAGCATTTTGTGTATAGTTGCCCTGAATGGTGAGAGTGCCAATGCTTCCGCCCGGGAATATGGTGCCATCGTTAGTCACGTTTCCGACGATCGTGCCGTGTCCGCGCAACTCGCCTGCCGGGGTGACCAAAACCGGCCCCTGTAAAGATGCTGACGGATGGCTGATGTCGCCGATTTCCAGCAGGGTAGGTGTAGTTGCGGAGGAAACTGCCGATGGACCACCAATAATGGTCTGGGAAGCGCTGTTCGCGGCTCCATCGAGGATCAGTGAACCACCACCGACTATGGTCAAGGGGCCTGCCGTATGGTTGCCGCCACTAACATCACTACTGAATATATCAGCACTCCCATCGGTATCTATGATCCCGCCTGATGCGCCCAGATTGACAGAAAAGGCTTCGTTCTGTGCCGCTGTGGTGATCAGGGTGCCGCCGTTCAGGTTGACAGGACCAGTCCCCAGGGCTGCGGCCGAATCCACCGCCAATGCACCTCCGGCGATAGTGGTACCACCCGCGTAGGTATTATTTCCATTGAGTATCAAAGTTCCCGGGCCTTGCTGCCAGAGCATGCCATAGCCGCTGATCTGGCCTGAGACATTGAGGGTGTCTGCCGTGTTGAAAGTCAGGGTACCATTATCTGTAACATTGCCCGGCAGTGTTCCCGCAGCACCTCCGTCTCCAATCTGCAGGTTGGTATATCCCGCAATAGTGGTGCCGCCCGTGTAAGTGTTGTCGCCAGTGAGCACGGCCGTTCCACCGCCTGTCACGGTAAGCCCACCATCAGATCCGCTATTCATGGGGATGATATTCCCGGTAAAAAGATTGTTGTTCCCATCATTGTTGATGGTTCCCCCTTGAGGACCGATGAAAAATGCCCGGCCATCCAGTAAATCTGATGTTGTGAGGAGAGTCCCTCCATTCAGGGTAATGTTGCCGCTACCCAAGGCGCTCTCCGCCCTCACCCCCAAAGTTCCCCCGGAAATCATCGTTCCACCGGCGAACGTGTTGGTCCCCGTTAATAGCAATGTGCCCGGCCCTTGTTGCCAAAGCATGCCATAGCCACTGATTTGCCCCGGAAAGGTGGTCGTATTGGTGGTGTTGAAGGTAAGCGTTCCATTATCGGTCACATTGCCAGAGAGGGTCCCATCAGAGCCGCCGTCCCCAATCTGGAGATTGGTATATCCAGCGATGGTCGTCCCACCCAGGTATCTGTTATTGCCAGTTAGTACAGCGGTGCCACCACCCTCTACGGTCAGACCGCCGTCGGGGATGCTATTCATGGGCATAAAGTCACCGGCGAACACGTCGTTGTTCCCGCCCGTATTAAGAATGCCTCCGTTGGGGCCAATGAAGAAATCCCGGGCATCGTCCAGTGCTGCTGAAGTTTCAAGCGTTCCGCCATCCAGGGTAATGTTTCCGCTTCCCAGCGCGCTTTCGTTGCCGACACTCAGCGTACCGCTGGTGATGAGCGTACCGCCTGAGTAGCTGTTGTTGCCGGTCAACTGAAGCGTTCCCGGGCCTTGTTGCCAAACCAGTCCAAACCCGCTGATTTGGCCTGGAAAGCTGATGTTGTCAGCGCGGTTGAACGAAAGGACGCCATCGGTAAGAACATTGCCAAGAATGCTGCCCGTGGTACCACCATTGCCCAGCTGTAGTAAGGTGGAGTCTTCGATATAAGTATTCCCGGTATAGGTGTTGTTGCCGGTAAGCGTCGCACTTCCCCCGCCCACCACAAACAAACCGCCCAGGCCCGAGAGGGTACCCGTGAAAGTGTCGGCATTACCCTCCGTATCAATGGTACCGCCATTACTAATGTCCTGTAGGGTTCCAGCGTTGGCGGTACCGTTAACCCAGGCTTGCCCGTTTGCATTGAGTACATAAGGCCCATTCCCGATCGCTGCGGTATTCGGTGCGCCATTACTGTTTACCAGGCCGAAATAGTCGGAAGAGGTGCCAAAATAATCGACGCCGTTGATGGTCGAGTGATTCATGTCATTGAAGAGCTCCATGGCCATGCTGCCAAAGACACCCTGCTGTGCAAGCTCCGGGGAGATCTGCAGTATCTCGGCATAGGCTTTGGCCGCGATAGCACTCCAGTTTTCAGTGTCACCCGCTGGGGTGTAAGGGTTCATCATCATGTATCCCAGCAGCAATGGCTTCCCATAGGCCGCCTGTAAATAGCGGGAAAAGGCGATAACCCGACCGGCGATGGTGTTCATCCCCTCCTGCTGGGCGGTCATGACGGTTCCACCCGTGTCGGCACCGCGCATTTCCTGAAAGGTGATGAAATTCAGATATGGTGCAGCCACGCTCAGCGAGGGATAAAAGCCAGACCACTGGGAGGCACTCTCGGTGCTGCCACTGTAAACCCCAAAATCTCCGACACCGGCACTGGTGAGGATGGTCAAGCCGGGATGCTGTGCGTGTTGAAGTATCTGGGATGCCTGGGCAAGCCACTCGCCGAACTGTGGCTGATTCCCAACCCCGGGAACATTGAATTCAGGTTGCAGTACCACTGACACAGTACCATTTAGTGTGGACAGGTAGTTGGCAAGCAGTTGGGTATTCGCGAGCCAGGCCTGGGCATTTTGTTGAACGTAGCCCCAGGCTCCGGAACCCATTGAGCCGAGGTCACCCAAATAGTAATCGAACAGAACCGGGGCATATCCCTGTTGCATGGCGGTCTGCATTCCGGCCATCCAGTCGGGCTGCCAGCCTTGGGTGAGCCATATCCCAAGAGCCTTGTTGTTGCTGGGGAACTGCATTTGAGTAAGCAGGGAAGGGGTGCTGACGTAGGCGTTACCCACGGTGTTCAGTGTCATGCTACCACCAACCCCGAAACAATAAGCACCACCACATGGAGAGGTCATGGTAACCGGTGCCGCACCCTGATCCAGCTCGATGTTGTTATCGATGGTGGCATTACCGGAAGTGCGTAATGCGCCATTTTGCAGGTCCAGTAATCCGCTGCCCAGACCCGATCCGGATTCCACGTCGAGGGTGGATTCTTCAACGGTAATCCCGGCATTACTGGTATTTCCTAAAATTTCGGTGACCGTGCCACCGCCACTGATGATCTGCGGGTTTGCCAGAGCCGTTACGGGAGCTAGTAAGAGGGGCAAACAGAGACTGCGAAGAAAGGAGCGACGAACCGCCATAGGTGATGTCTTGGCAGAGGAGAGAAAAGCACGATGGGCACGATCGCCATGCTGTCCAGGTGACGCTGACATGGGAGTACTGCTCCTTTCTGGTGCACGGCAGAACGAGTCTGCTGGCGCAGATCTCAGAATTGAAATGAATGACTACCACTGTGCCTCGAAACCCAGTCGAAGCACTTCGAATGTAGTCATATGTTGTGTGACAAGCATCTCATTTATAAAACGATGTGTAACATACTTGATACATCAATTCGATGTCAACTGAAAAATAATGTTTGTAATTTATGTGTTATGTTTTTATTAAATTCTTATTAGCTGACCATCAGCAGACTGTACAATCGGGATGAATAACACGTCTGCCAATTGGTATATGGCTCGTAACAGTCATAATTTAGGTCGTGAACGCACGCACCACACTCGCCCACTTTTGGTGCAATCGTTAAAGAAAACACCGATACACGTCAGTGATCGTGTCGAGCTTCATAAAGGAGCTATACATCAGGGAGTTGCAAATTAGTTACAAACATATATACTTGTTTCCAAATAAGAAATATTCACCATCATAAATGAGTAATAGACTTTTGTAGCCAGTCGTCTACAGCAATGGCTTCCTAGGGATGGCATTCAGATGCACGCCACCACCCCAATTTCTGCAAACCATAGATAAAACTTAATATGGCACGGATGTTGCTGGAGAAGGCAGATCATCCTCCTCAGAATGCTTAACTCTGAAAGCAGATGGTTCTCATATCCTGTGATTAACACGAGGATCCGCAGGTACACGATAGGATCAGATCAAGAGAGGCGCGCCATGGAAAATAATGCTACAACTGCTGCATCCAAGAAGGCTACATCCGCAGTGAGGACCGCGGTCTTCCCGGTTGCAGGAATGGGAACACGTTTCTTGCCAGCCACCAAAGCTACTGCCAAAGAGATGATGCCTGTTGTCGACAAACCGCTTATTCAATATGCCGTAGAGGAAGCATTAGAAGCTGGTTGCGATCGTTTGGTCTTTATAAGTGGTCGCGGCAAACGCGCGATTGCCGATCATTTCGACGTCGCGTTTGAACTGGAGCATGAACTGGAGCGCCTAGGGAAGGGGCAACTTCTGAACGAAGTGAGAAATATTGTCCCACAGGGTATTAGCACGGTATTTTTACGGCAACCCTACCCATTGGGGCTCGGTCATGCGGTACTAATGGCCCGTGATGTTGTCGGAGACAGTCCTTTTGCCGTCTTGTTGGCCGATGATTTAATTCTGGCCAGGAAACCCGTTCTTGCGCAGATGATAGAGCAGTATGATCGATATCATACCGCAATCCTGGCTATTCAAAGAGTCCCTGATGAAGAAACGAACAAGTACGGGATTGTCCAATGCAAGTCTTGGGAAAACCAGATTCATCAGGTATCAGGTATTGTTGAGAAACCCATTCCTTTCGATGCGCCATCCAACCTTGGAGTAGTCGGACGATATATTCTTCCCGCAAAAACCTTTGCGTATCTGGACGCACTGCCGACTGGGAGTGGTGGCGAGATCCAACTTACGGATGGCATTGCAAACCTGCTGCACGAGCAACAGGTCATCGGCTATGAGTTCGACGGCAGACGCTTTGATTGTGGCGACAAGCTGGGATATTTGCAGGCGACCATTGAAGTTGGTTTGCGTCATGCGGGTGTTGGCAAGTCATTCTCCGAGTATTTGCATCACCTTGCAACCAATGGAATATGCTCTTATATCAGCGATAAACAACCGCTTAGTCCCTTTTCAGCCCGCAGCGAAGAAACGCGCGCTGCATGAATATGTTACCGGAAAAAATAACGTTAAAGGGGAGACTTATGTCGATCAAAAAAACGATTAGATCCCTGATGACCACTGTGATCATGCTCTTTATTCTGGCAGGACTGTGCGGTGTGTGGTTATTGGCAGCCAGCCCCGTTTCGACCATAGCAGAAGGCTATATTGGCGGTGTCATGCTCTTGGCGATGATCATCATTCTGCTCCTGGGACGTAAACTTCGTTTTCAGGAACCTTGGGTCGGACCGCTGCGCATTGTCAGTATCTTTCTCGCCATCTTTCTCACCGCGCGTTATTTGGTGTGGCGTATTGAATTTACCATTGGTGGTTATGGAATCATCAGCCTTATCACCGGACTCACCCTCTTTGCCGCCGAAGTATACTCAGCGGGATTTGCGCTGTTGGGTTATTTCGTAAATGTGAACCCGCGTCGCCGCACCTCAGTATCGTTGCCTTCGGACAAGTCGCTGCTCCCGTCAGTGGATATTGTCATCCCGAGCTACAACGAGCCTGCAGGTTTGCTGGAGGTTACTCTACTGGGCACATTAAATATTAACTATCCGCCAGACAAGTTTCAGGTCCATCTCTTGGATGATGGAGGTACGGATGATCGATGTAATAACCGGAAAATTGCGGAACAGTCGCGTGCGCGGCGTCGCACTCTTCAGCAACTCTGCCAGAAATTAGGTGTTGTTTATCATACGCGGGTGCACAATGATCATGCCAAAGCGGGCAATATTAATGCGGCCCTGGATACTCTTAGCGGCGCGTTGATGGTAATCCTCGATGCTGACCATGTCCCTACTAAAGATTTTCTGAGGAAAACAGTCGGTTTCTTTCTGCAGGATGATAAATGTTTTCTCGTGCAGACACCGCATAGCTTTATCAATCCAGATCCTATTGAGAAAAATCTGGGTACGTATAAGGACTCGCCACCGGAGACCGAACTTTTCCACAACGTCATTCAAACCGGCCTGGATGGCTGGAATGCGTCTTTCTTTTGCGGATCTGCCGCAGTCATGCGCCGCAGCATGCTGCTAGAAGTCGGTGGTATTCAGGGCGATACCATTACGGAGGATGCCGAAACCGCGATGATTCTGCATGCCAAGGGATATCACAGTGTTTTTCTGAATGAGTCACTCAGCATTGGTCTGCAACCGGAAACCGTTATGAGTTTCATCGCACAGCGGGTACGCTGGGCTCAGGGTGCGTTGCAATTGCTGCATTTCAAAAACCCCCTTACGCTCCCGGGGCTCAAACTGACACAACGTATCTCCTATCTGGCGAGCTTTTCCTACTGGTTTTTCCCATTCTCACGGATAATTACCATTTTGGCACCCTCCATGTTTCTCTTGTTCGGGATCATGGTCTATAACGCGACCACGGAACAGTACGCGATATACGGTGTACCTTATTTTCTGTCTACCATGATTTTCTCCGATTTCATCTTTGGAAAAATCCGCTGGCCACTGATCTCCGACGTATACGAAATGGTGCAAACACCGCTGGCAGCACCGGCACTTGCTGCAACCATTCTACGGCCTGGAAAACTTACGTTCCGGGTGACTCCCAAAGGTGAGCAACTGGATAAGGATTTAATAGCCCCTACCGCGTGGGTGCAGTATCTCCTGTTGCTAATTGTTTTCGTATCATTGATTGCCGGTGGCTGGCGTTGGCTTGACCATCCCGGCGAGCGCCCGCAACTCATCTTCACCATGATGTGGGAGGGGATCAACTTCATGATCGTGGCGGCAGCAGTGGGCGTCACCCTGGAGCGCAAACAGCGTCGGGAGGTGTTTCGTATCATGCCTCGAAATCCTATTCCCGCAGTCCTGCACGCGGCGAATGATCGGCGCGTGGTGGTACGCATCACCGATCTGTCCACCGGAGGGGCCTCTTTGCAGATTACCAGCCCGACAGGTGCCCCTGAAAATTTCCGGCCACAAGAAAAACTCGTGCTCTGGCTGGAGAGTTCGCGCAAGAAAGGGCGGGTCATTTACGTGCCTGCAACAGTAAAGAACGATGTTGCCGGGCATGTAGGCGTGCAATTCCAGTACCAGGATATGCAACAGAAGGCGGAGATAGTCGACCTGATTTACGGCGACAGCCAGCATCTTGAAGCGCGTCTTGAACGGCGTCGCAAGCGCATCTCTTTTTTCGCAGCCTATCTTTATATCGCCAGAAAATCAGCTGCCGGCCTCGGAAATAACCTGCAGTTTGTACTGAACCAGGGGGTACATGGGGTGCTGCACGGAGCCCGTCAACTGTTCATAGTAGGGCCACGCTCGTGGTGGACGCTGGCTTTTTCCGGCCGTTCTGACCGCTGATAAAACGATTAGGGACGAGAATCTCCATGAAACGCAAATACATCATCGCGGTGTGGTCTGCAGGCCTTGCCTGCCTACTTTCAGGTACCGTGCCCGCGATCGCGCAAACCACCGCTGATCCAGTAAGCCTGCCCCTATCGGCGCTGACGCCGGGTAAAAAAGTGGTCGTACTCCGTTCCGGGCATGAAACCACTCAGATCATCTGGAAGGTGCGGCCCCATTACACCGCACAAAACGCCGCTCTCCAGGTCCGTTATCTGACCAGCCCGGATACCACGGCGGGGTCCCAGCTGGTGGTCTCCATGAATCATAAGATTGTCGGTGCGGTCTCCCTGAACGCCCAGCTTCCGCGGGGGAGTTTCACGGTCCTGCTCGGCCATCAGACCTTTTCTGCGGGCCGTTACCTCCTGCAGATACAGGCCATCCCCGGACCCGCTGCAGCGCACTCCAAAACCACTCCCCCGGGGGCCTGGACCCAGATTGACTACAGCGCCTCACAACTGACCTATACACCTCAGCGCTTACCGTGGCAGCATTTGGACTTTGCGCATTTGCCGATGATTCTGAGCGAGTCTGCGGCAAAAGGTGTTTTACCCTTACCGATCCAGTTGTATGGGACCCCCAACCCCACGCTGCTCACGGCCGCGCAAGAGGCGGTGGCGGGCCTGGCGCTGCGCTCAGCCGCCGTGCTTCATGTTGAGGCGCACATGGGTCCGTCCGTGATCTTGCCTACGGTATCCGGCGATTCTGGCGTCTCTGCCTGCCTTGCCCCAGCCTCTGATTTACCCGCCTTGGTGCAGCCGCACACGCCCATTACGGGTCCGACGGTGCTCCTGGCGCGCAATCCTGGCAATCCGCTGGGCGTCATTGTGATTTTCACCGGCACCGACGATGCCCAGGTGCTCGAGGCCGCCCGCGCCTTTGCCATGAATCGCAACATGCTGCCGCTCGATCATCGCTGGAGCGTCATCGGTAGTGCACCGGTGACGGCCATGAATTTTGGTCCCCGGAATGCCGTGTATCCGGGACAGGTGGTGAGTCTGCGTGCGCTTCAGGGGGCCAGCTCCGTATTGAACACGCCCCACGGTACCGCGGATATCGGTTTCTGGATGCCCGGAGGGCTCTTTGCCGCGCGGCAGAGCAATTTGAAAATGAAATTGACCATGGCCACGAAGCCGCTGACGCAACCTGTCACCCAGCCCATCATCACCGTCATGGCCAATCACCACTGGATATCCGAGTGGAAACTTACCCCGGGGGTGGCCGATTACCAAACCACCATCCCCTTTTCGGCATTGGTCGGCGGCGAAAACCATGTCACCTTTCAGATTGCGGGAGGCAAGGTATCCATTTTTCCTGATTCCACCCTGCAGTTGCCCACCACGCACCGTTATACGGTGTTGCCCGATCTGGCCCTCTTTCAGCGCACCGGCTTTCCCCTGGTGGTCCATGGGGTAGGACGCCATCTTTCCGTATGGTATAGCGAAAGCACTCTGGCGAACTGGTCCGCGGGCTTGACCTTGTTCGCACGGCTGGCCCAGTCCGCGCACTCTCCTCTGCCCGGCGCGCAGGCGACCTTTTCGATGCCCACCAAGGGCAACGTTCTGGCCGTTGGGACACTGGCCTCCATCCCGGCATCCTGGCTTTCTGCCAGCCCCGTGCGTCTGCGGCAAAATGCCATTCAGTGGCAGCTGACAGCCCGTCAGGGTACAGTCCATCCGTGGATGGGGGCGACGCAGTCCCCGGCCACTGCCTATCTGGTGGAAGCCCACACGCCCTATAAGGATCACGTGGCGGTCACCTTTCTCACAACCAACACCCAAAATCTGCAAGCGGCAGCCTGGTATCTGGCGGCAGCGCCCAACTGGAATCGGTTGCAGGGGGATTTCGCCTGGCAGAACCGTCAGGGAATTTATCAGTCCACCATGGTGGGTCCGCATTTCATGTATGGCAACCGGCACAGTAGCTGGTTCTGGATCTTTCTGTTCTCGGCCAGGCCCTGGCTTTGGGTGCTGGCGGGCTCGTCAGCGGTCTTGTTTGCATCGCTGACCGTGTGGATATACACCCTTCGTAAAAAAGCACAATGGCGCGCTGAGGAGGCCCTATGAAAAAGAATAACCGCAAAATGTCCAGTATCCGCGCGTGGGTCACCCTCATCGTTGCCGGTGGTGTCCCTCTCTATGCCGCCGGCGCCTATGCCGCACCGGTGGCGGATCAGACCCGCGCCGCCAGCAATGTGCTGCAGTCTCGGCAAAGCCGGCCCAACGATGTGATCAGCAACATCTACACCCAAAAGAACCGTTCACTTGCCGCCATCGGTACGGCTGAACAAAAGATCTGGGCGGCCATCAACAGTAACCACCTGCGTACGGCGCAGGCGCTGATACAGCGGACCACGACGCAATTTCCCGGCTGGCAACCGCAACCGACCATGGGTTTTGTGCTCCTGGTAAAAACGATCTGGGCGGAAATCCGGGTGGGTCAGGTCGGGCTGGCGCGAATGAATATGCAGCAATTGCAAACCCGTTACGGACAGGGTGCCCTCGCCGATAAGACGCGGGTCTCGCTCGTCTCCATGCGCAATGTGCTGGAAGAGAACCGGCTCTGGCACCTCTTGGGTGAAGGTCATCTGCAGGCCTTGCAGTTCGCCATACAGCAAATCCAGAGCGAAGATCCCGGTTATCAGCCGCCCCAGAAAATGCTGGAGATGATGCATCAAGGGCTGGCCGCTCGCGCGGTAGGTCGACTGGAGCGCCAAAAAGCCTGGACTCAGATTGTCGCCCTGCACGATCAGACCCCCAGCGTGTTCACACTCGCTTATTCAGGCAACCGGCAGGCATGGGCAGAGGCCCTGGCCGCGACCGGCCATCCCCGCCACGCCACTCTGATCTATATTTCCCTGCTGCAGCACTGTCAGCACGCCGCACAGGCCCAGGGTATCCTGAATCAGGCCGCCAATCGGTTGCCGCCTCAGGAGATGCAGGTGCTCTATACCCGGGCACAGGCACAGTTCCCGAGCCATCAGCAGACCTTGGAGAAACAGCACCTACAGTACGTGCTGATGATGGCTTCACGAGCGCACAGTGCGCATCAGAACGCCGAAGCAGCCGCCTTGGTAGTCCCCGAGTCCGTGGCCATCAACCAGTTACACAAGGCGTCTGATGCGCGGCTGATGGGCGCTATATTGGGTGCCAACCATCAATCGCATGAAGCCTTGCAATGGTGGATACGGGCGGCGCGATGGTCGGGCAAAGCCGCCGACTGGCAGACGGTGGGCAACATCGCCATGGCCGACAATGATGTGCCCGTCGCGCGCGAGGCGATGGCCCATCTGCCGGCAGGCACCCCGGCATCGGAGCATTTTCGCCGTCATAATGACATCATGGCCGCACTGCGCGATTACAAAAACCGTGATTATAAGGGTACCCTGCAACACCTGCATGCCGCGCAACAGTTTGGTCCTTTGTCTCCGGGCATGGACACCATCAAAGCCTGGTCTTTGGTGCATACCAAAGACTACGCGGCCGCCAGTGCCTTGTTCACGGCACTCTACCGGCAGGATCCTTCTTCGGGCAATGCCGTAGGGGTGTTGATCGCGGATCAGCAAACCCACAACCTGGCCCACACCTACCAGCTGGCGGCCACGACCAAGGGTCCCCTGGCATCGCATTTGCCAATGACGACCATGCGCGATCATCGGGCCGATATCAACACGATTCCCTGGCGTTTTATGCCGCCCGATCAGATCGTGCCGCCCCTTGCCCGCTCAAGCTACCTGGCCTTGGGCGGCGCCTGGGAAGAGCGAGGTGGAAGCAACAGCGGCATGACCAAAATGACCGAATACCAGCCTTCCCTGCAGGCCCAGTGGGGGATCAATTGGCATCTGGCGGCTTTTGCCCAGTTGTCATCGCCTAACCTGTATGGTGGCCAGCCGACCAGCGGACAATTGCCGACCTTGAATGTTGCCTCAACGACTTCGGGAAATGCGACCGGGCATGTCTGGCAAACACCCCAATTCCTGCTTGGAGTGGATAACCGTGAGCCCCATCAACACTGGCGTGCAGCTCTGGGTTGGACATCACCTTCGGGCATTGGGGGTGGAACCGTACAAGGCTTGCTGCGGTATACCTTTATACCCTCCAGCACCGGAAGTAACTGGAGCGTTCACCTGCTCCGTGACAGCGTGCGGCAAACCCTCTTGTCCTACAACGGGGTGCAGGAAAATATTCAAACCACCACCACCGCTGGCCGCACCTTGGACCTTCCCTATACGTGGGGAGCTGCCATTCGCAACCAGGTTGGAGCCAGCGGATATCTGAGTGGCGGGAAACATGGCTGGTCTTTAATTGGTACCTTGCACCTCAATGCCGTCACCGGGCAAAACATTCAGACCAATTTTGGGGCCAGTACTTATCTGGCCGCGATGAAACCGGTATTTACCGGAGCTGGTTGGTGGGTCACGGTAGGACCTTCTGTTTATGCCGAAACTTACGCGCGAAACGCGGATTTCACCTCACCGGGATATGGCGGCTACTTCAGCCCGCAAATGATGGTACAACCCTCCCTCAGCGCGAGTGCCAGCCATTGGTGGCATGGCGGTGGAGTCAATATAAGCGCGGCTGTCGGCTATCAGTGGCTGCATCAGGCGGGTGGACCATACCTCGGTTTCAGCCCCTTGCGAAGTCAAGTGGCCGCTTCGTTGGGAACGCAGGGGCTGGTTTTATCCCCATACGCGAGTTCCAGCGGGCACAATATAGCCGGATCGGTCAATGTCGTGCTAACGCAGCGGCTTTCGACCCACTGGTATCTCGATGCCGGCGCTGCCTATCAGGCCAACCCCGCTTTTCAGCAGGCCCAGGCGGGCCTCGATATCCGTTATGTCTTTGGCGAAAACCATGCCCGCACGTTTATACCCGCTCAGTATGTGGCCGGGATGGGGCGCTATGAATAAAAGCCACGACATCCATAGGGAGAACCGCCATGCGTGAGTGGAACCTTCAATCGGAGCCTTCCGGGAGTGCGTCCTCATCCTCAACGCGCAGTAGGAATCTGCGTCGTTGGTTGCAGTCGCGGGCCCGGTGGCTGGGACTGGGGTCGCTGGCCATGCTGTTCGCGGTGGAAGGCTGCGCGATGCTGCCCACCACTGGCGATTCAGCGCCCAATCCCGCACCTTGGTACCAATTTTGGACCAGCTATCAGGCTAAGTTTATTGATCCGCAGGGACGGGTCATCGACTGGGAAGACGGCGGAATCACCACGTCAGAGGGGCAGTCCTACGCCTTGTTTTTTGCACTGGTAGCGAACAATCCCAAACTGTTCCAGAACATTCTGAGCTGGACCCAGGACAACCTCGCGCAAGGAAGCCTTGCCGCGCACTTGCCCGCCTGGCGCTGGGGCGAGCGCCCCAACAAAACCTGGGGCGTGCTCGATACCCACTCGGCAGCGGACGCGGACTTGTGGATCGCCTACACCTTGATTCAGGCCGGGCGCCTGTGGAACCGCAATAGCTACACCGCGATAGGCACGCTGCTGGCCAAACGCATCGCCCAGCAAGAGGTCGTCACCCTACCGGGCACCGGACCGATGCTTATACCCGGAAATATGGGATTCCACATCGCCCCGAATACCTACGTCTTCAACCCCAGTTATCTGCCGCTGCCCGTCGTGGAGGGCTTGGCCCACGCCTTGCCGCACGGCCCCTGGCGCAGCATGGCCGCGCATCTGCCCGACTTTATCAAAGCGGTCAGCCCTCATGGCTTCGCGCCAGACTGGGTGGCCTATTCCCCGCAACAGGGGTACCACATAGCCCCCCAGGGACCCAATGGCAGCTACAACGCCATCCGCGTATACCTCTGGGCCGGCATGAGCAACCCCGACACCCCGGGCGCCCAACGTATCCTGGACAGTGTTTCGGGCATGGCGAACTACCTGCAATCGCATCTGCTGCCACCCGTGAGTGAAAACTGGCAAACGGGCACCACCACCGGGACGGGTCCTGCGGGCTTCTCTGCAGCCCTGATCCCCTACCTGATGCAAAAAAACAGGAACACGGAAGCGCACAACCAGTGGCTCAGACTCAATGCAGACTATGACCGTGCCGATGGTCTCTACGGCAAAACACCCCACTACTATGATCAAAACCTCGCCCTCTTCGCCCTGGGATGGGCCTACCACACCATACACTTTAACCATAACGGCGAACTGAAGCCTTCTTGGTCAAATCTGAAATAGTGAAAATACGCCACGTTGCATGACATAAGCTCAATGGAGGCACCATGACTATTAACAGGCACCCGACACACAGGCAACAAAAAAAACCAAGCGCCCACATAAATACGCTATCTTTGGTAGGCGTACAAATACCTATTATCCAGCCATCCTGGACGGCAGTTCCTGGTTGCTATCAATTTCAGAAAGATGAAAGTGGCTATGGGTCCCGATCCCATGGTACAAATCAGGACGATGGAAAATGTCAAATGGGAACAGGTGCATCAAGGGTAGGACCGACGACAAATCGCCACATTGGAAATGCACCCAAGTTGATTGACCTTGGTCATCTCACACATAGGTGGACCATTTTACGGTCCCCTTCCACGGATGAGCGCCCTGTAACTGGTGAGGATTATCACCAATTCTATGATCTGCTAGGTGATGTTTTTCGAACTGCGGTGCACCTCGACGTAAATAACGAGCGATTGTTTAATGATTTTTGCAGAAGGCTGTTGGGTGCAATGGCTCCTTTGAAATGGTCCAGCCTTGTCAGTTTAACTGATACACAAAAACCGTCGCAGGTAGCACATCGCATGCTCACCTTGCGCAGCGATGCCCACAATAGACGACCGATTACCCCAGTGATTGGAGAGAAATTACCTGAAAAAGCAGATATATACGATTTGTCGCTGCCAGAAACTCCCGCCGGCTTACGTATGCTGCGTGATCTTGTCCAGGAGGCGGCCATACTTCCCGTTCGCCTGGACCACCAGAGAGCGCTATGGATACTTGGAAGCAATCAGTCTGGATATCTTAACCGCCTTGGGCTAAAGCATCTACTCATGGTGCCGAAAATGCTGGAATTGGTGGCGTCCGCCAAAGAACAGGCTCACCGTGATCCGCTGACAGGATTACCTAATCGGGCGTACCTAAAACCACGACTGGCGGAAGCTAAAGCCCGAAGCATTCGCCAGAATACATTATTTGCGCTGGGTGTACTTGATCTGGATGATTTCAAGAAAGTGAATGATACACTCGGCCATAAAGCCGGAGACTGGATATTGCGGGAGATGGCGAAGCGACTGAAAAAAGTACTGCGGTCATCCGATGCCTTGATTCGGCTTGGTGGTGATGAATTTATCATACTATTGGAAAACATCAATGATTGTGATGGCCTGGATATCATATTGGATCGCATCAAGAATGTGATGAATGAATCCTACATTTATCATGATCATAAAATGCAAATAGATGTCAGCCTGGGCTTAACCATATATCCTTTCGATAACAGCCCGGATGACACCTTAGTACATCATGCAGATCATGCACTTTACGCCGCGAAAGCCACCAAAACGACCAGGAGGCGGTTTTTTACGTTATACAGTGAACTATATGGGAGGTCAGTTTCATGAAAACTCAAGCAATGCATACGAGTCGCCAGAATAACGGGCAATCGGTAGCGCAACGACTCGGCGCACAAAGAACATCCTGCAGTGATGCATCTCAACCTGAGTCCGCACTAAATGCTTTGCCAGCCGAGTTGATCAAAGTCTGTTTTTCCCTGGAAAACGCTCGCTATGATCTAGGCAATGGACACCATGGCGCTGCGGAGGCCACACTCACCAGGCTAATTATTCGACTGACAAGCCTTCTAGAACATTTACCACCATCAAAAAAAGAGATTCAGTTGAAAGATACCAATACAACGGAGCTTATTGGCAATGCTCTATGATGCACGATCAAAAGATGTGGACACCCATCCTGTTCATTAAGGAGATAAAAATGCGTTCAATTACATTGCCGACAACAGTTACTCGCGGTGTTTTCCATGTGGGTCTGGTTGCGCGTATGCATGAGGATAGTTCACTGCTTCTGATCAACGCACTGCGCGAACTGGCTGCTGGACTTAACGATATAATTAGCGCTTATCCGGCGGATGTTGAGATCTCCAATGCCCATGACTTGACTAGAGACCTACTGGATATGGAGTATTTACTGCTATTGATGCTGGAGGAGGCCCGTACCCAGGGACAGAACATTCATAAACAGTGTTCAGTAAGTCAGTTGCTTGATAGCCTCATGGGGTTACGTTGGGAGATTGGGAGGAGGTCATCTGATCATGACATGATGGCAGCTGAAGATCGCGTGTATTCGCCTGTAGCAAAGTTTCTTCAGTAAATAGGTGGGAACGCAGGCAACGATCGCCAACTGCTATTATTGTAACCACTTCGTGGAAATCTGTATTAAGAAATTACCGGCTGGTAATAAGCACGGTGGCCGGATGTTCATGGAATCGGTGGCCGGATCACCGTGGAATCAGTGGCCGGATGCGCTGGAATACGCACAGCTGTCCGTGCAGATCAAAAACGCCAGATTATTCCTGATGATGTTCTACATTGAGGCTATTGCTGGACTGACTTCTTGTTTCTGGTTGCTGCCCTGGCCTAATACTGGCCCTGCCTTCCGCCCACGACGGAACCGCACCAGAAAACACAGCCCAGGATTTATCCTCGCACCATCACCCCATCTCTCCACCACGACCAGCCTATCCAGCGCCGGTTAGCACCTAATTAGCGGTCCAATTCCTATTGGATTGGTTGGGAGTGCTCCTGCATGCGCGCACGGTGAAATTGCAAATAGGATTGATGCTCGGGGGCGAGCCAGCGTAGTCGGAGTTCCGGTGAAATGCCCAGCAAGTGCAGATCGGCAGTTGCCAGTACTGGGGAAAGTAGCAGGCGGCCCTGCGCATCAAAGCTGATCAGGAAGCGGTCGAAGAGGGCATCGAGATTAGCGGTGAGCAAAAAACCGTTGAAAACATCCAGCCTTTCCGCATCCGACTCGCATTCTACCCAGGGTTTGGCATGGCTGGCGCGGAGCACGTCGGGCAAGGCCAGGCCGGTGACGGCGCAGGCGCCGCCCCAGTAGGTCAGCATCGCTTCGCGGAATTTCTGTTGGCCGATGCGCTGGCGGACCATGCGTTCGACTTCTGTGTGCAGCGTCTCTGGCGGCAACGCGGCCAGTTCCTCGCTCACGGCATCTTCGTAGCTGCGGGCAACCTGATTGGGCAAGGCCCGCGACAGACTGGCGGCACGCTGCAGCAGGGTGGCGAGTTCCGTATTTGCGGGGATCAGAAAATGGGTATCGGCCGATGCCCACTGAGGAAAACTACGGGCCAACTCTCCCGGTAGTGTGGCTGACGTTGTCTCGAAATAGACTTGGTACCCGTCATCCGCAGTGCCCGTAACCGTGACGCGGGTGGGGTGTCTGGCAGAGGCGAAGCAGACGGCTTGCGTGTTGGCGGATAGGACATGCTCAAAGCCGTGGTCATGACCGGTTTTTTCAAGTAGGGCTATTTTCAGCGAGTCCATCTCCAACGCTCCGGAGCGGTAATGATCTGATCCAAGTTTACTTTCTTCCATTACCCAGCGGTGCGAGAAGCCCTGCCTGAAATCCTGTTTGTTCACCTGAAATAGCTATTACAATGGACGCACTCATCAACCCAAGGCTGAGGGAGTTGGGCCAAG
>Ga0315298_1003827_pt1 | contig 23304 bp, 17 predicted proteins | sample WHS_1_MG_FD_203077 | JGI IMG/M metagenome (GOLD analysis project Ga0315298, IMG submission 203077) | Extremophilic microbial mat communities from Washburn Hot Springs, YNP, Wyoming, USA - WHS_1_MG | ecosystem: Environmental > Aquatic > Thermal springs > Hot (42-90C) | place: USA: Wyoming...
TTCAGAACGTCACGACGGTACGGATCGACTCGCCGCGGTGCATCAGGTCGAACGCCTCGTTGATGCGCTCGATCGGCATCACGTGCGTGATCAGCTCGTCGATGTGGATCTTCTTGTCCATGTACCAGTCGACGATCTTCGGCACATCGGTGCGCCCGCGCGCCCCGCCAAAGGCCGTCCCCTTCCACACCCGCCCGGTCACCAGCTGAAACGGCCGGGTCTTGATCTCCTGGCCCGCCCCCGCCACCCCGATGATCACCGAGACTCCCCAGCCGCGGTGACAGCACTCCAGCGCCTGGCGCATCAGATCCACATTCCCCACGCACTCAAAACTGTAATCCGCTCCACCCCCGGTCAGCTCCACCAGGTGCGCCACCAGATCGCCCTTGATCTGGCGCGGATTGACGAAATCCGTCATCCCAAAGCGCTCCGCCAGCGCCTTGCGCTTCGGGTTCACGTCCACCCCGATGATCTTGTTCGCCCCCACCAGGTGCGCCCCCTGGATCACGTTCAGCCCAATCCCCCCGAGCCCGAACACCACCACGTTCGCCCCAGGCTCGACCTGCGCGGTGTTGATCACCGCCCCTACCCCGGTCGTCACCCCGCAGCCGATGTAGCACACCTTCTCAAACGGCGCGTCCTCGCGAATCTTCGCCACCGCAATCTCCGGCAGCACCGTGTAGTTCGAGAACGTCGAGCACCCCATGTAGTGGTGCACCATCCGCCCCTCGTACGAAAACCGGCTCGTCCCGTCCGGCATCACCCCTTTGCCCTGCGTCGAGCGGATCGCCGTGCACAGATTCGTCTTGCGCGACAGACACGACTTGCACTGCCGGCACTCCGGCGTGTACAGCGGTATCACGTGATCGCCCTTCTTCACCGAACTCACCCCGGGGCCGACGTCCACCACCACCCCGGCACCCTCGTGGCCAAAAATCGCCGGAAACAGCCCCTCGGGGTCCGCTCCTGAGCGGGTGAACTCGTCCGTGTGGCACACCCCGCTCGCCTTGATCTGCACCAGCACCTCTCCGGCCTTCGGACCCTCGAGGTCCACCGTCACCACTTCAAGCGGTTTGCCTGCCTCAAAGGCAATGGCGGCTTTCGATTTCATGGTCGTACTCGCATCTCAGAGGGCCGCAGCGGCGAGGGGGCGCAGTCTACGCGGGCCACAGCGGGGCACAGCCCTCCCCAAGACGGCGCGTACGGTCGCGCCGCCGCACTGTCCCGTTTCGGAACACATTGGGCCGGGGCTGTATCAAAGTCGGCTCTGAAGGCTTGCGCAGGCCCCTCACCGGCGCATACTTTGTCCTGGACGGATGCAACGGGGGGGGCTGGGAATGCTTCGGGCCATCGACAATCGTCACCGCCACCCGCAGGCGGCACCGCGCAGATCACTACGGCCGGAGGACGCAGGGACCCCGGAATACATCCGCCGCTCGTGGCTGCGCTGTCTGAACCAGTACCACCTCGATCCGAAATCCGAGCGCGAGCCGTACGTGTTGCCGCGCCAGGAACGGCTCGAGCGCAAGGAACACAACCGCGACCTGCTCGCGCTCGCCGATGCCGAGATGGCGCACCTGTATCACCAGCTCGCCGGTTCCGGCTATTCGATCATTCTCACCGACCGCGACGGCGTGCTGCTTGATTACTACGGCGATTTCAGTTTCCGAAACGCGGCGTTTCGTACCGGCCTGGTGCTCGGGGCGATGTGGGACGAGGAACACGGCGGCACCAACGGCATGGGCACCTGCCTGGTCGAGCGGACCCCGTTGATCGTGCACCGCGAACAGCACTTCTTCTCGCGCAACAGCGGGCTGACCTGCTGTGCCGCACCGATCTTCGACTACCGCGGCGAGCTGATCGCGGTGCTCGACGCCTCCGGGGAGTCCGACCGCGCCCAACAGCACACCTTGGTGCTGGTCAACATGGCTGCGCAGATGATCGAGAACCGCCTGTTTCTGCATCACTTCCGCGATGCGTTCGTGGTGCGCTTCCACAGTCGCCCGGAACTGCTCGGCACCTGGGGCGAGGGCATCATCGCACTCGATGCCAACGGCCTGATCAGCGCCCTCGACCGCAATGCTCTGTTCCAGCTCGGGCTGAAATCCCAGGCCGATCTGCTCGGCTCGCCGCTCGAGCGGGTGTTCACGGTCTCGCTGAATGCGTTGCTGGCGCGCAGCCAGCGCAAATCCTTCCACCCGCTGACGCTCTATGACGCCCACCACGGCGGGCGCATGTTCGCCATCGCCCAGGCGCCGCAGTCCAAGCGCGCCGGCAAACCGCGCGGGGCCAATCCGGCCGCGCCGGAGGGGCTCGACCCGGACCGCGGACCGCTCGAGGAGCTCGATTTCGGCGATCCGGTCATGGCGCGCAACATCCAGGCGACCCGGCGCACGCTCGCGCGCGAGATCCCGATCCTGCTGATCGGCGAATCGGGCACCGGCAAGGAGTGCTTCGCGCGGGCGCTGCACGCCTCGAGCGAGCGGGCCGAGAAGCCGTTCGTAGCGCTGCACTGCGGTGCGCTCACGGATGGGGAGCCGGCCGGGACGACGCTCGCCGAGCAGATGCGCTCGCGCGTCGTGCAAGCCAATGGCGGCACGCTCTTTCTCGATGATGTCGGCGAACTGCCGGCGCCGCTGCAGTCCCAGGTACTGCATCTGATCGAGGAGCGCGCCCTGCCGGCCGCCGGCGGTGCAGAGGCGGTCCGCATCGACGTGCAGCTGGTGAGTGCCACGCGCCGCGATCTGCACGAGCCGGTGCAGCGCGGGGCATTGCGCGAGGACCTGTTCTACCGTCTGCAGGGGCTGGTGCTGACGCTACCGCCGCTGCGCGAGCGCAAGGACAAGGCGGCCGTCATTCGCCACATTTTCGCCCAGGAAAGCGCCGCAACGCCCGCGGTCAGCATGGGTGAGGACATGATTGACGCGCTGAAGGCCTACAGCTGGCCCGGCAACATCCGCCAGCTGCGCAACGTGCTGCGCGGCATGATCGCGATGCGCTCGAACAACCAGCTCGATGCCGGCTGCCTACCGGCCGAATACGGCGCCGGCGAGGTGCATACCGAGGAGCCCCTGTGCGCCGAAGCACAGCGCCTCAATCCCCTGGAGCGCGCCGAGCGCAGCGCGCTGCTGCACGAAATCGAACTGCATCAGGGCAACCTCAGCCGCGTCGCGCAGTCCCTCGGCATCGGCCGCAATACCCTCTACCGCAATCTTCGCCGGCTGCACATCAGCCTGCCGGTGCGGCGCTGAGGCGCGCGGACTGCGCCGCACCCCCGGCGCGCCAGGTCTGCGGCGCGATGCCGTGCCGTTTCATCTTGCGGTACAGCGTATTGCGGCTCACCCCGAGCGCGGCGGCCGCGCGGCTCATGTTGCCCCGGTTGACGTCGATCACGCGCAGCAAAGCCGCCCGCTCGGCGCTGCGCAGCAGACCGGGACAGCGGGCCGGCGCCGGTGCGCTCTGCGCGCCGCGGGCGGCGACGATCTGCACCGGCAGGTCGCACTGGCGCACCACGCCGCCGTCGCAGATCGCGACCGCGGTCCGAATGACATTGCGCAGTTCGCGGATGTTGCCGGGCCAGGGATACGCGAGCAGGCTCGCGAGCGCATCGGGCTCGATCCGCCGCGCATCGAGCCGCCGCTCCGCAGACAATGCCGCGAGGATCACCCGCTCCTTGTCGGTGCGCTCGGCGAGTGCCGGCAGCTCGAGCGTCAGACCGTTCAGCCGGTAATACAGGTCCTCGCGGAACGCCCCGCAACGGATCATCTCGCGCAGATTGCGGTGTGAGGCGGCGAGCACGTGCAGCTCCACCGCACACGCGCTGTCGCTGCCGAGCGGCAGGATCTGGTGCTCCTCGAGGACCCGCAGCAGCCGGCTCTGCAGCGCCTGCGGCATGTCACCGATTTCATCGAGAAACAGCGTGCCTCCTGAGGACTGCGCAATGCGCCCGCGCAAGCCCTCGCGGCGCGCCCCGGTGAACGCTCCGGACCGGTAGCCGAACAGCTCGCTCTCGATAAGCGTCTCGGGTATCGCGGCGCAATTGACCGCCACGAACGGTCGCGCCGAGCGGCGACTCGCCCGATGGATAGCGCGGGCAAACGCCTCCTTGCCGCAGCCGGTCGGCCCCTGGATCAGTATCGGGATATCCGTATCGGCGATCCGGTAGGCGCAGTGCACGTTGTGCAGCATCAGGGGGTCGTTGCCGGCGAGCTCCTCCAGGCTGAGCTCGGCACCGCCGGGCGCGGGGTCCACGACGACGCATTCGACGGACACGTCCCCGACGATCAGCCCGCGGGATTCGTCTGTTGTGCCGATCATACGCCAGCCCCCCTGCGCCGCCGCGGCGCTGCGTCATGTGTGTCATGTCCCAGCGTGACAGTGTCACTGAACGAAACACTGCCGGGCCCGCACGCCCCCCCATCGCCGCGCTAGTGTGCGCGCCGCCCCGAGTCGCCGGCCCGCCCATGCACGCGCGCAGCGCATTCCGCCGCGCCGGTTGTTCCGTAAGCGTGACACTGTGTATCGACACCGCCGCCCGCCGCCGCGGCGGCAGCCGCTTGCGCCCATCGAGCGTGTGCGGCGCGCAACGGGCGGGTCGCAGCGGCGGCGTGGCACGGCGATTGCTCTGCGCAGGCGTCACCTAAACGTATCACGCAGGGGGCTCTGCAATGAGATTTCGCAACGCGTACGTCCTGGCCGCCGTCCTGTGCGCGGCACTCAGCGCGCCGGCCGCACACGCCATCAGCGTCAAGGCCGGAAAGTGGAAGCTGTCGTTCAACGGCAACGTCAACGCTCACTACATCTATTCGCAGTGCGAGAAGCACCCGAGCGTGGTGGCCGGCGGCCTGGCCTGCGTGGCGAGCAACGGGTCCTCCTCGGTCTCGAACGGTTTGCTGCCGGCCGCCCTGACGGTCAGCGGCGCGACCGTCCAGGACGGCTACCACATCGGCTTCACCTTCGGGCTGTACCCCGGCATCAGCACCAACGACGGCGGCAGCCCGAACCTGCAGGTCGGCAGCTCCAACTTCGGCCACACCGCCCTCGGCACGGCGGGACTCGATGTCCGCCAGGCGTTCCTCACGGTCGGCAACAAGCACTTCGGCACCATCATGGCCGGCCGCAACATCGGACTGTTCGCCTCCGATGCGATCCTCAACGACATGACCCTGCTCGGCGTGGGCGCCGGCAATGGCAATTACGCCGCTCCGGCCAACACCTCGCTCGGCTCGATCGGACTCGGCTACATCTACACCGACTGGCTGGCGCAGATCGACTACACCACCCCGACGGTGCACGGCGCGAACGTGACGGTAGGCATCTTCGATCCTCTGAACACGCTCGGGCAGGTGCCGGCAAATCACTCCACGCCCGGATTTCAGGCCAAAGTCACCTACACGCTCGGGAATCTGTACCTGTCGGCGAGCGGACTGTACCAGCGCCAGGCGATCGCCTGCTCGGACCCCTCGCTCAACGCCACCGCGTGCGTAATCGGTGCGAACAATCTGCACTACAGCAGCGCCGCGTTCGATATCGGCGGCAAGTACACCGCCGGACCCTTCCAGGTCATGAGCTGGTACTACCGCGGCAACGGCGTCGGCACGACCGGTCTGTTCGTGAACTCGAACGACTCACTCGGCCACCCGCGCGGCTCGGAGGGATTCATCGCGCAGTTGACCTACACCTACGGCAAGACGAAATACGGCATCAACTACGGAGAAAGCAAGCTCGACCCGACCGCGCTAGATCTGGCCAACGGCACGCTGGTCGAGATGAACAACAAGTGGACCGCCGGGGTCTATCACCACCTCACCCACAATCTGCTCCTGGTCGGAGAATTCAGCCGGCTCCAGTCGACCAATGACATGGGTCAGAAAAACGCCAGCTGGAACATCAATGCCGGCCTGTTCCTGAGCTTCTGACAGGCCGACAGTGCGCCGCCAGTGGTCCGGAAACGGACCACTGGCCGGCTCTTGCCCCCTTTTCTCGCTGTCCTCGGTACAATCACGGCGGGCGAGCGGTACGGTGCACTTCCGGCGGCGCCCGCGTGGATCCCCGGACTCTGCCAGCGGAACGACACGAGCAGCCATGTCCTTAACACGCAGCCTGTCTCTCAGGCCCGGCCAGGGCCGGCCCGCAACACGCACCCTTTGGCTCACCGCGACCGCTGCAGCGGCATGGGCGGCGAGCGGCCTGACGGCCCGCGCCGCGCCCGCGCAGCGCCTCACCGACATCGTGGTAACGGCCACCCGGATTGCAATGCCCGCCTTCGATGTGCCAGCCTCGATCAGCAGCGTCTCGGGCGCCGAACTGCGCGACGACGCGCTCGGCATCAACCTCGCCGAGGGTGTGCGTTCGGTCGCTGGCCTGCTGGTGCGCAATCAGTACGACTACGCGCAGGATCAGCAGGTGTCGATTCGCGGGATCGGTGCCGGCTCGGCGTTCGGCGTGCGCGGCGTGCGGATTTATCAGGACGGGATCCCGCAGAGCGGTCCGGACGGTCAGGGCCAGGTCTCGCAGTTCAACCTCGGCTCAGCGCAGCGCGTGGAGGTGCTCGAAGGGCCGTTCTCGGCGCTCTACGGCAACTCCTCCGGCGGCGTGATCCAGATATTCACCGCCTCCGGGAAGGCACCCGGCACGCTGCGCTTCGACCTCGGTTTCGGCAGCTTCGGCGCCGTGCGCGCCGGCGTCGATGCCAGCGATGCGATCGGCAAGCTGCGCTACAACTTCGACTTCACCCACTTCTCCTGGCAGGGCTTCCGGCCGCAGCAAAAGGCACGCAGCGAGTCCTTCAACGGCAAGGTGAACTACGCGCTGAACTCGCGCAGCTCGCTGACGTTCGTCGCGAACGTGCTGTCGCGCCCAGACTCGCTCGACGCGCAGGGACTCACCGCTGCGCAGTTCGCCGCCAACCCCGATCAGACCAGCGCCGCAGCCCTCGCCTTCCACACTCGAAAGACGCTCGATCAGCAGGAAGGCGGGCTGATCTTCAAGCAGGCACTCGGCGCGCACCAGCAGTTGCGCCTGATGGGCTACTACGGGCACCGCAGCGTGCTGCAGTTTCTCTCCATCCCGGTCGGCGCGCAGTTCGCGCCAGCGAGCTCCGGTGGCGTCGTCGACCTGCACCGGAATTTCGGCGGCGGTGATGCCCGCTGGAGCCTCAAGACCCGCCTTGCCGGTCATGCACTCGCCTGGATCGCCGGGGTGAGCTACGACACGCAGAACGAACTGCGCCGCGGGTACGACAACTTCATAGGACCGACGCTCGGCGTGCAAGGTGCGCTGCGGCGCAACGAGAACGACATTGCGCGCAACATCGACGAATACACGCAAGCGAGCATCTCCCTGTCGCGCCAGTGGAGCGTCATGCTCGGGGTACGCCACAGCGAGGTGAAGTTCATCACCCAGGACCATTTCATTACCCCGGGCAACGGCAACGACTCCGGCGGGGTGACCTATACGGCCACCTCGCCGGTGGCCGGCGTGCTGTACGCGCCGCTGGAGTGGCTGCACCTGTACGCCGCCTTCGGCCAGGGCTTTCGTACGCCGCTCGCCTCCGAGCTCGCCTACCGGCCCGACGGTGCGCCGGGCCTGAACCTTGCACTACGTCCGGCACGCAGCAACAATGGAGAGATCGGCGCGAAATTTCGCATCGGGCGCACGGTGAACGCTTCCATCGCGGCGTTCCTGACGCATACCAATGACGAAATCGTCGTCGTCACCGACAGTGGTGGCCGCACCACGTATCAGAACGCCGGGCGGACGCGCCGCAGCGGCGCGCAGGCCTCGCTGGCGTATCACTTCCTGCCGCTGTGGCACCTGCAGGTGGCCTACACCTACGTCGATGCAGTGTACGTCGATGGCTTTCTCACCTGCACCACCGTGCCGTGCGCCCGACCGACACAGCGGATTGCGGCCGGCAATCGCTTGCCGGGCGTGCCGCGCAACAGCGCGTACGCAAAGGTGACCTGGGGCGGCCGGCGCGGCTGGCACGCGAGTCTCAGCGGACAATACCTGGGGTCGATTCCGGCGAATGAAGCCAATACGGCCCGCGCCAGCGGCTACTCGGTCTTCAACCTCAGCGGCGGGTACCGCACCGCGCTCGGTCCACAGCGCCTGGAGGTGTTCGTGCGGGTAAACAACCTGCTCAACCGCCGCTACGTGGCGGCGGTCATCGTCAACCAGGCGAGCGGGGCGTACTTCGAACCCGCACCCGGGATCAACGTACTGGCGGGCGTGACGCTCACCCTACGTTGAGCGAGCTGCGCGCACTGCCCGATAGATGGTATTGCGCGAGACCCGCAGCTCGCGAGCCGCCGCGGAGACGTTGCCGCCGTTGCGCTGCAGCGCGGCGCAGACCGCGTCCGCGCGCAGCGCATGCAGATCCGCAGCACCGGGCGGCTCCACGCGCACCTCTTCGCCAGCCGCACTCGCGAAGAACTCCTCCGGCAGATGCTCCGGACGGATGGGGCCGGAGTCGCCAGCGAGCGCACGCGCCGTGCGCAGCACGCTCGCGAGCTGGCGGATATTGCCCGGCCACAGGCAGCGGCTGAGCGCCCTCAGCACCTGGGGGGACAGCGCAGGGACCGGTCCGGATGGCGCGCCGAGGATGCGCTCGATGAGCGTCGGCAGATCGCCTCGCTCGCGCAGCGCCGGCAGCCGGACGGTCAACCCGTTCACGCGATAGTACAGGTCGGCGCGAAACAGTTCGCGGCGCATCATGTCGGGCAGGTTCCGGTGCGTCGCGCACACGAGCGCGATGTCCACGGGCCGCTCGCGGCCCGCCCCGAGGGGCAGCACGGCCCGCTCCTGCAGCACCCGCAGCAGCCGAGTCTGAAGTGCCAGCGGCATCTCGCCAATCTCATCGAGAAAGAGCGTGCCGCCATCGGCGAGCAGAATCTTGCCGGGACTGCCGCGACGGCGCGCGCCGGTGAAGGCGCCCTCCTCGTAGCCGAACAGCTCCGCCTCGATCAGCGATTCCGGCAGACAGGCACAGTCGACCGCCACGAACGGCCCGTCGCGGCGGGGCGACTCATTGTGCACGGCGCGCGCCAGCCATTCCTTGCCGGTTCCGGTCTCCCCGAGGATCAGCACCGCAATGTCGTGCCCGCGCACGGCGCGCAGCTTCGCGATCACCGCGGCCACGGCCGCATCGCCGCTGTCCAGATCGGCGAAATGCGGCGAGCGCACTCGCGGCGGCGGCGCTGCGGGCGGCACGCGCGGCATCGTCGTACTGCGCTGCGGCGCGGCCGCCACGCCGGGCTCCAGACGCGCCCACACCACCTCGCCGCTGCGCAGACGCAGCGGCCTGGGTCCTTCGAGTGCCCCGCGCGCGTGCAGCAGCGCCGCCGGACCGTCGAGATCGAACAGCGAGCTCAGCATATACCCCGCGTGCGCCCCGGGGCGCACGCCGAGCAGCTCGCAGGCATTGGGGTTGGCGGCGAGCAGACGCCCGTCGTCGTCGAAGGCCGCCACGCCCTCGAGCAGCGTGCCGAGCCGCTCGGCCCGCGGGTGCAGGTGAATGCGCAGCGCGTGGCCGAACGCGCCGCGGAACAACTGCTGTTCGATCAGTTGCGCCGAGAGACGCACCAGGCCCATGGTGTGCGGGTGATAGCCCTGATGTGGCCCGGAGACATCGAGCGCACCGATGAGCTCGCCGCGCGGACCGCGGATCGGACAGCACGAACAGGTGAGGAAGCGGTTGACGGTGAGAAAATGCTCACTGCCGTGCACCAGCGTCGCGCGCTCCTCGGCGAGTGCCGTGCCGATCGCATTGGTCCCCTTGCTGTCCTCGGACCAGAGCACCCCCGGCGCGAGCGCCACCCGCTCGGCGCGCTCGAGGAAGTCCGCATCGCCGAGCGCGTGCATGATCAGGCCGCGCCGGTCGGTGAGCAGCACCATGCTGTGGGTATTGAGGATCTGCTGATGCAGCAGCTCCATGACCGGCACCGCGTGCGCAACCAGCGCCTGGTACTCACCCGTGAGCTCCTGCAGCGCGCGCCCCGCCAGCGCGCCGAGGTCCGGCTGTTGCCGCTCACTGAGACCGAGCCGCCGCGCCCGTTCGTGCCACAGGGAAACCACGTCGGCGCGCGCCGGGCCGGGCGGCAGCTCGGGCGCAGACGGTGCCGAGCGCAGGGCGGAGTCGTCTCTCATCGGGCCCCCTCAGGCTCCGCAGCAGGGCGCGGAGAATCTCATACGATACGCTAGCGCGGCCGGCGGCGAGAAGGCCAGTAGGGACTTTCCGCCGGGCCCGCCGTGCCATGTGTTGCGTTTCGCCACAGTCGGGTGTTGCATTTCGGCGCAGCAAGCCCGGGCCGCGGCGCGCAAGCCCTTCAAAACATTGGTGCCTTGCCCATGGCATGTGCTTTGCACCGCAGGGGCTCAGACCCAATCCACCGCGAGGCACTGTCCATGTCCATCCAACCCAGCACCCATGGGCGCGTGAAGATCCAGCTCAAGTCCCGCTACGAGAATTACATCGGCGGGAAATGGGTCGCCCCGGCCAAGGGGCAGTATTTCACGAACATCACGCCGGTGACCGGCGACGCGCTGTGCGAGATCGCGCGCTCGAGCGCCGAGGACATCGAGCGGGCACTCGATGCCGCCCACGGTGCCAAGGCAGCCTGGGGCCGCACCGCGCCCGCCGAGCGCGCCGTGATCCTGAACCGCATGGCCGATCGGATGGAAGCGAAACTCGAGTACCTCGCCACCATCGAGACCTGGGACAACGGCAAGCCGATTCGCGAGACGCTGGCGGCGGACCTGCCGCTTGCCATCGATCATCTGCGTTACTTCGCCGGCTGCATTCGTGCCCAGGAAGGCGCCATCAGCCAGATCGACGAGGACACGGTCGCCTACCACTACCATGAGCCGCTCGGGGTGGTCGGGCAGATCATCCCCTGGAACTTCCCGCTGCTGATGGCGATCTGGAAGCTGGCCCCGGCGCTCGCCGCCGGCAATTGCGTGGTGCTGAAGCCGGCCGAGCAGACGCCCCTGTCGATTCTGCTGCTGCTCGAGGTGGTCGGCGATCTGCTGCCGCCCGGGGTCCTCAACGTGGTCAACGGCTTCGGCGTCGAAGCCGGCAAGCCGCTCGCCTCCAGCCCGCGCATCGCCAAGGTGGCCTTCACCGGCGAGACCACCACCGGGCGGCTGATCATGCAGTACGCGGCGCAGAACCTCATTCCGGTGACGCTCGAGCTCGGCGGCAAATCGCCGAACGTGTTCTTCGAGGACGTCTGCGCTCAGGACGATGACTTCTTCGACAAGGCCATCGAGGGCTTCGTCATGTTCGCCCTGAACCAGGGCGAGGTGTGCACCTGTCCCTCGCGCGCACTCATCCAGGAGTCGGTGTACGCCCGCTTCATGGAGCGGGCGCTGCAGCGGGTCGCGCAGATCAAACAGGGCGATCCGCTCGATCCAGCCACGATGATCGGCGCACAGGCCTCACAGGAGCAACTCGAGAAGATCCTCACCTATCTCGATCTGGGCAAACAGGAAGGTGCCGAGTGCCTCGCCGGCGGAGAGCGCAACCGGCTCGGCGGTGATCTCAAGGACGGTTACTACATCAAGCCGACGGTGTTCAAAGGTCACAACCGCATGCGGATCTTCCAGGAGGAAATCTTCGGCCCGGTCGTTTCGGTCACGACGTTCAAGACCATGGACGAGGCGCTGGAGATTGCCAACGACACGCTGTACGGGCTCGGCGCCGGGGTCTGGTCGCGGGAGGCGAACATCTGTTATCGCATGGGGCGCGCGATCCAGGCCGGCCGGGTCTGGACCAACTGCTACCACGCCTACCCGGCGCATGCGGCCTTCGGCGGCTACAAGCACTCGGGCATCGGCCGCGAGACGCACAGGATGATGCTCGATCACTACCAGCAGACCAAGAACCTGCTGGTAAGCTACTCACCGAAGGCGCTCGGGTTCTTCTGAGGCGCACCGTGAAGGCGGACCGTGTCAGCGCCACCCCGGCGGCGCTCGAGCTGATCGGGCAGCTCGTGGCGCGGCACGGTCCGCTCCTGTTCCACCAGTCCGGCGGCTGCTGCGACGGCAGCGCGCCGATGTGCCTGTCACGCGGGGAGCTGCTGATCGGGGAACAGGACGTCCATCTCGGAGAGATCGGCGGGCAGCCCTTCTACATGGGTGCGGCGCAGTTCGAATACTGGCAGCACACGCATCTGATCATCGACGTCGTGCCCGGACGCGGCGGAATGTTCTCCCTGGAAGGTCCGCTCGGGGTGCGCTTCATCACCCGCTCGCGCCTGTATACCCCGGAGGAGGAGACTGCGCTGGCGCCGGTGCGACGCGGACCGGCCGGCTGAGCAGCGCATTCTGCGATAATGCGGCGCATGCACGGGTTCACACTGCTGTTCATCCTCATCGTCGCGGCCGGGACCGCACTCGAGCTGTGGCTCACCACTCGCCAGAGTACCGCGGCGCGCGCGCATCGCGATCGGGTGCCGGAGGCCTTCGCCGCTCAGGTGTCCCCTGAAGCGCACCGCAAGGCGGCCGATTACACCGCCGCCAAAGTCCGCCTGGCCCGCACGAGCACCGTGCTCGATGCGCTCGTGACGCTCGGCCTGACGGTCGGCGGCGGCATCGCCGCGCTCGATGCGCTGTGGCTGCGCGCCGGCGGGTCCGAGCTGTGGCGCGGCACGGCGGTCATCGGCTCCGTCGCGGCACTGGTGATGCTCGTCAACCTGCCGCTGTCCCTCTGGCGCACCTTCGTGCTCGAGGCGCGCTTCGGCTTCAACCGCACGACCGTACGGCTGTTCGCGCTCGACTTCGCCAAGGGCGTCGCGCTGACGCTCGTGCTCGGGGTCCCGGTCGTGCTTGCAGCGCTGTGGCTGATGATGCGCGCCGCAACCGCCTGGTGGCTGTGGGCCTTCGGCGGCTGGGTGGCACTGACGCTGCTGCTCAGCTGGGCCTGGCCGGTGCTGATCGCGCCGCTGTTCAACCGTTTCTCGCCGCTCGCCGATGCGGCACTGAAGGCGCGTATCGAGGCGCTGCTCGTGCGCTGCGGCTTCGCCTCGAGCGGTGTGTTCGTGGTCGACGGCTCGCGCCGCTCGGCGCACGGCAACGCCTACTTCACCGGGTTCGGGCGTCACAAACGCATCGTCTTCTTCGACACACTGCTCGAGCAGCTCGCGCCGGGGGAGATCGAGGCAGTGCTCGCCCATGAGCTCGGCCACTTCCGCCTGCACCACGTGCGCGCCCGCCTCGCCGCCTCGATCGTCGTGATGTTCGCCGCGTTCGCACTCCTCGGCTGGCTCACCCGCCAGCCGGTGTTCTACCACGCCCTCGGGGTGGCGCAACCCTCGGCGCACGCCGCGCTGTTGCTGTTCGCGTTCGCGGCACCCGCGGTGCTGTATTTCGCCACCCCGCTGAGTGCGCTCTGGTCACGCCGTCACGAATACGCCGCCGACCGCTTCGCCGCCGCGCATGCCGATGCGCGTGAACTCGCCGCCGCGCTCGTGAAACTCTACGGCAACAACGCCAGCACGCTCACGCCCGACCCGCTGTACAGCGGGTTTCACGACTCACACCCGCCGCCACTTGCACGCATCGCACGCCTCACCGGCGCGTGAGACGCACGAGTCATCGACCTGCAATATCGGCTCGTTAGACTGCGCCCGCCGTGCAGATCGCGGCGCAGGCAGTCACGTGACGGACATCTTCGCTCCGCCGCGCGGTGCGGCGCCCGCCGTGCCGCACCGGCAGTGAAGCGTCTGATTCCACCTCATCTGCAGCCTCATGCGGAGGCCCGGCCGAACGGTGCATAGCAACCCTGGCGTCCCGGACAGCGCGCCGCGCGCCCTGTTCGCGGTCAGTTCGCTCGGACTGGGTCACGCGACGCGCACGCTGGTCGTGATCCGCGAGTATCTGCGGCGCGGTTACGCCGTCACGGTCTTGAGCGCCGGCAACGCTCTCGCCTTCCTGCGTCTGGAGCTGAGGGACGAGACCGCCGTCGAGCTGCGCGAGATGCCCGATTACCCGCCGCTCGAGCGCGGCAGCGGCTGGCGGTTGTACGCGTACCTGGCACTCGACCTGCTGAAGACCTGGCGGGTCATTCGGCGTGAACGGCGCACGGTGTGCGCCCTCGCCCCGGACTACGACCTCATTTTCAGCGACGGCCGCTACGGATTTCACAGCCGCGCCACGCCCTCGTTCATTCTGACTCACCAGATCGCGTTCCTGCCCCCGCGCGGCCTGCGCGAGGCCTCCTGGCTCACCGGCCACATCAACGTCGCGGCGCTGCGCCGCTTCGATGGTGTGTTCATCCCGGACTTTCCATATCCGAATGCAAACCTGGCCGGCAATCTGGCCCACTCGCACAATCTGTACCGCTGCCGGCACGCGTTCGTCGGCCTCCTGTCCTCCTATCCGCAGCGCGACGCGGTCACCGACATCGATTACCTGTTCGTGATCAGCGGTTACCTGCTCGAGCACAAGGACGCGTTCATCCGCTCGCTGCTCACCGAGGCGGCCGCGCTGCCGGGGCGCAAGGTGTTCATCCTCGGCAACGCCGCCGCGGATGCAGCCGAATACGCCGCGCTGCAGCGGGACGATCTGACGATCCACGCGGTAGCGAGCGGCGCGCTGCGCGAAGAGTTGTTCAGCCGTGCCCGCTGTGTGATCACCCGGGCCGGCTACACCACGATCATGGACCTCATCGAGCACGGCAAACGCGCAGTGCTCATCCCGACGCCGAATCAGACCGAACAGGAGTACCTCGCCTACCACCTCGCCAGTCGCGGCTACTTCGTCAGCCGCACCCAGGAGGCGCCGGACCTGCGCTTGGCCTTGCACGAGTGTGCGCGCACCGCGCCGTTCGAGCCGCCATGGCGCACGGCGGACTCGCTCCGGCGCCTGTGCGAGGGCATCGAGCCGTTCGTGCACAAGAACTTCATCTCCGTGATCGTACCGGCGCACAACGAGGAGAAGGAACTTGCCGCGACGCTGCGCGCACTGCTCTCGCAGCGCTATCCGCCGGCGCGCATGGAGATCATCGTGGTCGAGAACGGCTCGGCAGATGCAACCGCCCAGATCGCCCTCGGGATCGCCGCCGAGCCGTCCACGGCGGGCCGCATCCGCGTGCTGCGCAGCGAGCGCGGCGTCTCCTTCGCCAAGAACGCCGGGTTGCGGGCGCTTTCGCCCGAGTCGCAATGGACGGTGTTCTGCGATGCCGATACGCGACTCGGGCGGCACTTTCTGCACGAGCTGAACACGTGGCTCAACCGCCGCAGCGAAGCGGGTCTCGGCGTCGGCACCACCGCCGTGCGCCCCCACCCCGGCGCGCCGCTCTACGCACGCGCCTGGTTCGCACTCTACGACCTGATCCACCGCGTGACGCGCAGCTCCTACTCCATCCAGATCGCCCGCACCTCGATCGCCCGCGGTGTCGGGTTTCACGAGGGACTGAACTTCGCCGAGGATCTGGCCTTCATCCACGAGTGCCGCCGCTACGGGCGTTTCTTTTTTCTGTCCACCGACCAGGTGAGCACCTCGACCCGCCGCTTCGCGGCGCGCGGCTACCTGCGTCAGGGGATGCGCTGGCTGTTCGAGGCGCTGCTGCCGCTGCGCTGCAAGATCCACCGCGCCTACGATGTCGTCCGCTGACCCAGGCGCACTGCGCGTACTGCTGGAATTTCTGGCCGCGCACCGGCCGTGGGCCTACCCGGTGCTGTTCCTCGGGGCGTACTTCGAGACGGTGCTGCCGTTCTCGCTGTTCGTGCCGGGCGAGGCGTTCCTGCTCGGCGGGGCGATGCTCGCCGGTGCCGGTGCGCTCGACCTGGGGGCGGTCGCAGCAGCCCTGTGGGCCGGCGGGCTGCTTGGGGACCATTCGAGCTACTGGCTGGGGCGGCGCTGCGGCGCGAGACTCCTGGCGCGGCCCGCCGCCGGCGCCGTGCTGCAGATCCGGATGCGCGGCTGCGAATTCTTTCGCCGCCACGGCGCGAGCGCGGTGTTCTGGGCCCGGCTCGCCGGCCCGCTCTCCTGGGTCACCCCGGCGCTGGCCGGCGCGTTCGAACTCGACTACCGGACGTTCCTCGCCTTCAACACCCCGGGCGTGCTGCTCGGGATCGGGGCATTTGTGCTCATCGGCTACGGCTTCGGCACGCACCTCGGCGCGCTGTGCGCGGCGCTCGAGGCCTGCGCGCCCGCGGCCGGTGCGGCGGCCGCGGTGCTGCTCGGGCTGTTCGTGCTGGCGCGCCTGCGGATCAGCCGAACGGGTGACGCAACACGATCGTCTGGTCGCGGTCCGGTCCGGTCGAGATGACATCGATGGGCACGCCGACCAGGCTCTCGAGGCGCTCGAGGTACTTGCGCGCGTTGGCCGGCAGTGCCGCGTAATCGGTCAGCCCCACGGTCGACTCGCGCCACCCCGGCATTTCCTCGTACACCGGTTCGAGTGCGGTGTAGCCCTCGAGGCTGAGCGGCGGCTCGCGCACGACCTCACCGCCGATGCGGTACCCGACACACACCCGGATCAGTTCCAGTCCGTCGAGCACGTCGAGCTTGGTGATGCACAGCCCCGAGACGCTCGAGTGCACGATCGCGCGGCGCAGCGCCACGGAATCAAACCAGCCGCAGCGCCGCCGCCGCCCGGTGACCGAGCCGAACTCGTGGCCGACCCGTGAGAGATGTTCGCCGGAGTCATCGAACAGCTCGGTCGGAAACGGACCTGCGCCGACACGCGTCGTGTATGCCTTGACGATGCCGAGCACGTAGTCGAACGCGCGCGGCCCGAGACCCGAACCGGTGCCGGCGAAGCTCGCCGTCGTATTCGAGGAAGTGACGTACGGATAGGTGCCGAGATCGACATCGAGCATCGCTCCCTGCGCGCCTTCGAACAGCGCGTTGGCATCCTCGCGCCGCAGCCGGTCCAGATCGAGCGTCACGTCCGTCACGAGCGGCGCAAGCGTCTCGGCGTAGGTGAGCTGCTCATCGAGCGTCTTCTGGAAGTCGACCGGGTTCTGCCGAAAATAATGCTGCAGCACGAAATTGTGGAAGTCGAGCACCTCGCCGAGCTTGGCGGCGAAGCGCTCGCGCTGGAACAGGTCCGCCACGCGCACCGCGCGGCGCGCGACCTTGTCCTCGTACGCAGGTCCGATGCCGCGGCCGGTCGTGCCGATGGCATTGGCGCCCCGGGCGCGCTCGCGCGCCTGGTCGAGCAGGATGTGCGAGGGCAGGATCAGCGGACACAGCGGGGAGATTCTCAGCCGCTCGAACACCGGCACGCCCTGTTCGATCAGCGTGCGGCTCTCCTTCAGCAGCGCCTCGAGGGAGAGCACCACGCCGTTGCCGATGAAGCAGCGCACCTGCTCGCGCAGGATTCCGGAGGGGATCAGCGAGAGGATGGTCTTCTTTCCGCCGATGACCAGCGTGTGGCCGGCGTTGTGCCCGCCCTGGAAGCGCACCACCGCAGCGGCGCGCTCGGTGAGCAGGTCGACGACCTTGCCCTTGCCCTCATCGCCCCACTGCGTGCCGATCACGACAACGAATCTGCCCACTTCAGTTGCGCTCCTCAATCAGGAATCCGGATGTTGTGTCTCGAGAATCTCGACGCCGGGCGTGCGGGCCAGCGCCTGCACCTCGGCATCGGGCAGCTGCACGGCCAGCTCGATCGAGCCGTCTTCGGCGGCGTGCTCGGCGCGCACCACCTTGGCGGCGTACAGACGCGAGCGCAGCGCGCCGGCCCCCGGCGGCAGCCGCACGCGCGCATCGCGCGTGCGGCGCGAGAGCCGCTCGGCGAGCACGCTCATGAGCAGCTCGAGGCCCTCGCGCGACGCCGCCGAGATCCACACCGCGCTCGCCTCGCCCTGCGCATCGCGCTCGACGCCCGCCGCACGGCCCAGGCGATCGATCTTGTTGTAGAGCAGCACCTGCGGGATGTCCTGCGCGCCGATCTGGGCCAGCACGTCATTGACCTGCGCGATGTGCTCGTCGCGGCGCGGGTCGCTCGCGTCGACCACGTGCAGCAGCAGCGTCGCCTCGCGAGCCTCGGTCAGGGTCGATTGGAAGGCCGCGACCAGCTCGTGCGGCAGCTCCCGGATGAACCCCACCGTATCGGCCACGACCACCTGCGTGCCGCCCGGCAGCGCAATGCGGCGCACCGTCGGGTCGAGCGTCGCGAACAACTGATCGGCGATGTACGCCTCCGTGCCCGTCAGTGCACGAAACAGCGTCGATTTGCCAGCATTCGTGTAGCCGACCAGTGCCAGCGACGGCACCGGAATCTCGGCGCGCACCTGCCGGCCGGTCTCGCGCTGCTGGCGGATCTTCTCCAGCCGGCGGGTCAGGAGCCGCACGCGCTGAGCGATGAGCCGCCGATCGGTCTCGAGCTGCGTCTCGCCCGGGCCGCGCATGCCGATGCCACCCTTCTGACGCTCCAGGTGTGTCCAGCCGCGCACCAGCCGCGTGGCGATGTGGCGCAGCTGGGCGAGCTCGACCTCGAGCTTGCCCTCGAAGCTGCGCGCCCGCTGCGCGAAGATGTCGAGGATCAGCCCGTTGCGGTCGAGCACGCGCCGCCCGGTGAGCTTCTCCAGGTTGCGCTCCTGGCTCGGGGAAAGCGCGTGATCGATGAGGATCACCTCCGCGTCCCCGGCCTCGGCCGCCTGGCGCAGCTCCTCGGCCTTGCCGCTGCCGACGAAGAAGCGGGGATCGGGCCGCTCGCGCCGCCCGGTCACCGTGCCGACCGGCTCGGCGCCGGCCGATCGGGCGAGCTGGCGGAACTCCGCCAGGTCCTCCGGATCGACCGGCCCGCCGAAACCGACGCGCACCAGCAGCGCGCGTTCACCGGAACGCGGGCGTTCGAACACGATTCAGTTCCCGGCCTGTGCGCGCGCCTGCGCAGCTCACTCGGCGGCGATTTCCGCCACACCCTCTTCGTCGGAGGACAGGCGCACGTTGCGCGCCGGAACCACCGTGGAGATGGCGTGCTTGTAGACCATCTGGCTGACGCTGTTCTTCAGCAGCACGACGAACTGGTCGAACGAGTCGATCTGGCCCTGCAGCTTGATGCCGTTCACCAGGTAGATCGACACGGGCACCCGTTCCTTGCGCAGCGCGTTCAGGAAGGGATCTTGGAGCGACTGGCCTTTGGCCATCGGGTTCTCCTTATTCTCACAGATTGTAATTTTTGAGCGTTTGAGGGCTCGCCGAAGCGACCCTACGGGGAGTGATGCAAGCGCCTGCCTCCGCGGCAGGCTGAAGCGATACGGAGAGTGGATATTATCACCACGCGTCGTGTTTCACAGCGCGAGCGCCTCGAGGCGCCGGCGAACGTCGCGGTTCCACGACAGGGCCTGCGCCTGGGGATCGAGCCACTCGGCAAAGCCCTCCGAGCGCATCCAGGTGAACTGCCGTTTGGCCAGCTGGCGCGTGGCGGCGATGGCCCGCCGGATCGCTTCGGCCTGGTCGTAGTCTCCGGCCAGGTGCCCCCACAGCTGCCGATACCCGACCGAGCGCATGGACGCGTGTGCGGCGGTCAGATCACCCCGCGCATAGAGCGCACGGACTTCGTCGAGCAGGCCGGCGGCCATCATCGCTTCGAAGCGCTCCGCAAGCCTCTGGTGCAGCACGGCACGCTCGGGGGGGGCGAGCGCCCAGCTCCACACCGTCATGCCCTGCAGCGGCGGTTGCGTCCGGCCGTGCAGGTCCGAGAGCCGCTCGCCGGTGAGCCGGCAGACCTCCAGGGCCCGCTGGATGCGCTGCGCGTCGTTCGGATTGATTCGCGCCGCGGCCTGCGGATCGAGCCGCTCCAGCTCGGCATGCAGCGCCGGCCAGCCCTCGCGCGCAGCACGTGCGTCGAGCTCGCGTCGCAGCTCGGGGGAGCCCTGGGGCAGCGGCGCCAGACCCTGCAGCAGCGCGCGCAGGTACAGCATCGTGCCGCCGACCAGCAGCGGGATGCGGCGGCGGCCGTGGATGAGGCGAATGGCGCTGAGCGCCTCCGTCACGAACCGGCCGGCCGAGTAGCCCTCCGCCGGGTCGCAGACGTCGATGAGGTGATGCGGGATCCGCGCCCTGAGCGCCAACGAAGGCTTCGCCGTACCGATGTCCATCCCCCGGTACACCTGCGCCGAGTCGACGCTGACGAGTTCCACCGGCGCCTGCTCGGCCAGGCGCTCGGCCCAGCCACTCTTGCCGCTGCCGGTCGGTCCGGTGAGGATCAGGACCGGGAGCGCCGCGGACGGCGCGCCCATCAGCGGCCTCGCAGAAACAGCTGGTCGAGCTCGCGCAGTGTCAGGCGCGTCCAGGTCGGCCGGCCGTGATTGCACTGGTTGGCCCGGTCGGTGCGCTCCATCTGCCGCAGCAGCGCGTCCATCTCCGGCAGCGTCAGCCTGCGACGGGCATGAATGGCCGTGCGACAGGCGAGCGTGCCGAGAAAGCGGTCATCGAGCGCATCGAGATGGTGACCCGGATCGTCCCGGCCGAGGTCCTCGGCCATCGATTGGACGATGCGCACCACCTCGGCACCGGCGAGCAGCGCCGGCACCCGCCGCAGCGCGAGGCGGGTCGGCCCGAGTGCATCGAACTCGAACCCGGCGGCAGCCCACAGGCCGTGCTGGGTCAGCAGCCGGTCCAGGTCGACGGGCTTCAACTCGACCACCAGCGGCTCGAGCAGCTGCTGGGTGGCGGGCGGTCCGGCGCCGCGGGCGGCCTTGAACTGCTCGTAGAGCACTCGCTCGTGGGCCGCATGCATGTCGACGAGGATCAACCCCTCGGCGCTCTGCGCCAGGATGTACAGGCCGTGCAGCTGGGCCAGCGCCACCCCGAGGGGCTGTTCCCCGGCGGGCCTGGTGGCCTCGGCCTGCGGCGGATCGTCGCGCACGGCGGCCGCGAGGGCCCAGTCGCCGTGCGGGTGCGTGGCCTGAGTCGGCGGCGCACCAAACTCGAAGCGGCCGCTGGTGCGCGCCGGAGCGAGCATCGTCGCGCCGGCCCCGATGAGCGGCGCGGCCGCCACCGCCGGCGCACCGGCCTGCTCCGGGCGCGTCGCGGCGAGCGAGCGCTCGAGCGTGCGCATGACGAACTCGTGGATCTGACGGCTGTCGCGGAAGCGCACCTCGAGCTTGGCCGGGTGAGCGTTGACGTCGACCAGCCGCGGATCGAGGGTCAGGTAAAGCACGTAGCTGGGATGGCGGCCGTGATAGAGCACGTCCCGGTAGGCGAGCCGCGCGGCGCTCATCAGCAGCTTGTCGCGCACCGGGCGGCCGTTGACGAACCAGTACTGCTGGTCCGGTTGCGCTCGCGCGGCCGTGGGCAGCCCGATCCAGCCGGTGAGCTGCACCGGTCCGGCGGCATGATCGACCTCGAGTGCGGCGTCGAGGAACTCCCGGCCGAGCAGCTGCGCGATACGCTCGGCCGGTTCGAGAGCCGGCGCATCGAGCAGCAGGCGCTCCGCATTTCGCAACCGCAGCGTCACGTCAGGGCGCGACAGCGCGAGCCGCTCGAGCAGCCGCGCGATGTGGCCGAGTTCGGTCGGGGCGGTGCGCAGGAACTTGCGCCGCGCCGGCACGTTGTAGAAGAGATCGCGCATCTCGATCGTGGTCCCGGGCGGATGCGCCGCGGGGCGCACCCCGCGCATCGATCCACCCTCGACGAGGATCTCCGCGCCCTGCGCGGCCGCAGCCGTGCGCGAGGCGATGCGCAGGCGGGCCACCGAGCCGATCGAGGGCAACGCCTCGCCACGGAACCCGAGCGTGCCGATCGCCTCGAGATCCTCCAGCGAGGCGATCTTGCTCGTGGCGTGGCGCGTCAGGGCGAGCGGCAGCGCATCGGGCTCGATCCCGCAGCCATCGTCGCGCACGCGCACCAGGCCCACGCCGCCCTGCTCGACATCGACTTCGATGCGCCGGGCGCCGGCATCGAGACTGTTCTCGATCAGCTCCTTGACGACGGACGCGGGTCGCTCGATCACCTCGCCGGCGGCGATCTGATCGACCAGTTCATTGGGCAGGACGCGGATGGGCATCAGGACTCGGACGGATCGGCCGGCACGGCCATTCGGTGCTGAAGCCTATCAGGCTTCGCGCGGCGCCGCAGTGCCCGCCCTCTGCGTTCACGGACCGGTACGGCGTCACGCACGATCCGTGCGCAAATGCAGCTTACGGAAGGCACTGGGCGGACAACCAACGCTGTTCTTGAATGCGAGGCTGAACGCACTGACCGATTGATAGCCAATCATGTCGGCAATTCGGGAAAGACTCAGTGTTGAGTTCATCAGGGCGTGCTGCGCCACCACCATGCGCCAACTGATCAGATACTCCATCGGAGAAGTACCCATGACGGCGCTGAAGCGTGCTGAAAACGCCGAGCGGGACAGCGATGCCCGCCGTGCCAGCGCCTCGACCGTCCATGCCGACCCGACGTTGTCGTGCATGAGTCGCAGCGCGCGCCCCACGTGCGGATCGGTCAGCGCCGCCAGCAGGCCGGGCCGGGCCGCTGGCGCCGGCGAGGGAGCGTGTCGCAGCGCCTCCACCAGCAGAATCTCGAGTAAGCGATCGGAAACCAACGATCGGCCCGGCCGGTCCGCAAGTACTTCCTCGCTGAGGATTCCGAGCAACGCTCCGAGGCGTCCTCGCGCGACCTCTGCCGCACGAACGTGTACCACGGGCACCGTCAATCGCGTGAGGAACTCTGCGTGCGGCAGCGCAAGGCTGAAGCGTCCGGCGATGAATATCGTCCTCTCGCACTCACCGTGCGCACGCAGCAGGATCGAGGGGTCTTCGAACGCACGCGTGAAATCAATAGCCCGCCAGGTCCCCGAGGAGTGCAGGGTCCATGCGGGAGGCGCCGCCATCAGAAGGAAGTCGCCGCAGCGCAGCGTCAGACTCACGCCGTCCTCCCGATCCATCGTGCAGCCGCCCTGCATGATCTGGCCGAAGATCACCACTTTCGACGCCGGGAACTGCAGCCCCCATGGGGCGTGCGCCTCGATGACCCGCCAGGCGACGGCTCGGGGCTGCAGCAACTCGACGACGCGCGAGAGCGGATCCATCATGGACGATATATAAACTATTGCGGACTTTTCATTATATACCGTCGTTGGAGACGCCCATATTCTGCGCATCGAGTCGGCCAGCCCGGCGGTTCGAGGGTTCGAGCCGCGTCACCGGATCATGCCCGGGCCGCGAAGGGAGCGTCATGCGTGTCTTTGTCACCGGTGCCAACGGCTTCATTGGATCGGCACTCGTGCAGGAACTGATCGGTGCAGGGCACTCCGTGGTGGGCCTGGCCCGCACGATCGAGGCGGCCGATGCGCTGCGGCGCCGCGGCGCGACACCCCACCCGGGAGCGCTCACGGACCTC
>Ga0315298_1003829_pt1 | contig 23292 bp, 18 predicted proteins | sample WHS_1_MG_FD_203077 | JGI IMG/M metagenome (GOLD analysis project Ga0315298, IMG submission 203077) | Extremophilic microbial mat communities from Washburn Hot Springs, YNP, Wyoming, USA - WHS_1_MG | ecosystem: Environmental > Aquatic > Thermal springs > Hot (42-90C) | place: USA: Wyoming...
ATGTTTTATGCACGCCGCCAGCGTTTATCCTGAGCCAGGATCAAACTCTCCAAAATGACAGGGCTCTCTCGAACCCTTACCATCCTTACGAGGTTCTCTCCCCACCACTCTTCGATTGTTAAGGCTCCGTGCCGCTCGCCCTCTCGCGGCGGCGGACTAGTATATTACCGCCTCGCCGAAGCCCTGTCAAGAGCCTTCTTCAGCCGCCGATGCCCTCCGCCGGGTTGCCCGCAGAGCTGGCCAAACAAAAACCAGGCCCGACCTCTCGGTCGCCACCTGGGATCCGCGGCCCAACCTCGGTCATCCCCGCCGGGACACCAGCGCCTCTTGCTATCGCTCCTCTCAAGGTTCAGCGTTCACCGCGACGCCCGGTCGCGACAACGGAATCCTACCACCCCCCCCGCCGCCCTGTCAACCGCCAGCGGGCTCCTCCTCATAGGCCCTCCACAAGTCCCTGTACTCCTCGGACGCCGCAGCCTGGGCCCGCTCCCGAGCAAGATTCAACCCCTCGTAGGTGGCCTCCAGCACATCCACCACGAGCGGGTCGAGCGCTCGCTCCCGAGCCAAACGCCTCACGATATCCAGCGCCTCCTCACCACGCAGCCCTCCACGGTACGGCCGATCCTCCGTCAGCGCCGTGAAGACGTCGGCCACCGTCATGATCCGCGACCCAAGGGGTAGCTCCCGCCGGGTGAGGTGGAATGGGTAGCCGGTGCCATCCAACCGCTCGTGATGGAAGGCCGCCCACTGGGCGAGCGGCTCCAGTCCCTCCATCTGCTCCAGCACATGGTAGGTGCAGTAGCTATGGGCGCGGATCACGCTCCGCTCCTCTTCCGTCAGCTGGCCCGGCTTCTCCAGGATCTCCGCCGGCACTGCCAGCTTCCCAACATCGTGAAGGTAACCAGCCACCTCCATGAGGCGGCATTCATCCTCCGAGAACCCAACGCTGGATGCCATGCCCGCGGCTACCGCCGCCACCCCCCATGAATGGGTCGCAGTGAAGGAGCTCCGGAAGTCGATCACCTTGGCGAACAGCTTCGCCACCCCCAGCATCCCATCGAGATCCAGCTCTTCCTGGCCTGCCGGTGGCATGCCGACCACGGTTCTGGATATCGATGGAGAGGCCGCTTCCAGCCAGAAGTACTCCTTCTCGGCAAGCTCTCTCAAGGCGTCCACCACGTCGGGGTTGAACTCTCTCCCTCTTTCCGGCAGTATCCCCTCCATCACCCCTGGTGCCTGGCCTAGCACCCCCTTCTGGCTTCCCAGCACCACCGCAACCCTGTCCGCCAGGTGGATCACATGGCTGGCCTCAGGCACATCCAGCCCCCTGGCCACCAGCCTCCCGACCTCATCCCAGCGAGTGTGGTGGTGGCGGACTATCTGGGCGACCCCTCTGAACGGGGCAAACACCCGCAGCAGAAGATACCCGTGCACACAGTGTCGTTCGATGGGCCCTCGATCGCTGTCGAAGACCAGCGCGTCCAGCCGCTCCTGCAGCGAGAGTGCCCCGATATCATGGAGCAACCCTGCCAGCAGGATCACCCGACGCTGGTCGGCGGGCAGGCCCATGGCGCCTGACAGGCTGTAGGCGATATAGGCAACCCTGCTCTGATGATCGACCAGCGACCGACTCACAAGATCCACGGCACTCGTCAGGCAGCCGGTCATCCTCAAGAGGGACACACTCGGCTTGGCGATCACCTCTCTGCTGGATCCTCCCATACCTGGATCTAGGGGACACCAGGTCACTCCCCATCCCATCGCGGAGGCGCGACCAACCGGCACCTCACCATCGCCTGTCACACCCCGCGACTCTCCCCTATCACCAAACAATCGGCACTTGCGACCGTCTCCAACACCCCTTGCCCGCGGCTGCCTTTTCAGCAGCGCGCCCGCCACGCCCTCCGCCGCCCATCGCACCTGGCCAAGGGGACATCCACACCAACGGTGAAATCCCTAGTTCCACGTGCGCGTAGAAGCGCCGGCATCGGCCCGCACCGCAAGCTCCAGCGCCCTGGGCGACGAGAAGCCCGGACAACGAGTACAGCGCCTTGCGCGTCCCCTTCGGGCTGTGGTAGAATAAATCAGTCGCCACGGGGGCTCGTGGTGTAGCGGCCTAACATGCCAGCCTGTCACGCTGGAGACCGGGGGTTCGAATCCCCTCGAGCCCGCCACGTGAAGCATGCGGCCCTGGCAGGGTTGCTGCCAGGGCCGCCTTGTTTCTCGCCCAGCACCTAATCTCTCCGCCTCGCGTAACGCTCGATGATGAAGCCCGCGATGCTATGCCGCGAGGGCCCGTCGGGCAGCGCATCCCGGGGGAACCACCGCGCATCCTCAAGCTCCTCCCGGTCCACCCTCACCTCGCCGCCCACGTACCTCGCCACGAAACCCACCATGAGCTGGCTGGGGAAGGGCCAGTTCTGGCTCCCCACGTACCTGATGTCATCCACCTCAACCCCGACCTCCTCCCTGACCTCCCGGCGCACCGCCGCCTCGAGAGACTCGCCGTTGTCCACGAACCCCGCCACTAGCGCGTATCGGCCCGGGGCCCAACCCCTCTTGCGGGCCAGCAGCACCCGATCGCCGTCCTCCACCAGCACGATCACCGCAGGGTACAGATGGGGATAGTGCTCCAGCTTGCAGCGCACGCAGCGCTTCCCCCACTCGCCCCCGATCCGCTCGGTCTCCGCTCCACAGCGCGGGCAGTGCCGGCTGGTCGACTCCCACCACAGCACCTGCATGGCGATCCCGCCTAGCGAGAGGAGGTCGTCGGGCAGCCTCGTCCCCTGCATGGGCACCAGCGTTTCGCGCCGATATCCCTGCGGAAGAGAGCGGTCCGACGGGATCTCCGCCACCCAGCACGGCTCGCCCCTCCAGCTGCCCAGCCACACCCGGCTCGAGATCATCTCGCCCATCTCCTCGGGGATCTCGCCATAGGGCAGAGCGATCCCTGGCACATCCGGGACGACCAGCCCCTGGCCATGCAGCAGCAGCCAGTAACCGCGGGTGCTAGGAGGGATACCTCCATTCTTGGCCGGCACGAAGGCCCCGTGGAGACAATCGACATTGAAGGGCAGGAAGGCGGCGTCTTTCAACTGGTCACTCCTTCAGCAACGCGAGTAGGAGCCGTTGAGGCATTATGACTCGACTCGACCTCTCCAGGTCAAGCCGGGCGGCAGAGCGGGCCCCCTTATGCTATTATCTGCTCCATCCCAAGAGGAGTCGCGGAGATGCCACTTCGAGACAAGACCATTGCCATCATCGGAGCCGGCAACATGGGCGAAGCCCTGGTGAGAGGGCTCCTCCATACCAGGGCCGTATCCCCCAACCAGCTAGTGGCCGCCGACATCCGTCCCCACCGCCTTGAGCTCTTCGCCAACCAGTTCGGCATAGAGGTGACCGACGACAGCACCCGCGCGGCGCAAGGTTCGGACATCCTTCTGCTGGCGGTCAAGCCACAGCAAATGAGCGAGCTCCTGGCCACCATCCGCCCTGCTGTAGACCGATCGAAACTGGTGATCAGCATCGCCGCGGGAGTACCCACGACTCGCATAGAAGAGGAGCTGGGAGACACCACCAGGGTCGTCCGGGTCATGCCCAACACGCCGGCCCAGATCGGCGCCGGCGCCGCTGCCCTCTGCAGGGGGCGCCACGCCGACGAGGAGGATCTGGCCGCGGCTGACGCCATCCTCCGCGCGGTGGGCACCACTGTGCACACAGAAGAAGCCCTCATGGACGCCGTGACCGCCCTCAGCGGTACTGGCCCAGCCTATGTCTTTCTTGTCGCTGAGGCTATGATAGAAGCCGGCGTGGAGATGGGAATGCCCCGCGAGATGGCCAGGAGCCTCACACTGCAGACCATCCTGGGAGCCGCGAGACTGCTGGTGGAGAGCGGTGAAGAGCCTGCGGATCTGCGTCGTAAGGTCACCTCACCCAACGGCACAACCGAGGCCGCCATGAAGATGATGACTGCGAGGGGCTTCGTTCCCGCCTTCATCGAGGCCATCAAGGCTGCCGCTCGCCGCTCCAGCGAGCTCTCCAGAGCCTAGCGCCTTTCGCGATACCGGCGCGGCCCTGTACTGGCTCCAGGGCATATTCCGTGCAATATCTAGCATGTAATGGATGGGTGATGGGAGTCTAGAATGCGGGTTTGGGGGCGCCCAGGGCTAGGCCTGGCGCTAGCAGGCGTCGGCGTCGTCGTGGCGAGACACCTGTTCACACGGAGATCACGCCCATCCTCTCTGGACGGGCAGGTAGTGCTGATCACCGGGGGTTCGCGCGGGCTTGGCTTCCTCCTGGCCATGGAATTCGCCAGGCGAGGTTGCCGGGTGGCCATCTGCTCTCGAAATGTGGCCGCGCTAGAACATGCCCGGCAACTGCTGGAACGGCAGGGGGCCGAGGCCATGTCGGTACAGTGCGACGTCGCCGATCGGCAGCAGGTGGAGGCCATGGTGGAGAGGGTGACAGCCCGCTTCGGCCGGGTGGACATCCTGGTGAACAACGCCGGGATAATCCAGGTGGGGCCGATCCAGAACCAGACGCTGGAGGACTTCCAGCGTGCCATGGAGGTCATCTTCTGGGGAACGCTCTACCCCACGATGGCGGTGCTACCGCAGATGCTGGAGCGGCACTCCGGCCGCATCGTCAACATCACCTCCATCGGAGGAAAGGTGAGCATCCCCCATCTGCTGCCTTACGGCGCCGCGAAGTTCGCCGCCACTGGGCTGTCGGAGGGACTCGGCGCCGAGCTAGCCAAGGAGGGGATCAGGGTCGTTACCGTTGTGCCCGGACTCATGCGGACCGGATCCCATCTAGCAGCCGAATTCAAGGGCCAGGCAGAGGGAGAATACCGATGGTTCGCCCTCGGGGCCAGTCTGCCCCTCATCTCAATGAATGCCCGACGCGCGGCTCGACGGATCGTCGATGCGGTCGCCAGAGGCGAGACCGAGTCCATCATCTCCATCCCAGCCAACCTGCTTGCGCGCCTGCACGGCCTGTTCCCCGGCGCGACCATCAACGCCCTGGGGCTGGTCAATCGGCTGGTCCTTCCTGGCCCGGGCAAGGCGACAACCTCCCTCACCGGCGTGGAGACCCACCAACGGCTGGCGTCCCCCGTCTTGAGCATCCTTACAGCCTTGGGGCTCTCGGCAGCCCGGCGCTACCAGCAGAGCCTGCTCGCCCCTTCCGCATCGGGGCACGGCACGTCCCGGCACACGACGCAGTAGACGCCTAGCGCACCCAAAGGAGGTGGCATCGATGGCAGAGCTCCCCGCCCGCTACCCGGTCAGCCTGGAGATCGACTATCCCGACGTCCTCGACAAGTTCACCACCTTCTTCAGGCTCTTCATGGCCATCCCCATACTGATCATCCTGGGTCTGCTCATGGCCGGAAACGAGCGGGCTGGAATCGGCTACGGAGTGGCCTGGTATGTCTTCTTCCCCACCGTTCTCATGCTGCTCTTCCGCCACAAGTACCCTCGCTGGTGGTTCGACTGGAACGTGGCCCTCGTAAGCTTCGCTGCCAGGGTTGCCTCCTATCTCGCCCTGCTGAGGGATGAGTATCCCTCCACCGACGAGGAGCAGGCCGTTCACCTTCAGATCCCCTATCCTGATGTGAGGAACGAACTGAACCGTTGGCTCCCCCTGGTCAAGTGGTTGCTGGCACTTCCGCACTACATCATCCTGGCCGTGCTGGGCATCGTCGCCCTGGCAGCAATCGTCATTGCCTGGTTCGCGATCCTCGTCACATCGCGCTACCCAAGGTCTCTCTTCGATTTCGTCGTCGGGGTTCTAAGGTGGACGCTGAGGGTGGAGGCCTACGCATTCCTGCTCACCACCGACCGCTACCCGCCCTTCAGCCTCGACTGACAGCGGCCGATCACGGAGCAGGCTCCACACCAGCCGCTCCGGAGCAGTGCGGACTATCGGAAGAACTCGGCCATGGAGCGCGTCGACGGGTCGGCTGCTCCGCCCATGAGCCCAAGCCGCCAGCCCTCCTCGATGGTCCGGAGGACGCTGTAGTGGGTGAGCTGCGTCCGCGACCTGTAGCCGCGCTTACCGTGAGAGGAGATCACTAGGGCGACGGTGTGGCCGCCCACGGCGCCGCCGCAACATCCAGCACTGGTCGTGCCTTCATCCCAGACCAGGAAGAGCACACCGTTCTCCTGCCACGCCGGGGAGCTCAGGATACCGGGGACGAAGCTGGAGAGCCAGCCATCACCCTCCTCGATGGACCCGTCGTGCATGTCATGCCGGAGGTTGGGGGAAATCCAGACGAAGTCCGGCACCTGGCCTCGCTGGAGGTCCTGCTGAAGCTGGCTGAGGGGCACCACTGAGCTGCAACGGCTGGGATCGCCGCTGATGCTTCGGAAGTACATCCATGGGTTGTGGCGCCGCACATATAGATTGCCGAACGGCCCGATCCCTCCTGCCGACTCTCCATTGAAGCACGGACCGGGGATGTCCTCCATGTAGGCCTTCCAGCTCTTTTGGTGGGACTGCAGCTGGTCCACCAGGTTCGGCGCATCGAAGGAGCAGTCCCCGCAATCGGTCGTCATGCCCTGTGTGGAGCCAGAAGCCAAAGCCAGATAGTTGGGCAGACTGGGGTGGCGGATAGCGTAGTACTCGGCAGCGCTGCCATAGCCCTGGGCCAGCGAGTTGATGAAGGGAGCTCGGCTGGACCCTATGATGTCGCCGTACTCCTTGTTCTCCATGACCAGCACGAAGATGTGCCCGAGCTCGGGGGTGGCAACACTCGTCGAGCTATCGACGGCGGTCGGCTGCCCAACCTGAAGTGTCGAACCCGGCGCGGCTACAGGCCCGCAACCTCCAGCAGCCGCCAGCGCCACCCCCGCAACAAGGAGGAACCCCGGCGCCCACCGCATCCACGGGCCGCGCGCGGAGCATCGCTTTCGCCATGATTCGGCCCTCGCGCTCTCTCGAGTCGCCATTGTCGCACCTCCTCTGATCCTTCAACCTCCTCCGCACTTCTCGTGCGAGGCACCTCGCCACAGACTGCTTCGTGCCCCATTGCACATATGTACACCAGCTGTTATCCTTCCAGAGACGTTTTGCCGTCGCGGGTTGCCCGGGGATACACCCGCCGTCTTCCAGACCGCGGCCCCGGAGGACACCCAACATCTTCAGCCTGAGACAACAGAATAGCCGGCTTCGCAACCGCGGATCACTTCAGCCGCGCGCCGGCAAAGCTATTCTCGCCGCCGGAGGAAGGGTCCACATGGACACCCCGGCTGCACTTCAATCAGGAGGATTTTGTGCGTCTATACAAGGACCGATCGGCAGGCAGCAGGAGATCCCCCGGGAGACCTGCCACTGACGAGAGAGGGCAGCTTCCCGGCGAAGAGCGGGCGCGCCTCGCCGACAGCGCTCGAGCGTTGCTCGAGCGGCTGTCCCTTCTACTCCGGGGTCAACCCCTCCAGCGGATCGGTGTCGCCTTCACGTCGGCAATGATGCTGCTCACGGTGGCCACTCATCCTTGGGCAGGAGCCACACCCGCCCAGGCTGCGGCCGCATTCCCCGCGTCAGCAAGTGGACAAGCGGTGGTGGCCACAGTGAACCAGAGCAGCGAGCGGGCCACGGAGTTTACCGCCGACATTTCCCGCTCGGCGGACTCCAGCACACCCACGCCCGACATCTCCACACCGGAGAAGTTCATCGCGGCCGTGGTGCCAGCCGCCCAGGATTCCCAGCGGGAGACCGGAGTTCCGGCCGCGGTGACCATTGCCCAGGCAATACTGGAGTCGGAATGGGGTCGAAGCTCCCTCTCCACCCGCGCCCAGAACTACTTTGGGATCAAAGCGGCCTCGGGACCTGGTCCAGCCGGGGTTGTCGACATGCCCACGAGAGAGGTATTCAACGGTCGCTCCGCAACAATCGTGGATGGCTTCAAGGCCTACCACAATCTCTATGAGTCGGTGATGGATCATGGCCGCTTCCTGGCCGGCAACCCGCGCTACGCCGATGCCTTCAAGACCAGCGACCCCAAGCTGTTCGCACAGCGCATCGCGAAGGCGGGCTACGCCACCGATCCCGACTACAGCGCCAAGGTCAGCTACCTGATAGATCGCTACCACCTGGATCAGTACGATCTTGGCTAGAGCGGGTGGGATCGCAGGGCATGGCCCTCACCTCCGGCAGCCGTGGAGCGCATCCTGCTACTCATCAGCCGGGGGGCGCGAGTGCCATCCATCGTGTGGCATGGGATCTCGATCCCATACCGCACGATCCATGGCGTGGACGCGGCCCACGCCCGCGGCCATAATATGGGCGACGCACCGCGACGCCTGGCAAGCCGCATTGGCGACGCGGCGCGGCATATTCGAGTCTGCTTGAGGCGGGCACCAGATCGTGATCGTACGAGAGAACTTCGATCTGTCCGGCATCCTCTACTACCGGATTGGCGGGAAGGCCCGCTTTCTTCTTGAAGCGTTCAGCGAGCAGGACATCCTCGAGGCGCTGGACTTCGTGCGCGCCAATCGGGTCGATAGGTTAGTAGTGGTGGGGCTGGGCTCCAATCTCCTCTTCCGAGACGATCCCTTCGACGGGGCCGTGCTCAGGATCTCCTCGCCAGCCGACAAGCGGAGTCGACGCTCTCTCATCGACCTAGGTGACGGGCGCATCGCCGCCTTCGCCGGTCTGGAGCTAGATGAGGTCATCGGCTTCGGCTTCTCCCGTGGCTACGTGGGCCTGGAATGGGCGGGAGGGCTTCCCGGCACCGTCGGCGCCGCCGTGAGGGGCAACGTCGGCGCCTTCGGCGGCGAGATCAGCGAGGTCCTGGAGGGTGCCACCATCTTGGAGATCGGCCCGACCTCCGTTCAGCGGCGGCTGCTCTCCAATCAGGAGCTGGGCTTCGCCTACAGGGACAGCACGGTCAAACGGAACCGCCGACTGCTAGTGGTCTCCGCCATCTTCAAACTGCAGCCGGCGGAGGAGGCTACCGTCATCGAAGCGCGGCGGCTGTACCATTCCCACATCGACTATCGGCAGCAAAACCATCCCATGGAGTATCCCACTTGCGGCTCGGTATTCAAGAATGTCGAGCGTCGCGACCAGGTGGAGAGGATCGTCACTGAGTGGCCGGACATCCGCGACCTTGTCGATGGTCGCTGGCACGGCAAGGTATCCATGGGCTACGCCATCAACCGGCTGGGGCTCGCGGGACACCAGATCGGGATGGCCCAGATCTCGCGGAAGCACAGCAACTTCATCGTCAACCTCGGGGGGGCCAGCTTCGCCGACGTCCTCGGCATCATCGAGACCGTGGAGCAACGCTTCGCGGAGACCTTCGGGTTCACCCCCGAGACCGAGGTAGAGATCATTCGCTAGATGTAGATGATCTCGCCTTCCAGCCGACTCCCCACCCTCAGAAGGGCGAAGGAGCCCCGCGGCTCCCGACGAGGGTCGGTGGGCGAGCCGGGGTTCAGCATCAGGATCCCATCCACCCACTGAAGGTGCGGAGAGTGGCTGTGTCCGAACACCACGCAGTCCACCTCCCGGAAGCTCCGACGAGCCCGCTCGAGGGTTGTGCCCCCAGCCCCATCGCCATGCACCAGCCCGATCCTGAACCCTCCAGCCTCCACGATCCTGGTGCGCGGAAGCAACAGCTTGACGTCGGGATCATCCACATTACCATGAACAGCCGACACCGGCGCCATCCGCCGCAGGATGGCCAGCAGCTCCATGGAGGTCAGGTCCCCCGCGTGGAGGATCCTATCCACGCCATTCAGGCGTTCGACCAGCCCCGGAGGCAGGCTCGGCCCTCTTGCCGGCAGATGTGTGTCCGATAGCACGGCGATCAGCAAGCCATCCTCCCACCCCTCGAGTTCCACCCCATAGCCGGATGTCCTCCCTCCAGAGGGTAGCCGCAGGTGCGCGAAGCAGTCAACCCCTTCGCGTCCCCACCTTCCTGCACAATTCTTACGGCCATCATATGGCCATCATACGAACATGATGCACACTCCTCCTGTGGTGCGGCGGACTGTCGCACCGCGCCAGGCTCGCCTGGTGCGTGGTCAGATCGACTACTCTCGGAAGGAGGAACGAGGATGCCGGAGACGACTTTGGCGCCCTGGCGGCCCATTCGCCAGTTCACCACACTGCGAGACTCCATGGACCGGCTATTCGAGGAGACCGTCCGCAGCTTCTTCCGCCCTTCCCTGCTGTCGGACGGCATGGGGACCGGGATCCCCATGGATATCTACGAGGAGGGCGACCGGTACGTGCTGGAGGCGGCCCTGCCCGGCGCGCGGCCGGAAGACGTGGACATCTCCCTGCAGGGGAACACCCTGACCATTAGGGCCAAGGTTCCCGCGCCCTCCGACGAGGGTCGGGTCTACCTGCTGCAGGAGCTCTGCCCCGGCGAATTTAGCCGAACCGTCACGCTGCCCGCCGAGGTCGATGCTAACAAGGTAGACGCCCTGTTCGAGCACGGCATTCTGAGGCTGACCCTCCCCAAGACACCGGCCTATCAGGCCAAGCGCATCCCCGTGAAGTCGGCCAAGTAGCGGGCTTCCGGAAGGAGAGCCGGAGGAAGACGAGCCCTCGTCCCGGGCGAACCGGACGGGGCTCGTCCTTGTTGCAAGCAATCCGAATACCGGGCGCCGCTCGCAGGCGGCGAACCCGAGCAGGCTCGCCACTAACCGGGACGCCGCCCGGGGTCGTCGGGCACAGACAGGAGAGAATCTAACATCATGAGAGAAGGCTTGAAAGCCCGAAGAATGGCGCTGATCGGGAGCTACCTGCCCCGGCAGTGCGGCATCGCCACCTTCACCTCGGACCTGGCCCGTGCCCTCGCCGACGAGGCCACCGACGCCAGCGTCCTTGTGGTCGCCATGAACGACATTCCCGGCGGATACCGCTACCCGCCCGAGGTGCACTTCGAGATCGGGCAGAACCAGCTCGCCGACTATCGCCTCGCCGCGGATTATCTCAACATGAATCGGGTGGACGTGGTGTGCGTCCAGCACGAGTACGGCATCTTTGGGGGCCCGGACGGAGACCACATAATGAAGCTGCTGGGCGCCCTGCGAATGCCCGTGGTGACGACACTGCACACTATCCTCAAGAACCCCTCCTCCCAGCAACGGAGGGTCCTGAACGAGCTAGCCGCCGTGTCCGATCGCCTGGTGACCATGAGCGAGACGGGTAGGCGGTTCCTGATGGACCTTTATGGGATACCGGAGAGCAAGATAGAGCTGATCCCCCACGGCGTCCCCGATATGCCCTTCGTCGATCCCAACTACTACAAGGACCAGTTCGGCGTGGAGGGGAAGAAGGTCATCATGACCTTCGGCCTCCTGTCCCCCAACAAGGGGATAGAGAACGTCATTCGGGCCCTTCCCGAGGTGGTGAAGCGACACCCGGGGGTGGTCTACGTGGTCCTTGGGGCGACGCATCCGCACGTGAAGAAGATCCACGGCGAGTCATACCGGCTGTGGCTGCAGCAGCTGGCAGCAGATCTCGGGGTGGACGAGCATGTAGTGTTCCACAACCGGTTTGTCGAGCTCTCCGAGCTGTGCGAGTTCCTGGGCGCGGCCGACATCTACATCACCCCGTACCTGAACGAGGCCCAGATAGTCTCGGGCACCCTCTCCTATGCCATGAGCACTGGAAAGGCTACCATCTCCACCCCCTACTGGTACGCCGTGGAGATGCTGGCCGAAGATCGCGGCCGGATCGTGCCCTTCGGCGATCCGGTCGCCATTGCCCAGCAGATCAACTCCCTGCTGGAGGATGAGGTCGAACTCCACGCCATCCGCAAGCGCGCCTACACCTACTGCCGCTCCCATACCTGGAAGGAGGTGGCGCGGCGTTACCTGCAGCTCTTCGAGGAGGTGAGAAGAGAGCGAAGGCACCAGCCGAAGCCCGTCTACCTGGCCCCGTCCATCCGCACCGCCGCCCTGTCCCTGCCGGAGATCCGGCTGGCTCACCTGCAACGGCTTACCGATGACGTGGGCATCCTGCAGCATGCCACATACTCCGTGCCGAACCGCTCCCACGGCTATCGCACCGACGATAACGCTCGGGCGCTCGTGTTCGCCTCACGTGCACAGCAGTTCCTTCACGACGCTGATGGGCTGGCTCAGCTGGCCGTTCGATACCTGAGCTTCCTGCAGCATGCCTTCCATCCGGAGGTCGGCGCTTTCCGCAACCTGCTGGGATACGACCGCCGGTGGCTCGAGGAAGAGGGTCCCGAGGATACCCAGGGCCGCGTGCTCTGGGCTCTGGGGATCACAGTGGCCCACTCCAGCGATGAGCAGATGAGGGCCGCGGCAGCCCAGCTCTTCCAGCGTTCGGCCGCCACCATGGAGCGGCTGACGTCTCCACGCGGCATGGCTCTCGCCCTGGTGGGCGCACACCACTACATGCAGGCCTTCACCGGGGACAGCCTGGTGAAACGGCTCCGCGGCCTCGTCGCCGATCGTCTGATGGAGGGCTTCCGCCTGAGCGCGTCGGACGAGTGGCCCTGGCCCGAGGAGAGGGTGACCTACGCCAACGCCGCCCTGCCTGCCGGGCTGCTGGTTGCAGGCCACGATCTGGGCAGCACGGAGATGGTGGAGACGGCCCTGCGCGCTCTGCGGTGGCTCATATCGGTGCAGATGATGGACGGGCACTTCGTCCCCATCGGCAACGATGGATGGTACACCCGCAACGGCAGAAGGAGCAGGTTCGACCAGCAGCCAGTGGAGGCCGAGACGATGATGGAGGCCTGCATATGGGCCTTCCACATCACGGGGGAGAGGCAGTGGCTGGATTACACTACCAGGGTCTTTCAGTGGTTCCTCGGGCAGAACGACCTGGGAGTCCCCCTCTGTGACTACGCCACGGGCGCCTGCTTCGACGGGCTGCAACCCACCGCGGTCAATCAGAACCAGGGGGCGGAGGCCACTTTGGCCTGGCTCAACTCCCTGGCTCGCATGCACATGCTCCAGTCGGAGGGGTTCCTTCAGGGGAATCCCCCCAGCCACAGCCCAGCAGCCACCGCGGATGCGCTAGCCGTCAGGCGATGGGGAGGGTGAAGCTGAAGGTACTCCCCCTCCCCGGCCTGCTCTTCACCCATATCTTCCCGCCATGGGCCTCCACCAGCATCCTGGTGATGTAGAGCCCCAATCCCAGCCCCTCCGATTTTCGCACTCCTCGAGCCCTGTAGAACCGCTCGAAGAGGTGGGGCAGATCCTCTGGCGATATCCCCGGCCCCCGGTCGGCCACCGAGACCACCACCTCCTCCGCGCGGCGCCTGGCACTCAGCACCACCTCGCTGCCGGGAGGCGAGTACTTGAGAGCATTGTTCAGCAGATTGGTCAGGATCCGCTCCAGACGGCTCGGGTCCGCCACGACGGGCGGAAGGTCCCCAGGTATCCTCACCCTCACTCTGTCCACCTGGAGGGCCTCGGCCATCGTCCCCAGAAGGCGCTCGACCAGCGATCTCAGATCGACCCGGCTGCGCTCCAGCCTCAGCTGGCCGCTCTCGAAGCGGATGGTGTCCACCAGGTCCTGGATCATGACGTTCATACGCTTGGCGTTGGTGGCGATGGCCTCGGCGCTCCTGGCCAGGGCCTGCTCGCCGTCCCCCGCACGCCCCGCCAGCCGCTGAAGCAGCTGCGCCTGCCCCTGGATGACCGACAAGGGAGTTCGAAGGTCATGGGCGATGGTCCGCAACAGATCCTCCCGCTGCTCCTGGAGCTGATGCAGGTAGGTTATGTCCGCCAGCGTCACCACCGCTCCCAGCATCCTGTCGCGAGCACGGATCGGCCCCGCGCTGGCCGAAACCCAGACCGTCCTCCCGTCGGGCGTGTGCAGCACCACGACCACCCCGTGGACCGTCTCCCCGCGCAGGGCTCTGGAGATCGGCTCGTCATCCTCGGTCATCGGTTTGCCGTCCGGCCCCTCCGGCCTGAGGAGGGCCATGTGCTCCCTCAGCGGCAGCGCCCGCTCCTCTCCCGTGAACCCCAGCAGTCTCTCGGCGATCGGGTTCATGCGAACGATCCGGCCGGCTGGATCATAGATGAGCAGCCCGTCCGCGATGGCCTCGATGGTAGCCTCCTGCTCCGCCAGGAGACGCTCCACATCGGTTACGTCCTGCCAAAAGGCGATCGCCCCCGCAACCCTGTCGTTCTTCCGCAGGGGGGATGCGGACACCTGCACCACCGCCTCCCTGCCATCCGGTGCCGTTAGGATAAGCCTCTCTCCCACCACCGTGCTCCCCAGAAGGGCTCTCCTCGTCGGGAGTTCCTCCACGGACAGCTCGCGCCCCCCGGGGTGGCGAAGCCGCAGCCTCCTGGCCACCTCCACATGGCCCATGCCCCTCGGATCGAACCCCATGGCCCTCACGGCCGCCGGGTTGGCCTGGGCCACCCGCCCCTGCTCGTCCAGCACGAGAAGCGGATCGGGAATGGAGGCGAAGACCACATCCCACTCCTCTGCCCTGCGGGCCACCTCCTCGGCCAGCTCCGTCTCCCGCCCCGCCGCGCGCGAAAGCCGGTCGTATCTCTGCCTAGCTCGTTCCAGCAGATCTGCGGCCTCACCGATAAGCGAAGCGGCAATCTGGCAGTCCGGAGCCACTGACTCCAGCGACGCCAGTATCTCCTCCAGCCTACGCTGCTCCCGGGAGAGCTCCGATGATGCTCCCCCGCCGCCATTGCTCTCCACCTTCATCCGCCGCCTTCTTCGCGCTCCATCCCGGACTCCACGGCCCAGTATCGGTCTTCGGCCAGCCATCAGCACGATGCAACCGTCCACACCGCGACCCGCGCACCACCCCGCGGCGCATTGCTCATGCCACACGCCGGCCGGGAAGCCCCTCGATGGCCCCGATCAGCGAGCTGGGCCGCCCCAGCTCGAGGCCGACACACCGGCGTAATCCAGCCGAAGCTTTCCGTCGTCACCCAGCACCACCCGATACCAATCGCGCCCAGTGTAGATGGAAAGAAGCAGCTCCTCGTCCTCGGCGGTCGGGGCGAACGCCAGGACCGGACGGTCCTCCGCTCTCGACGAGATCAGGGGCGCCAGATAGACCGAGTAGATCCACCAGTCGTCGGTAGTGATCACCACATCAGCCGGCTCCACTCTTCGTCCCGCCATGTCGACGCGGACGAAATCACCCAGCCCCGGCCCTTTGCCCCCTGGCAGGCCCGTGAAGCCCCTATACAGCTCCATCTCCCTGGGCGCGAAGTAGAGTGCGTTGCAGGCCACCAGCGCTACCACCAGAGCGAGCGTCGCGGTCACCACTTCACCATGCGGGCTGCGCCTCCTGGCCCTCCTCAGGAGCCACCCGGCCCAGCGAGCCGTGGAGGCGAACCCGCTCGCCGCCAGCAGCACCATGGCGGGCAGCGCGTCGTAGTAGTACCTGGGCCCGAACACGATGCCGTGATAGTAGAAACCCACATAGACCAGGATGAAGCTTAGCACCACCGCGCCGTGGGCCACGTCCCATCGCTCCAAGCGGGGAGGCGCCGCAACCCCGTCGGTCGCGCCGCCGAGCGGTCGGACTCGGTTCGCGCGACCGACTACCCTGAGCAGAGGCCGAAGCATTTGCCCCAATCCCGCGAGGATGAAGGGCTCAGCCATCGCTGCTAGGCTGAAGTAGAACGGCCAGCCGAAGAGAACGATGGCCAGGTCGGTAAGCTGCTCGTCGGCGTTGACGAGCCCCGCCGCCACGGTGTGTCTCCCGTAGAAGCCCATCCCATCCCCAAAACCGAAGCGGTTCTCCACTGGTGAGAACAGCAGTCGCGGCGGGATCCAGGGAACCCCCGTCAGCGCCTGGTTGTACAGAACGTAGGCGACTAGGAAGGGCGCGCCCACTGCCGCCACGGAGACCAAATCCCCAAGCGCCGCCCTTCTCGACCGTCGCAGCCGTCCCCATGCCAGCCACACCCCCACGGTACCCGCGTAGAGTAGTGCGGTGGCCTCACGGACGAACAGTGCACAGCCGAGCGCCATGGTACCCAGAACCAGCCATCTCCTGGAAGGCTTCTCGGCATAGCGCGTGGCTGCCACAAGAAAGAGTGCGGCGAAGAAGGTGGATGGAACGTGGCTCATGAAGGATCCCGCCATCAGCCATACGAATGGCGAGGAGGCTGCCAGCGCCCCCGCCAGCAACGCCACGCCCCGCCCGTACTGCCTGAGCCCGATCCAAGAGATGAGCCAGGTGGTCACAGCGGCGAGGACCGGTTCTACCAGCCACGGGACCTGCGCCAGGAAACCCACCGCCAGAAGCCCGGCGGTGCCCGGCGGGTACTGGGAGAACCATTTCCCATCGTGCACTATCGTGAATGGGACGGGGAAAGCCCCCGGGATCGGAGGGGCGGGAAGGGCTAGGTGCCCAGACGCCAGCGTCTTGGCCTGGAAGTAGTAAGAGACGGCGTCCAGCACATGGGGAGAGCGATCGAACAGAGCGACCGACACGTAGCTGCCTGCGGCCAGAGTGAAGAGTGCACAGGCCGCGGGCAGGAGCCTTTCCACCATCAATCCGAAGCGGGGTCGCACGATCATCATGAAGGCGCGTGAGATGATCCCTGCTCCGGCGCTGCCGGGCACCGAGCACTTTGGACGCGCGCCGCCGATGCGGAAAAGCGCCCCAGCGAGAAGGGTCACCACCAGGAGCATGAACAGGCCCACGGCCGCCACACGGGACGCCATGTAGGCTACCTCGACGGCGAAGGGCTCCCATCGGTTGGGGAAGAACCGACGAGCCACCACCGTCTCCGGCTCCCTGGCCGAGCTCCGGGTCACCTGAACATATCGGTCGTTCCTGTCGATCTCGATCCCATACACTGCTCCCGACTCGTCGATGAGATTGAGGGTCCGTGGAGTCTCCAGTCTGCGAAGCTGAGCTGAAAGGACAAAGCTTTCAGGGAGCGCTATGCCCTCTTCCAGAAGGGGGATCTCGGTCAGGACCCTCCCATCCGGAAGGCCAACGGAGAGATTGCGCCACTGGCTATAGGAGCCTTCGTCGCGGAGGAACGCCTGGAAACGGTAGTAGGGCGAGTCGGCGATCCGGGAGAAGTAGTCGGGATCGAAGGTGAAATTGTTGGTGGTATCCGACCCGTCGAGCTGGTACTCACGAAAGCAGGGCGGGGGGGCGGGGGAGCGCGCCTCCACCAGAGGCGAGGTCAGCGGCACGATCTCGGCGTCTCCCTCGACAGAGACCACCATGACCCCAGGCCGGGCATCCACCTTCACCGTCACCGGAGCCAGGTCAAGCAGGAAGGGGCTCCCCAGCCAAAGGAGAACGGCCGGTACGCACAACAAGGCTGGAGCAGCCCACCAGCTGATCGCCTTCTGCAAGAAGAGCGCCGGGGTTCGCGTCAACTCAGACCACTTCGATGCCGGAGCCCACCCCTATCTCCCCAATGACCCAGCAGCCCAGCCCCTCGGATGAGAAGGCTGCTAGAAGTCCGTCGAGCCTCTCGGAGGGTACCGCCGCCAGCAGACCACCGGAGGTCTGAGGATCCATCAGGAGGTCGGCCACCTCCGGCGGAACATCGTCCGATATGTGCACTCGCACGGTCGAGCCCTCGCCCGTCCCCAGGAGGTATGCCCTGTTCCGGCCGAGCCCGCCAGGCAGTATCCCCTCGCGAGCGTACTCCATGGCCCCGGGGAGAAGAGGCACCCTGCCCGCCTCGATGCGCAGCTTCACACCGCTGGCCTCCGCCATCTCCGAGGCGTGGCCGAGCAGCCCGAAGCCGGTCACATCGGTGCAGGCCTTGACTCCCGCCTCCCTCAAGAGGCGAGCGGCGCTCCTGTTCAGCTGCAGCATGCTCTCCACCGCCGCCCGGAGGTGCTCGGCGTCCACGCGCTCCGCCTTGTGAGCGGTGGTGATGGCCCCGGTCCCCAAGGGCTTGGTGAGGATCAGCTGCTGTCCGGGCTCCGCCTGTCCCTTGGTGGTCACCCGGGCGGGATCCCCGATGCCAGTCACGCAGAGTCCGTACTTCGGCTCCTTGTCGATCACGGTGTGCCCACCGACGATCACCCCTCCGGCCTCCGACACCTTCTCGGCTCCCCCCTGCAGTATGGCACCTATGATCTCCGAAGGCAGATCCTCCGGGAAAGCGGCCACGTTCAGGGCGAACAGGACCTCTCCTCCCATGGCGTAGACATCGCTCATGGCGTTGGCGGCCGCGATTGCGCCGTAGATATAGGGGTCATCCACCACCGGGGCGAAGAAATCCACCGTCTGGATGACAGCTCGGTCACCCAGCTTGAACACGGCGGCATCGTCTCCCGTCTTGAGACCCACCAGGAGATCCGGGTGGTTGTATTGCGTCAGCGGCTTGAGTATCCTCTGTAGGTCCAACGGACCCATCTTGCCCGCTCAACCGGCGCAGCTGGCCAGCGAGGTGAGCCGGATCGGCTTCTCCCCGGACATAGCTCCTCCCTTACCGAGTCTTGGGCTGATTATACGGGAGCCAGGCACCACCGGCAACGCAAGCTTGTCAGCCCGTCGACAGCTCACCACGATGCTCACGAACCCTTCGTCGTGGCCGGAGAAGCGGCCCTCCAGGGGTTGTGCCTCGAATTGTCCTCCTTCAAGAGAGGGCAACGTGGCAGGGACGCAGGTTGCCGACTCGTGCACGGCCCTGGTGGGAGGGGGCAGGGCGTACCGTAGATCACAATGTGGACATCGCCCAGACCCTGTACTAGAATGCGCTGGTCCGACAGCGGTCTAGCCCAACCAGCGCCAGAGCGTCCAATGCAGAAGCTCCCCATCGAAAGCGTCCGTCCCGGCATGGTCCTCGCCAAGACGCTGTACAGTGAAAGGGGGGACGTCCTCCTGTCGCGGGGCGTCACCCTGACGGAGCTGTACATCTCGGGAGTGGTCCAGCACGGCTACCAGTTCATCTGGGTGCAGGACGGCGTGGCCGACGATGTGGAGCCCCCGGAGGTCCTCTCCCCCAAGCTGCGTAATCTGGCCAACAAGCACCTCCACGACATCTTCTCCACGATGGAGCCTATCTGCTCCGTCCAAGATCTGGGGCAGCAGAGGGAGCTGCTGATCAACTTCGCCAGGACCGCCAGGCCGCAGTTCGCCGCGCTCTGCGAGGATGCCGAACAGATCGTCGAAAACGTCGCCTATGCGGAGCTGCTGTCCGGGATGGTCTCCCTTCGAAACCATGACAGCTACACCTACGACCACTCGCTGGAGGTCGCCACAGCCGGCGTTCTGCTGGGTCACCGGCTCTTTCTCTCGCCGCAGGAGATGTACCAACTCGCACTGGGGTGTCTCTGCCACGACATCGGCAAGCTGATCATCCCGAAGGCCATACTGAACAAGCCCTCCAACCTCTCCAGAGAGGAGCTGGCCATCATCAGACAACACCCAGAGGCGGGATACACTACCGCCCAACACCTCATGGGGGCATCGGACATCATCGCCAGACATATCGTTCGGCAGCACCACGAGCGACAGGATGGGACTGGATACCCCAGAGGGCTCCGGGGTAGTAACCGTTTCATCGCCGGGAAGCGCGCATTTGGCCAGGGATTGATCCTCCCAGTCGCCGAGGTGGCTGCCGTTGCGGACGTCTACTGTGCCCTCGCATTCGACCGCCCCTACCGCAAAGCGTTCCCCCCCGACCAGATCGTCACCACGCTGCTGAGCATGGCCGGGAAGCACCTGAACCGCGAGATCGTGGCCCGCTTCCTGACCATCCTGCCCGTGTACCCGATCGGCACCCGTGTGGTGGTGATCTCGTCCAAGCTCCGTGGCTACCGAGGGATTGTGACGGACGTGCACCCCGCTCACCTGGCAAGGCCCACGGTCAGGATCGTGTTCGACCCCCAGGGTAAGAGTGTGGCTCCCTTCGAGGTGGACACCAGCAGGGAGAGGGAGATCGAGATCGCGACGGCACCGTACGCCCGGCTCGCCGGCTTCGATTCGGAGACTGCGGAGCTGATGCCAGGAGCCTGGGGATAGGACGATGGAACAACAGAGCCCGCCGGGCGAGAAGAAAGGGAAGGGCCAGATCCATGGCGGCGTTCACCACCGACAGACCGAGGAGCGGCTGGTACTGGGTGGGTTCGCCATCCTCCTGGTAGTGGGGGGTGCACTCACCCTCCTCCTTCTCGGGAGAGAGGCCGCCGCCCTGGCGGTAGGCGTGGTGCTGGTGATCCCAGGGCTCCTGCTGGCCATCTACTGGGGCCTGGGCCTCGTCGAAATGTGGCTGCGAGGGCGATGATCCCCTTCTACCCCTTTTCAGACTGCCCCTATCAGCCGATAGAGTAGAGTGTCGGCACCATCCATCTGGCTGGCTGGCGAGAGGGCAGCGCCATCACAGCTCAGAGCCTCGGAGGCTTTCGAGCGGCATGCGCAAGGTTTATGTCGAGCAGCTCCAGGAGGGAATGGTTCTGGCCAGGGCCGTCCACAACGATCGGGGCGATATCCTCCTGGCCCGCGGGGTCAAGCTCTCTTCCAGCTACATCAACGCGCTGAAATCCCTCGGTTTCTATGCGGTCTTCATTCGCGACGGCGTCGGCGACGACGTGGAGCCGCCGGAGATCATCTCCGAGCAGGTCCGGGTGGCCACCTACAAGCACGTTCGAGAGCTGTTCGCCGTGGTGCAGAACACCATCACCCAGCCAGGCAAGGATGGCAAGCAGCCGGCCATCGCCCAGCTTGCCGACAAGGCCGGCCCACAGATGGCGCAGCTGTACCGCGACGTGGAGCAGATAGTGGACGAGGTGATGACCTCCGATACCCTCTGCGGGATCGCGTCGCTAAAGACCCACGACAACTACACCTTCGAGCATTCGGTCGAGGTGACCGTTGCGGGAGTGATGCTGGGGAAGCGGCTCTGCCTCCAGGTGCAGGAGCTGCACCAGCTGGCCCTCGGCTGCCTCTGCCATGACATCGGCAAGACCGCCGTGCCGCCTCACATCCTCAACAAGGCTGGCCGCCTCACTCCAGAGGAGTTCGAGCTGGTCAAGAAGCACCCCACGGCGGGCTACGAGGCCGTGCAGCAGTTCATGGGCGCTTCGGACATCATCGCGCGGCACGTGGTGTGGCAGCACCACGAGCGGCAGGACGGCACCGGCTACCCCAGGGGGCTGCGAGGGGACAATCGGTTCGGCGCGGCGATGGAATCCCGCTTCGGGAAGAACATGATCCTCCCGGCGGCCGAGATCGCGGCGGTGGCCGACGTCTACTCGGCCCTGGCATCCGACCGGCCCTACAGAAGGGCCTTGCGCCCGCCCGAGATCGTGGCGACGATGCGAGAGATGGCCGGCACCCACCTCAACCGAGAGCTGGTGCGCCGGTTCCTCTCCATACTGCCCACCTTTCCCGTGGGCAGCGAGGTCGTGATAATCTCCGACAAGCTGCGGGGGCACCGCGGGGTTGTCATCTCCATCCCGTCCCGCAACATCCACCGGCCAACCATCAGGATCCACTTCGACCAGTACGGCAGGCGGATCACCCCCTTCGAGGTGGACACCGCGGTCGAGAAGGAGATCGAGCTGGCCGCGCCTAGCTACGAGGAGGCCGTTCGGTAGGGGCTGGACACCATGAACCTCCACAGACTCCTACTGGGCAGCGGGAACGCCCCTCAACTATACTATGGTGGATGTTGGTCGCACCTCTCCCCTGACAGGAGTGAGCGTCCCCCATGCACAAGGTGTATGTTGACGATCTGCGGCCCGGCATGGTGCTGGGGAAGGAGATCCACAACGATCGAGGCCAGGTGCTCCTGACCAGGGGTATCGCTCTCACTCCCCGCTACATCGATGCTCTGAAGTCCCTCGGTTTCTACGCTGTGTACATCCGCGATGGCATCGCCGACGACGTAGTGCCGGAGGACATCATCTCGGACGAGGTCCGGTTCGCCGTCACCAAGCATCTACGCCACCTCTATTTCATCGCACAGAACGCCCCCGCCGCATCCCCGGACATTCGCCAGCGCACGGCCGTCACCAATCTGGTGAGGGACGCCATGCCTGAGGTAGCGCAGCTCTACCGCGACGTGGAGGCGATCATCGACCGCGCTGCCAGCGCCCAGGTCCTGTCCGGGATCACCTCCCTCAAGAACCACGACAACTATACCTTCGAACACTCGGTGGAGGTGACCGTGGCGGCGGTCCTCCTGGGGCTTCGGCTCCACCTCATGCCCTTCGAGCTCAACCAGCTCGCCATGGGGTGCCTCTGCCACGATATTGGGAAGATGGCGATCCCAAGGGAGATACTTCAGAAGTCGGGGCCTCTCACCGAGGAAGAGCTGGCCGTCGTCCGTCAGCATCCCGAGATAGGCTACGAGATCATCCGGCAGCTCACAGGCTCCTCGGACATCTTGGCGCGCCACGTGGTTTGGCAACACCACGAGCGCCAGGACGGCCTCGGCTACCCGCGGGGCCTCCGCGGGAACAACATGTTCGTGAACCCGTCCCCGGGCCGACTGGGCATGGGTCTGATCCTGCCCGTGGCCGAGATCGCCGCTGTCGCCGAGGTGTACGCCAGCATGGCCTCGGATCAACCCTATCGGCAGTCCATGTCGCCCGCACAGATCGCGTCGGCCCTGCAGGAGAAAGCGGGCTCCCACCTCAACAGGGAGATCGTGAAGCGATTCCTCACCATCCTTCCGGTATTCCCCGTCGGAACAGAGGTTGTGGTGATCGCTGGGAAGCTGCGTGGGCACCGCGGGGTGGTCACCGCAATTCACCGCGACGACCTCCAGCGTCCCACCGTGCGGATACTGGTTAATCCCTCGGGGGAGAAGATCAAGCCCTTCGAGGTGGACACCAGGGAGGACCGAGAGGTGGAGCTGGCCTCTGCCAGTTACATGGATGGCAGGCCTACAGAGACTGGGGACTCGAGTCTCGCTGAAATGGACCGCCTCGGCGGATCCGAGGCCCACTCCGACGGCGAGGCACGGAAGCCAGCCTGACCTCCCCGCAAGCCTGATGGTGGTGCAGGGTTCTCGTCGTTGCCCCCGATGATATAATGGCCTTTGGCTAGGATCTTTGCTTTCCCCTAGATCGCCTGACACAAGCCCAGATCTGTCGCTTCGATTCTTCCGGCGAGAGAGGAGTACAGCATGCTACGCAGCATCAGCCTGGTTCTGCTCAGCCTGGTCGCGGCCCTCGCCCTGCTGGTCACCCCCGCGGCCGCCAGACCCTTCCCACAAACCAACTTCTCCGTCTCCAACGACAGGTTCCTCGACTACTTCGACCACCGCGGCGGCGCCAGAGTCCTGGGATATCCCATCTCCAGGGAGTTCGACTTCCTCGGCTCCAGGGTCCAGTTCTTCCAGCGCGCCGTCCTCCAGCTCTCCCCAGACGGCGGCG
>Ga0315298_1003830_pt1 | contig 23290 bp, 18 predicted proteins | sample WHS_1_MG_FD_203077 | JGI IMG/M metagenome (GOLD analysis project Ga0315298, IMG submission 203077) | Extremophilic microbial mat communities from Washburn Hot Springs, YNP, Wyoming, USA - WHS_1_MG | ecosystem: Environmental > Aquatic > Thermal springs > Hot (42-90C) | place: USA: Wyoming...
CAAAAAAGAATTATTGTGCTGTCATTGCGAGCCGCAGGCGAAGCAATCCCTATGCTTGTAGATTGCTTCGTCATTTTATTCCTCGCAATGACAACCTTACAGAGGACTTAAATCTCGTTTATAACAACCCCCTCTCCGCCTCTTTGCTAAAAAGGGGCAGAAGGGATTACGGGTGGATCGCACGACCATTCCCTTCGGGTGGGTACCCCGAGCGAATGAACAAACTTTCCTATTGCATTTTTTGGGTTAATGTAAAATGTAGGCGATCCGGTTTTCTAAAAAATGGATACTATTTTTTAGTAGCGTTTATTACTTCCTTTTTAATGGCTATGGTCCTTTCACCGAGCAACCCAAATTTTAACCATTTAAATCCAAACTTTAACAACTCTTTATCATCTGTTCTGATACGTTCTACTGTAGCTTGATCTATATCAAATACCTTTAAGAACTTGGTCTCAAAGATAAACTTTCTAAACCTATCAATATCATAACAGGTCATATAGAACATATCTATTATTGATTTATCCGGTACTTTATCCTTCCAATCAGCCTCTGTTTTTGTAATCTGCTCAAACATTATATTCATATTGTCGTACGCTATAAACCCCTGATCCTCTAACCAGTCTTCAAGTATCCACTCTTTTGATTCCTTTAAACCATAACAGAAATCTTCTCCAACGATGAGTTTGAATTCGTCCTCCTCGTTCGGGTCCCTATCAAGGGGATACAAGCGGCATGACCATGGTCTATCCTCATATATACTGCATCCTTCAGAAGTTAAAAATAAGCATGGTTTGTCACCTTGTTCGCTCATCTTTAATAGCACCACAGGTAAGCTATAGCTATCTTTAATCAATGTCTTTGTGTACTTTTCAAGAAACTCGCCAGAGGAAATACCAAGTCTATTTTTCATCCGAACTATATCATATGGGGTTAAAAAGATATTTACATCCCTGCAGCATTTCGTAAAACACTCTATCCCTTTATGACACGAAAACCTGAACTTACTATACATTGATATATTCATATGTCTCCTTCTATATTTCAATATTTCCTTTCATAAAGTTTTCTACATACTGTTCTACAACAGTCATACTTTTAGGCATAAGCATATCTAACTGCTTTGTATAAACTGTCAACCTTCCTATCATCTCCATCAACCATTCAAATTTGTCCTGTTCGCATTTTGTGCATATTGCTCTGACAATGTCATCAGTTTGGTTTACATAAAATTGATACCTCTTAAGGATCATAAGAATTAATTGTGCCCTTTTTAACCTCCTCTCAAAATCTGCACCTCCGCCCTGGAATATAAACCTTATATAGTTATCATTTGGTTCTTTAGTACATAATCCCTCTATTATTGAAATGTGATATCCCATCCTTATATTAAAATTCATGTACTCATTGCTTATCAATGCAAGGTTTCTTTCATATAATCTGCTTTGTAGACCTGGATTTGCCATAGTATTCATAATCACTGACATAAAGCCCTCGCCGCTTATAGGTTTTGTAGCTGTCCCTTTACTCTTTATACCCCTCCAGAAAGCAAGAAATGGGATAGAAGTAATGGACGATTCTGTTATCTTCTGCTCTTTTCTTAAGCCACCTCCAAGGTCTATTATATAAACTTCAAAACCTGTATCAGTTTTTAACCTCACAGCAGAAACATCTTCTATGGAGACATCATTTGCTATCAAAAACATCTCATTCATAGCGGCTTGATGTGCAAACCTTATAATATCATGCATGGTTCTGATAGCTTCTACCTTAAAGTTTGGTTCGTAAGGGTCTATTAGATTTAAAGGTGTGATATACTCAAGAAGCTTATTTAACATTGTAAGTATTGGTGCATCTTTAAATACAGCGATTTTTTTATAGGGGTGTTTAAATAGCTCTTCAACATATCCTTTGTACACACAACCATGATCCGCATCCACGCTGACGATCTCACCATTTTTTATATTAACTGTAGCATCTTTTGCATTTACAATAGCTGGTATCTGAAATTCCCTTGCAAGGGTTGCCATGTGACCGGTTGGGCTTCCAATCTCTGCTACAATAGCCTTTGCCCTATTCATAATGCTAACAAACCTTGGCGAAGAATGCTTTACAATGGCAACACCTCCATTGGGAAACCTTGAAATGTCCTCGTCTGTATCTACGAAGAATGCTGCTCCATAACCGGTTCCAGGTGATGCTGTGTCAGCCTTGCTTATAAGCAATTGGTGAGTGGTTGTATCCACCTTCACATCTGAATTAATACGCTTCAATGTTCCAAGTGGACCTGTTTGAAGTATAAACAGCTCACCCCGCTCATCAAATGCCCATTCTATTATCTGCGGACAGCCATAGTGTTGCTCTATTTTTATTGCATAATTTATAAGCTGTTTTAGCTGTGCCTCTGTAATAGAGGGTTGATCTATCTTATCATTTGGTACCTCTACCTCTATAAGCTTCCTGCTATCCTGTGCTATTGTCAGCATTTTTGTCTTATGTGCCACTTTAGATTCTAAAAGCTTTCTGTCTACCTTTGATACAATAAATAGATCAGGTGCAATATCTCCATCAACCATATATTTACCTAAACCTCGGATAGCGTTTATGATAATATTGCTGTCTCCGTGTTCAGAAAATGGATCCGTTGTATACATTACACCGCTTGAGACTGCCTTTATCATCACCATACATCCAACACTCATTGCTATATCATCCTGCCTAAACCCTCTGTTGGTAAGATAGAACAAAACCCTTGGTCCAAATCTACTTGCTAAAACCTCCTTATATGCCAGAGTTATATCATCTACAGCAACATTCAAAACCGTTGCGTACTGACCGGCAAAACTAAATTCTGTACTTTCTCCAACAGCGCTGCTCCTAACAGCAAATGAGAGCTCAGAACCATATTTATCTATTAATCTTTTGCAATGGTCGTATATCTTTTCTGTGAGCTGTAATGGTACTGGACTGCTTTTGATCATAGCCTGAATCTGTAAACTTATCTTCACAGTGGACTCAAAATCATTTATATCAAGTGTAGAAAGTAGATCTTCAATACGCTGTTCAAGATTGTTTTGTTCAAGAAACATTTTATAAGCATAAGCTGTTATAGCGAAACCATCTGGTACCCGTAAACCTATTCTATTTCTCAATTCACCTATTTGTGCGTTTTTGCCTCCAACACTGTTAACCCTCTCCGCTGTTATGTCATCATAGGTCCATATAAGCTCGTCTGGTGGTATCTCGTTTTTTTTTGAAATGATATGCGTAATTTCAGATTTCAGATCCTCGTATATTCTATCCAGAACTGAATACTTGTTATCTGAAAGCCTATTAAGTCTACTGATTACCTTCTTTACAAGATTTAACATCGCCTCAGCATTTAAACGTAGATAGCCTATTTCAAATGCCTGTTCTCCGGACGATTTTTCTTTTAACTCTGACATAATTCGTAAAACAAGATCATTATAAGATAACAATGTTAGATAATCTACATACCTCTGTTGCAAGACAATATTATCAGAAGTTGTTTTTTTCTTAAAAAGATTGATCCTCACATTAATATCCCTTATTGCTGACTAAATTGTATAATACCTGATAAATAATTCAAACTATTATCTATGGAGTAGTGTTATTCCAAGTTTGATGGCTACTATTACCACGGCAACAAACGCAATAAGAGAAAATAACATACGAACATTAGGTCCACCAGCCTTTCTTGTAAAGGATGCTCCTATAACAGAACCAATTGCAGAACTAATAAGGAGTGAAATAACCAGAACAAGGTCAACATCCCCCTGAAGAGAATATGTGAATGCACCGTATGCAGCAGTAAACAGGATACCAAACAAACTTGTGCCCACTGCAACAACAGTAGGGCAACCAATAATATATATAAGTGCCGGCATCAAAATAAATCCACCGCCTATACCCATAAATCCACTCATCATACCGACTACAAATGCAATACCCATAATAACCCATACAGAAATACCCGATATACCAGATGCAGGAAAACGTATTATAGGTTTAATTCTCAATGCCCTTATTTTCTTTACACTTTCTGACGCCTCTGGTTCTGTTGAAATATCTGCGCCCGTTGAAATACTTTTCGTCATTTTCATCGTCTTTAAAGATTCTTTGAAAATAGAAAAACCTATTAAACTTAACATCACTATATATGATATACTTAAAACAATCTCCAGAACATCTATATGATGCCCACCAGCAGGAGGCAATATCTTTTGTAATCCTTTGATCAAGCTTAAAAGCTTGGCACCGGCATCAACACCTATGGATGTTCCTATAACCATGACAAGTCCCAATTTATAGTCAATATTACCATACTTGCTGTGCCTTATGGTTGAGGCTACTGTAATTCCTACAAGGAGAGAAAGGCTTGAGCCTACTGCGACAGGATAAGGCACACCAAATATTGCATTAAGCATTGGTGTAATAAGAAATCCACCACCCACCCCAAAAAATCCTGCCATTCCACCCACAATAAAACCAAAACATAGCATCCATAAAAGATTCACAGATACATGAGCTACTGGAAGGTATAAATTGAACATGTTTAATGCCCTCCAATATGGATCTTAAAAACCCTCTCTAAAAACATAATTGCATATGTTATCAAAGCCCCTATTATGGCTGGTACAAAAACAGCACAAACAATGTATAACCAATGAGCATGAAAACCATTTGCTGGCATAGTACTTTGTGATATTTTCGTTAACCAATCCAGTATATTCATAATTTAAAGTAGAAACAAAAAACTGTTCTCATTCTTTACCTGTGGCGATTAAGCACCATCCACAGACTAACTATATGAACTAAAATATCTATTAACCTAATTTAAGCAACGCTTTTTAGTTTTGTCTCTTCTGTTACTGCATCATCTTCCGCAGCTTCTGCCATTCCTGCGTATTTAGAGTATATAATTGCTACAAATCTATAAATAAGGTGAGCAAACTTTGAATAAGGAAAATATCCAATAAGGAAAAACACAAATACTAAATGAATGAAGTATGTCCAGTAAGCGGCAACAGCGTAGCCGGAAAGCCTTATAATTTCTGTAAGCAATCCAGTTACACCTATTAAAAACAACACACTCAGAAAAAGCCAGTCGTAATAATAGCTTTCACCTGCTTTGTCTTTTCTACTTAATCTATTATAAAAAGCAATCAAACATCCTATAATAAGTAAAATAGCTCCAAGATTTGCAAGTATCTTTATCGGGTTTGCCAAGCTCATTGGTAATGGCATGTGAAACACACGGTCTCCTATAAAAACTATCGCAGTTACAATAAACAGGGCTATAAATCCATAAAATATTCCAAGATGCCCTGTATATCTGATATTATTGGCTTCACATTTTTTGAAGTTTCTATGTGTTAGAACCTCCAGTATCGCCAGCCAAATGCTGTTGTATATCCCGGCTTCCCCATATCTGGGACCATGAGGATTGTTTTGATCCATATTCTTCCAGAAGTTTACAACTCCCTTCGCGATTGCAATAAGGACAAATGCACTTAATGTTAAAAAGATCACATCAACATAAGTATCAAATCTTGTAAAGGCAATAGGACCCGCAGGGATAGATGATAGCGCTCCTACAGAGTATAGTACAAGCAAAAACAATATCACCGGAAATGCAAAGAGCAATGGCAGATATTTAGGACTGCTGAGTGCCTTCCCCATAAATTTAGGAAATGCATAACTTTTAAAGCTGTAGTTCCTTATAGCAGCCATTACTTCTGCTGGCTTTGCTCCTCTTGGACAACGCACCGAGCAATCTCCACATTGATAACATCTCCATACATCCGGATCAGAAAGTAGTTTATCCTTTAAGCCCCATTGAGCCCATATCATCTCTTTTCTGGGGAATGGTCTTTCATCTGATGACAGATTACACACAACAGAGCATGTTCCACATTGAAAACATTTCTTTAAAGAACCACCTCCAAGTTTTGTTATATCTTTTATCAAATCAACATCATTTTCTATAACATTATTAGCCATATTAACCTCTCTAAAAACTCTTATACGGGTTGGGCCCGAGTTCATTAATCTTTGCCATAAAATCATTCATCATGTTGGGTATCTTATCATAATCGGAAATAGCAAGCTCCATAACCTTTACCCTCTCTGGTTCAAGCACAAGCCTCTGTAGTACTTCTTTCAGATTCTCCATTCTTCTATTAGCAAGCTCACTACCCCTTATAAAGTGACATTGATAATCTTCACCGTACTTACACCCTATAAGCATAATTCCATCTATGCCTCTTGAGAGCGCATCTGCTATCCATACAATGTTTACGGATCCAAGACACCTGACTGGTATAATTCTTACATTAGGATTGAATATTGTGTGATTTATGCCTGCTATATCAAATGCCGGGTAAGCGTCATTCTCACAAGCAAATACAAGTATTCTGAGCTTCTCTTCCTCCTCACCCGGTACCTCTATAGATTTGAGCATTGATGAAATAATATCCACTGAATAATTTTCAAATGATACTATTCTTTCAGGACATGCACCCATACAAACACCACATCTTCTGCACCTGTTTGGATTCGGTTTTGGTGAACCCTTTTCGTCCTCGTCAATCGCTCCAAATGGACATTCCTCTGTGCATCGCTTACATTGTGTACATTTTTGCATAAAGAATATCGGATAAGAAAGATCTAAAGCCCTTGGATGTACTGCCGCCCCTATTGATTCAAGTTCAACAGCCTGAATTGCCTTTAATGCAGCCCCTGTGGCATCATCTTTACATGTTTTACTATCAGCCGGTTGCCTTACACATCCTGCCGCATAAATAGCTGTTCTCTGCGTTTCGTAAGGGAAACATATAAAATTAGAGTCTGGAAAACCATACTTAAGCATAGGTAATTCTTTACCCTGTCTGTATTGCAGGTTTAAAATACTTGAGTCAGTAGCAGGTACCAAACCAGTAGCAAGTACCACCATATCAGCCTTAATGCTTATATCCTCTCCTATCAAGGTATTCTTTATATTAACAGTTAATGATTTATCATGATTTTCTATTATGCCTGTAATTTCACCCTTTGTAAGAAATACACCAGAATCAGCCTGCTTTTCTTTATAAAAATTCTCGTATTGTGCTGGTGTTCGCATGTCTTTATACACTATATAAACCTTTGCATTCGGATTATTATCTCTTATATATGAAGCCTGTTTTAAAGAGGTTAAACAACATACAGAAGAACAATACGGAAGATGATTTTTATCCCTTGAACCCACACACTGAATAAATACAACTGAGCCTACCTCTTTATTGTCAGATGGACGCCTGATCTTTCCCTTTCCTTGAACAGCTATATCTTCCATCATTACATTAGTTATAACATTAGCATATGTACCAAACCCAAGTCCTTCTACTTTAGATGCATCATAAGGCTTCCAGCCTGTTGCAACTACTATAGATCCTATTTTTTCAGTTATCGTACTTCCATTTTGTTTTATTGACACATCAAACATGCCTGGTTGTCCTGATATACTTTCTATCTCTGCTGATGTAAAAAGTTTTATATCCGGATTTTTCTTAACCTCATTTATTGTCTTCTCAATATCAACATCCTGCAATTCTCTATAAGGCGGCTTTTGCGGAAGCTGTTTATACCACCTGCGCATCCATCCTCCGAGTACAGGAGACTTTTCCACAAGTACAACCTTATATCCCGCTTTTGTAGCCTCAATTGCTGATGTCATACCGGTTATACCACCACCCACAACAAGTATTGTTTTATTAACATCCACCAAATATGGCTTGGGAGGGTTTGCCTTCTTCGCTTTTGTTATACCCATTCTGATATAGTCCTCTGCCAGCATCTGGGTATCTTCGTCCTTAGGCACATGTGACCACGCAACATGCTCTCTGAGATTAACCCTTTCAACATAAATAGAGGGGTCAAAAGAAAATGTATCAAAATGAACCCTTGGTGAACATGCTGCAACAACAACAGTATTTACTCCTTGTTCTTTAATATCCTTTTTTATAAGTTCTACGCCTTCAGCAGAGCAGAGATTTTCGTGTTTAATACAAATAGGAATTTTTTGTTCGCCTTTAACTACATTTACAAGCTTATCTATATCAACAGCCTCCCCTATATCACAACCTGAACATATATATACACCTAATTTCTTATCCACAGTTTATACCTCCCAAACATCTAACTCAGTACTTAAACATATATCTGGATGGCTTTAAGTGCAGCCGCAGTTGCATCCTGAATACTACTTGCAACATCAGTTGGCTTTTTAACACAGCCTGCTGCATATATTCCCGGCGTTTGAAGATCAGGAACCACAAATCCATATTCATCATAAATGATATCTACAGGCATTTTCGTATTTATCCCATTTGGCACCATGCCTGTTGCCAGTACTACCATATCCACTGTCTTATAAATCTTCTTACCTGATAGAATATCTTCTGCCAAAACAGTAAGATTGTTTGTAGTCGGGTCCTCTGTTATCTTAGCAACCTTTCCCTTTATAAAAAATACCTTATTGTCTGCCTGAACCTTTGTATAAAAATCTTCAAATCTACCTGTTGCCCTTATGTCTATATAAAAGATATAAATATCAGCATCTGGATACTGGTTTCTAACATATGTGGCTTGCTTCATTGAAGCGAGGCAACAAATAGAAGAACAATAACCTAAATGGTTTTCATCCCTTGAACCAGCACACTGCACAAATGCTATACTCCTGATCTCTTTGCTGTCCGATGGCCTTAATATCTTCCCTCTCGTGGGACCATTCGGGGCTGCAAGCCTTTCCATTTCTACATTTCTTATAACATTTTTATAAATACCATATTTTAAATTATCTATTTTTGTTGCATCATAAGGTGTCCATCCGGTTGCTAAAACAATAGAACCAACATTTATATTAAATACTTTTGGCTTCATTGATAAGTCAATTGCATTATATTTGCACGCGGAAAGGCATTTGGCACACTGCTCTTTAGTACAAACCTTATCATCAATAATATATTTCATCGGGAATGCCATTTCATGAGCAAGGTAGATTGCCTTCGTTTTATCCATGCCATAGTTGTAATCATTTGGTCGTTCTATCGGACACACTTCAACACATTTGTTGCATGCTGTACAATTATCATTTACATATCGTGGATTTATACGGATTGTTACATCAAAGTTACCAGGGGTTCCTGAAATACTCTCCACCTCTGCAAGCGTAAAACAACGAATCTTCGGGTTTATTCTAATTCTTTTGTAATTTATCTCAATACCACACTGTGGAGGACAAAGCTTTGGAAAGTATTGATTGAGCTGTGCAACCCTGCCCCCTAAAGACGGCGATTTCTCTATTAGATACACATCATAGCCTACTTCTGCAGCTTCTATGGCTGTTGTCATCCCGCTGATTCCACCACCTATTACACACACACTCCTATTGTTATTAGTCATTGCCATACCTACCTGCTATTCTTAAAGTGGGTAGAGGTAATAGCATTACCTCTACCCTTATATTGTTACTCTTTTAATTTATAATCTTTATTACCGGCTTCTTTGACATCTGCCAGGTACCTGTTTGTGGATCCCATCTGGAGTTTACAAACACCTTCCAGTTTGCTTCATCAATCTTCGGAAAATCTGATCTGTAAAGGTAACCAGGATATCTTGTCTCTTCCCTAAACATCACATGCCTTAAGTGTACCTCTGCTGTCCAGAGCCTGTGGTAATTCTCCCATGCCCTCATGAGCTCATGCAGATTTTCTGCACCAAGTTTTTCAGCATCTTCTTTCAAGAAGGTAAGCAGTTCTAACCCTCTCTCAAGCATAGGTTTATTTGTTGTATACCACATTGATGTTCCACCTACATACTCATCCATAATCTTATTTAATCTGAAGAGGAACATCTTTGGCCTTATATAGTTTGGGTTAATGTTGGGATCACTTGATACATTTTTGTATTGCTCAAATATCTTCAATGGCTTATATGTTTTTTCCTTTAATTCTTCTATCTTCTTGGGATTTACATTTGGCGCCTCCGGGTGATCCTTTATATAAGCTATAGCCGCTTTACCTGCTATTCTTCCCTCTGTACATGAACCTGATGAGAACTTATGAGCAGATGCACCTACACCGTCACCGGCTGCAAACAAACCTTCTACTGTGGTCATCCTGTTGTAGCCCCAGTTATACTCTTTTGGAGCTATATCAGCAGGACCGCTTACCCATGCACCTGCACATGAAGCATGTGAGCCAATAAAGTATGGTTCTGAAGCCATAATCTCTGATGGCTTTTCCTCGGGCGCTATATTCTGAGCTGCCCATAAACCTGCCTGGGTGATTGTCATATCAAGGAAGTCTTCCCATGCCTCTGCCTCAAGTTCTTTCAGTTTCTTCTTCTTATCTTTATCAGTACCTGGTGTACTCTCTGCAAGCTTCTTTATAGCCTCTTCTGTTCTCATATAAACAGGTCCTCTCCCTTCTACAAGCTCCTTGATCATCTGGTGGTTACGAAGGGGTGTTGGAACAGGTTTGGCACTTGCATATGGCTCCCATTTTTTGATTTCTTCTGCCTGTGTTTGCAGGTAATCCTCACCAAATGCATTGGTTGCCCTTGACTTAAAGAGCAAAAACCATGCACCCACAGGACCGTATCCGTCTTTAAACCTTGTGGGTATAAATCTGCTCTCCATCTGTGTCATTTCTGCACCAACCTGCAGCATTGTTGCATAACTTGAACCAGAGTTCCAGGGTGGATACCAAGCTCTGCCCAAACCTTCACCAGTAGACCTTGGTCTGAAGATATGAACTGCACCACCAGCAGCAACAATCACTGCTTTTGCTTTGAATACATAAAACTTATTTTCTCTCACGCTAAATCCTACTGCACCTGCAATCTTGTTTGGGTTCTTTTCATCTGTAAGAAGGTTTACGATAAAAACCCTTTCGTAAATATTGTCCATTCCAAGTGCATTCTTAGCAGCCTCAGCCACGATTACCTTATAAGACTCACCATTTATCATAAGCTGCCATCTACCCTCGTGTACATAGTTGCCCTTCTCATCTTTCCAGATAGGTAATCCCCATTTTTCAAAAAGATGAACAGTTGAATCAACATGTCGTGCTACATCGTAAACAAGGTCTTCTCTCACTGTTCCCATCTGGTCATTTCTTACATATCTAACAAAATCCTCAGGCGTATTTGCACCATCTTTAATACCGATGTATGTGTTTATTGCGGAAAGACCCATTGCAACAGCACCACTTCTCTCCATCGCAGCTTTATCTACAAGTGTTACTTTCAAACCATTCTTCTTTGCCCAATAAGAAGCTTCAACAGCAGCACCACATGCTGCCATTCCACCTCCAACTATTAAAAGATCCGTATTTACTTCTATTGTTTCAAAATTATCCATACTTCCTCCTTACTTATTTTTTAGGTACACACAGTTCTTTTAACCCTAATGAATCCGGCTCGGTTGCAAGCAACGGACTCTTAAGATCCTCTGTGCCTGTCTTATAATCTGCGTACGGTTTAACCTCGCCCTCTGCTGTTGTTCTTATTGGGAATTTAAACCTCTTGATCGTGCCATTTCGGAATTTCACTGTCCACATAATGTCCTGTGAACCCCTCATAGGAGTTACACTTGCACCCAGTGGCACAAAATCAGCATAGCTTCTAACATCAATTGCCTGCTGTGGACATATCTTTACACAGGAATAACATTCCCAGCACATTTCTGGTTCTCTGTTGTAAGCCTTCATCTTCTCCTTATCCAGTACCATCAGATCATTCGGGCATATATATTGGCACGCAGTTCTTTGAAGTGCCTTACACCCATCACATTTTTCCGTAATTACATAACTTGGCATATATTAACCTCCTTTTATTTTTTACTTATCTTTTTTTAGAATCCATTCCTATACCTTCAGCAGCTGCATGCGTCTTAATTTCAACCTTGTGATCAAGATGTGCATAATAGTCTTTCAGAATCGCAAGCACCTCTGGTCTGCTGAAATCCTCTGAGACTTCCTTACCCTCTGAGAGTGCCTTCCTCAGTGCAGTCCCGCTAAGAATTAATCTATCTTCTTTGCCGTGTGGACATGTCCTTGTTGATGCCATTCCCCTGCATTTGTAACAATAAAATGTCCAGTCAATCTTGAATGGCTTTAAAAGTAGTGCACCTTCTGGTATCTCATCAAATATCTTTTGAGCATCAAATGGACCATAGTAGCTACCCACACCAGCATGATCCCTTCCAACTATTAAGTGGGTACAACCAAAGTTTTGTCTGAATACACCGTGTAAAAGTGCTTCACGAGGTCCAGCGTACCTCATCTCCATTGGATATCCTCCCATTACCACCGTATCCTTTACAAAGTACTTTTCCACAAGCACATTGATACACTTTGTCCTAACATCTGCAGGGATATCTCCTTCTTTTAATTTACCAACAAGCTGGTGGATGAATACGCCATCAACAACCTCAATGGCTATCTTTGCTAAATACTCATGGGATCTATGCATCGGGTTTCTCAACTGTAGCGCTGCTATTGTTTTCCAGCCCTTTTCCTCAAAGATCTTACGGCTTTCTGCAGGTCTCATATAAATATCGCTAAACTGTTTAGGATAATAGCTTTCGCTTAACACCTTGACAGGTCCTGCAAGATTGATCTCTCCCTGTGCCATTACCTTTTGAACCCCGGGATGCTCTGTATCCGTTGTCCTAAAAACCTCTTTACACTCGTAAGTCTTATCAATGGAGTACTTTTCCGTTATCTTCATTGTTCCCATAAGCTCAGAAGTCTCTCCATCTACCAGTGCTACCTCTGACCCAATCTTTAGCCCATCTGCGACATCTTTTTTGGCTGAAAGAGTAATAGGAATAGGCCAAAACAAACCGTTTTTCATCTTATACTCTGCACATACACCTTTCCAATCGTCATATCCCATAAAGCCTTCAAGTGGGGTAAATGCCCCAATCCCCATCATTATAAGATCCGATGTTTCTCTACTTGTCATAACGACTTTCGGCAAGGTCTGTGCTCTTTTTAGCTCTTCTTCTCGTTCTTTTCCTTCAAGAAGAAGGGGCTTTAAAACCTTAGAACCATGCGGTGAAATCAATTGTCCCATCTTTTGCCTCCTTTCTATTATATTTGTGTATACAATATACAATATATTTTTTTGTGTCAAGTAAATTTTTGCTTTGTGGTTGTACTGAGTATAAATAAAAGATTTTAGCTTAACCAGGTATATCCAAACATGCCGCATTCCATATACTTTACATCCTGGAAGCCCTTACCCTTTAATATGGTATATGCTTCGTATGCGCGAGTGCCGTATTGACATGTGCATATGATCCTTTTGTTTTTAGGCAATTCTTCAATATGTGCACGCAAACTTTCCAACGGTATAAAAACGACCCTTCTGTCCTCTATTTTTTTAGCCTTGGCTATTTCTTCTTCTGTTCGCAGATCCAGAAGGAGAAACTCTTCATCAGTATCTAACAATTGTTTTACCTCGGATGGGGTGATGGTTTGCACAGAGCCAGAAAGTTTATTGCGCATCACATTTGCTGAATGGATAATACTATCCATAGCTGTTGCAAATGGTGGTGCATAACATAAATCAAGATTCGCAAGTTCATCAATTGTAGCCTTAAAAGATATAGCTGTGGCAACTACATCTAACCGTCTTGCCACATCACCAGGTCCTATGATCTGAGCACCTAACACCCTCCTATCAGTTTCTGAGACAATCAGCTTCGTCAGTATATTTTTACTTCCAGCAAGGAAATGAGAAATATCTCTTGTTACAGAAAAACAAGAACAAACTTTATAACCATGCTGTTTAGCTTGTTTTTCAGTCAATCCTACCTTGCCTATTTTTAAGCCAAGGCTCATTAAAATACATGAACCTACAACCCCGGGGAATGTGTCTTTTATGCCTGTCACATTGTTTGCTATAACCCTGCCCTGTTTATTAGCAACAGAGCCAAGTGGTGCGTTCACCATTTCTCCTGTAATAATATCCCTGGATTCTACACAATCACCACCAGCATATATGTCCGGTATGTTTGTTTGCATAAATTCATTAACCTTTATTGCACCTGTTTTGCCGATCTCTATACCAGTTGATCTTGCAAGCTCTACATTTGGCTCTATACCAACTGCGAAAATAACGCTATCTGCATCCAATTCTCTTTTGTTAGTTATCACCCTTTTTACTTTACCATTCTCATCACCCAATAGCTCTACAACAGATTCATTCAAAAAAAGATTTATTCCCTCCGAGGACAATGTGTTTTCAGGGTATAATGCCATTTCTGGATCAAGAACTTCTGGCAGCACCTGATCAGCCTGTTCTATCATCGTGATATCAAGTCCCTGAGCATTAAATGCGTCTGCAAGTTCAAGCCCTACCCTTCCAGACCCAACTATGACCACACTCTTTGCATCCTCTGATTCTACAGCCTTTCTAATATATTCTGCATGTTCAAGACTTCTCAAGACAAACACATTGTTCAATTGTGTCCCTTTAATATTTGGAAGTTTTGCCCTTGCCCCTGTTGCCAAAACAAGCTTGGTATATCCTATTATATTTATATTACCATCCTTTGTTAAAACTCTTATTACTTTATTTACAGGATCAATAGATTGCACAAAGGTATTGGTATAAACTGTAACATTCTTGGAATCTTTAAAATATCTCTCATCTCGCACAGTTCCCCATATCATACTCATCAAATCAGAAGCTTGCTCAACAGCGCCAGCAATGTAGTATGGCATACCACAACCTGCATATGACACATACGGTCCTTTCTCTATCATCGTTATCCGGGCATCAGGTGCATTTCTTCGTGCCCTTGCAGCTACTTTTGCACCGCATGCACCACCACCTATAATTACTATCTCATCGGCAAACATTTTATCCTCACTTTTTGAAAAAGATATATTGTATGCAAAATACAAAGTCAAGAAAGATAAGGCGAACTGCTTAATAAAATTTATGCTAACAAGTTTATTTGTCCGTCAGAAAGTGTATACCTTATTAGAATACCGCCTCAAGCAGTGCTTTTATAAACCATATGGTTTTCATAGCATAAGCAGTTCCACACTCTATTAACTTTTTTAAAAAGCTTGCTTGATAGGATCCTTTATTGAATCTTTGAGTTTGATAGCCCCTTTAACCCTTTAGGAAGATAATTTTTTTCATAGTACGCTATGTATTCACCTGATTTTATCCTCTTCCACCATTCATGATTTTTTATGTACCAATCTATTGTAAGCCTCAAACCATCTTCAAGGGTTACCTTTGGCTTCCATCCAAGTGTATTTCTGATCTTTGAAGCATCAATTGCATATCTTCTATCATGACCCGGCCTATCTTTCACATAGGTGATCAAAGACTCTGATTTATTCATGAGCCGTACAACAGTTTTGATCAATGATATGTTTGTACTTTCATTACCAGCTCCAATATTATAAACCTCGCCTACCCTGCCCTTATGCAGGACTATATCTATTGCTTCCACATTATCCAAAACATAGATCCAATCCCTTACATTCAATCCATCTCCGTAAATTGGCACAGGTTTATCCTCAAGCAAATTTGTGATAGCAAGCGGAAGGAGTTTTTCAGGAAACTGGTAAGGACCATAATTGTTGGAAGTTCTCGTTACAATCACAGGCGCATTAAATGTTTTATAGTAAGCAAGTGCGATCATATCAGCTGATGCCTTGCTAGCAGAATAAGGGCTATTTGGATGAAGGCATGTTGTTTCCGTAAATTTGCCTGTTTCTCCTAAAGAACCATAAACCTCATCCGTAGAGATCTGGATAAATCTTGAAATATGTTTTTCCCTCGCCACATCAAGCAAAACCTGGGTACCAACTATATTTGTCCTGACAAATGATGCAGGCTCAAGTATGCTTCTATCAACATGAGACTCTGCAGCAAAGTTTACTACAGCATCTACACCCTTTTCCATAATACTGGCTACAAGTTCTGCATCTGAAATATCACCCTTAACAAAGGTATAATGTCTGTTGTCATCAATGGTTTTAAGATTCTCAAGATTCCCTGCATAGGTAAGTTTGTCAAGATTGATGATCTCATAGTCAGGGTGATGCCTTAACATGTAAAGAACAAAGTTTGAACCTATAAAACCAGCTCCACCAGTTACAAGTATCTTCATTTAAAATTTAGCCTGTTTCATCAAATATTGTATGCTTTCTTTATCCATCCTTCCTGGACCAATCGTAAGGTATGTTGTTTTTATGAGGATCAATTCTGTACTCATCTGGTTGTTTGTAGTTATATGTATTAGTTGGTATGTTAATAACAATCGCCTCTGTCTCGCTTATACATTTAAACCCGTGATAAACCATCTCCGGTATAACAACAAGTACTGGATTATGTTCTCCAACAAAGAATTCATTAACCTCACCTTTTGTTTTTGAACCTTCTCTATCATCATAAAGCACAATCTTCATCATACCTTTTACCACAGTCATATTGTCTGTTTGATGCTTATGATAATGCCATGCTTTCACAACCCCAGGGTATGCTGTGGTCATATATACCTGTCCAAACTTTATAAAGACTTCGTCATCTGAACGCAGGATCTCCATTAATCTACCCCGTTCATCACAGATCACTTTGAGTCCTTTTACCTTAACTCCATCTATCATTGTATTCCTCCAATCAACCCATGTTAAAAGCCAGTTTACTCAATTTCGTGCTTTTCATGAAAGACAAAACCCCATTTTCTTGCTTTAACATGGCTATGTTAATTTTCTATTCCCCATTCGTCAACTTCTGAACTATCTAACTTACCAATACAAGAATTTCCTACGGCATTCCAACCTTGCTATTATCACCAAGTAATAGTCTATAAACCTTTGGCTTTTCATTTAGCCTTTTTACCTCTACATTTCTACCAACAAGGCTATCTTCTATTTTTGTACCAACATCTTCTATTATGCAGTTTTCAAGTATTATGCTATGCTCAATTTCACTGTTTATAATCTGAGTACCAGAAGATATAGAGGTAAATGGACCTATATAGGAATTTATAATTTTTGCACCTTTACCTATAGCAGCAGGACCTCTAATAATAGAATTCCTGACAACAGCCCCTTCTTCAATAACGACCTTAAATTCTACCCTTGATAGCTCATCTACATCTCCTTTTATATCCATCTCACACATATCAAGCATCATTCTATTTGCCTCAAGCATATCTTCAAGTTTACCCGTATCCTTCCACCATCCTGTAACAATATGCGGCAACACTTTAAAATTATTATCTATAAGCCATTGTATAGCATCCGTGATTTCTAATTCGCCTCTTTTGGATGGTTTGATTGCCCTTACTGCTGTGTGTATATTTTTATCAAACATGTAAACACCAACAAGTGCGAGATCACTTTTAGGATGCTTTGGCTTTTCTTCAAGCCTTATTACCTTTGAATCTTTGAGCTCAGCAACTCCAAATTGCGCTGGATTTTTAACATGAGCAAGCAAAATTTGAGAATTTGGGCTCTGCTGCTTAAACTGTTCTACAAGGTTTGTAATACCGTTTTTTATTAGATTATCACCGAGGTACATTACAAATTCATCATCCTTGAGAAAATCTCTTGATATAAGAACTGCATGGGCGAGACCGAGCGGCTCATCCTGCTTTATATATGTAACCCTCACCCCAAACTTTTTACCATCTGAGACTGCATTCTTAACCTCTTCTGCTGTATCCCCAACAACGATGCCAATATCCTTTATCCCTGCATCCCTTATAGCCTCTATCGCATAAAATAATATAGGCTTATTTGCTACAGGGATTAGTTGTTTTGCACTTGTATGGGTAATAGGTCTTAATCGTGTACCTTTACCACCACTGAGTATAAGTGCCTTCATTACCTAAAGAAATCCTTTATTCTATCAAATAATGTGGGAGTACCACTATAGATGGCTCTCAACTCCATTTCTTTAGCCTGACTTTTTAAGAATACATTCATCGGTACATCCCATTTTACATTCCTGCCATCTATGTTTCCATTAGCAGATACCACCCTGGTAGGGAAACTTACATCAAACTTTATCCCGTAATTGGCAAGCGAGCCCTTTAATACATCCTCGTAATTTACCTTTGCCTTTTTATCAGTCTCTTGTGTCTTTTTCATAGAGTTGATCAAAGAAATCACCAATTCGTTATTCTCACCATCCTTTTTAAGGCTAAATTGTACATTATTCATCTTTAAATTATTTATATTTGTAAAACCTACCCTGCCTTCCAGTATATAATAACCTTTCTCTGTAAACGCCTTCACACCTTTAACCTTTACTCCATTAAGCCCTGCGAATTGATCACTAAAATCTTTCGTTGTTAAAGGAAATGTAATGCCTGTTTGAAACATGGCATTTCGTAAACTATTCTGATCCCTCATAAGTGCCTCTGGGATGTAATAGGTTAAGTGCATACTACCAGAACCATTCAGTTTGAGTACTATATTTTCCTTTACATTTATACAGCCTGATAGCAAGACCAGCGCTGTTAATGCGATATACTTTATATATCTATTCATGAAGCCCTTTTTATAGGAATTTAATCGTTATGTCAAATAATTGTAGGAGTCCATGACCTGCTCTGTATTAAACCTTCTGTTAAAAACTTGCTTAACTTCTTATAGAACAAGTTTTGATAGTAAAAAAACATCCATGTTAAAATATTATTTTTGAATCATTTCAGGTTCTATATATAAGGTTGGGAACAAATAAATAAAAGAATTTATAACTGATTTACATATTGCAATGTTTTTGTTCCTGTTATAATAGATAAAAAATGAAGCGATTATACGGCATACTAATACTATTTATCGTGATCTTTTTATTTTTCTTACCGTCCATGTTCTCACAAAAGAATTCCGTAAAACTATTAAACAGTTATAAACAAAAAATCCTTACGCAAAGCCCGCAACAGGAAAATCTACCTTTGATATACTTACCATTCAGAAAGTTTGATTTTGAGCAATTACACAACAAGCATTTTCCCTTTTGGAACCCTTATGTTTTTGGGGGAGCACCTTTTTTTGCGGATGATCAAAGCGCTGTGCTATCCGTTTATACCCTTGTAGGTTCATTATTCCCGTACACCGAAAGTTTTCTCGTTGTTTCAATTCTCAAGCTCATAATAACCGGAATAGGTATGTACCTGTTGTTAAGTTTATTTTCGCTCAGTATCTATGCCTGCCTTATCGGAAGTATAACATGGATGTTTTCTGCGTTTATGATGACCTTTCATATTCATCATACAGCCGCAGATGCCGGTAGTTTTATCCCGTGGTTTTTCTATTTTTTTGAAAGATTGGTAAGAAGTTTAGACCAGGGGAAAGGTATCTCGCTATCATTAGCAGGGCTTATAGTGTCAGTTGGTTTATCTCTTTTTGCCGGGCATGCAGAAACAACCATCGTTGGTAGCATCGGCTTATCCATATATGCTTTGACAAAGGTCTTTATGAGTAAAAACTCGGTGAGGATCATCTTCTACACATTTATTGGACTTCTGTTTGGTTACCTGCTTGCGTCTGTTCAACTTATCCCATTTTTAGTAATAGTTCTTAAGAGTGAACCCTACTATCTCAGATCAACTGCGGTAAAAGTACTCCGCAGTATGCCATTATGGACCGTGATAATGTGGTTTGCACCCAGTTTTTATTTTTTAAGGGAAGGAGGCACTTTAGTACTTCGTCAATCAACAACCTATATTGGTATAACGTCTCTGCTTTTAGCAATATTTTCTATCTCTGTAATAAAACGTTATTACAAAACTTACCTACCTTTTTTTACAACCATGATTGTAACAGCAGGCATTGGATATGTTATCCCGCCTTTTTCATGGCTTCTTAAGATACCGATTATCAGACTCGGCGGAGCTTTCAGATTCCTCGCCATTACAGAGTTTAGCTTAGCAGTGCTTGCTGGTTTTGGTATGAACGCACTATACAGTAGCTATGGTTCAAAGAATGGCAAAAAAAGTAATACTTTAAATATAGTCATTATACCGATGCTTACGCTGTTTACTGTAGGGTTTTTGATTGGAGTAAAATTTAATATGTTTCCATCTATAACATTATTAAATACGGTATGGATAAAGAGCTTTAGTCCAATTAATATAGGGATCACAAGTACAGAAATACTGATTTTAATAATACTTATCATTATTACCTTATTAATAATATTGAAGTTTTATTCAGTTCCTTACATTGCAGGCAGTTGTTTAGTGATCTTAACTATCGTGGATCTTTTTATTTATGGTATGCTCGGTATGGAGTATAACCCGCTTTTAACATCACAAAGTCTTGAGCCATCATCCCCGATTATTAAAACTTTAATGCAATATGGTTCACCTGATTATACCTTTTATACCAATAATGAGGTCATAAGACCAAATATCGGAATGTTATATGGATTAAGGGATTTCAGAGGCTTTGATATAGTGGTTTCAAGGCTGTATCAGAAATTTCTATCTGCTTTATTTACAGATACTGTTCCAAAGCCTGATGCAAGTGGTGAATACCATGATTTGCCTTCTTATCCTGACCCTGTAATAGCGAGCATAGCAGGTATAAAGTATCTTATTTTTACATCAACGACAAAAGCAGACAGCCCTTATTATAAGCTTATAACAACATACAAAGAGCTTTCTTTATGGGAAAACACACAAGCAAAACCTATTCTTTATCTTGCCGATGCAATTCAATCGGTAGCAGATAATAAGGATGCATTGAATATATTATTAAAACACGATCCTCTGCTTTTGCATACTTCACTGGTAACAGGCATTAATGAGTCCGGCAGTTTTGACAATTCAAAGGTTAAACTGAAAAGGATAAAAGACAGGGCAGGTGAACATATTGTAAAAGTTGATGCTGACAGTAATGGCTTTCTCGTTATCAATGAGCCGTACTACCAGGGCTAGCATGCTTACATAGATGGTAAAGAGGTACCGATGTATCATGTAAACTATCTGTTTCAGGGCATAAAACTTACCCCGGGTAATTACACTGTTAAGATTGTTTACATGCCAAGGATATTTTATCTCGGGCTAATTGTATCTTTTCTAACGCTCTTTGTTGCGGTAAGTATGATAGTATTCAAAGTAAAATGAAACCATATAATCATAAAAGTAAAATCTTATAAAATGAGTTTACTAACAACTTTTACTAAATATAAGGAAAGATTGTATTCAGAATGGCGAGAGTTTACGCAAAGATTTATCGTAAATGAAAAAGCGGATTTTATGTTTAATATTAGTTTATTTTTGTCATTCACAATTATTGGATTAATCTTATATAAGGCAGCATTCGTATCTTATTTCTTTGTATTCGACGATCCACTTTATATTGTAAACAATGCATGTATTAGAGGCATATCTTTTCATAACATTGCATGTGCTTTTACCAATACCTTCACAGGCAAGTGGGCACCCCTGCATATTATGGCTTATATGTTTCTGTATCAGTTGTTTGGCTTAAATGCACCTATCTTCCATTTAGCCAATGCCTTTTTGTTCGTCATAAATAGTTTTCTTGTATACAAGATAGTTTACAAAATAGCACACAATAAATATGCAGGTGCCATTTCCGGTTTATTATACCTGTTAGCCCCAATTCAAGCTGAATCTATTATGTTCGCATCAGAACTGAAAACAACCCTTGCTAATTTTTTTATATTCAGTTCATTCCTTTCATATATATTTTACAGAGAAAGTGGTAAAAAAGCTCAGATAATATTAAGTATCTGCTTGTGGGTAATGGGACTGATGAGTAAGGGAACGGCTTTTACATTACCTGTTATGTTTTTTCTCTATGATTTTTTATTTTATCCTGAAAAGTTCAAAAGGTTTTACAAATACTATATATTCTTAATAGCTATAGGTATGGCATTTGCACTTTCATACCTTATCTTTTTACATGATATCCATTCAAATATACCATTTCTGCATCATTTACAAATGGCAATAATTAACACGGCTGGTTTGTTTTCTTACCCATTATACCAAATTATTCTATTTAATATGAAATTTGTTTATTTATTGTTGCCTTATCAGTCATGGCTAAGTGTTCATGTGATTTTCTCTATTATATTTTTAGTTATTATTGCCTTTATTGTATGGAGATATCACAAGAGATTGCCATATATAAGCTTTTTCCTTTTATGGTATGGTGTAAACTTTATTCCCGGTAGCGGTATTGGAAATGTGCCAGCACCTTTACTTGGAACAATTACCCAGGGATATGATCACTATTTGCCACTGCCTTATTTTGGTATTGCCGCACTCTTTGGTATAATTTTATGGAACTTATATAAGCAATTAGTTCGAGTTCATTATAAAATAATATACTGGTCATGTCTTGCCCTCATATTTATATCCATGGGTACTGTTACTGTAAAGAAAAGCTATTGCTTTATCAATAGTACTGAAGTGTTTAAGTCCCTTGCACATGAATATCCTGAAAATCCTAACCCGTTAGCGATACTTATTGCTGGATATTTATTACATAATGAAACAGAGAAGGCACAATTTTATCTCAACGAAATGAACAAATGCTTTCCTTCTGATCCATTTACATATTACTATAACGGTGTGTTTTTAGTTTTACAGAATAAAGAGAGGGATGCGAAAGAAATGTTTGAAAACGCAAAGCAAGGATTTTACAGATACCGTATATCGGATCATTTAGCTGCTTTAAATTTTTTTATTACTGCCTACAACCCTCCATATACCCGCTTATATATAGATAGGCTAAAACTTTTAAGGAAGGAACAATACCATCCTCAAACACTTTTTACCAATCTCCTCTGCAATGAAACATTTGCTGGTATTATTGCTCAAATGTACACGCTCGAGCAGTTGCAATATAGTCTTATTGGTTCTTTAACCCCGTTGAATAATATTATTTATGGATGTAAGTACATAGAAATGAATAATAAACAATCTGCCTGTGCTGAATTTCATCAGGCGCTTTTTATTTTAAGGACTTACCCATTCTTTATTTTAAGCCCTGAACCATATCATCATGACACAACCTCTTTTTCTTACGACACTCTCATTGAATCTATAGAGGATAATTATTGCAATATTCGTTAACCCAAAAATTGCAATTTTTAAATACTTAAGCTTTTTATTGTAATAGATCATGCCATGCAGATGTATCCGTAACCATATCTGCTGTCCATTGAGCCATGGTTGTACCGTTAATCTTGGTTGTATAATATG
>Ga0315298_1003832_pt1 | contig 23274 bp, 24 predicted proteins | sample WHS_1_MG_FD_203077 | JGI IMG/M metagenome (GOLD analysis project Ga0315298, IMG submission 203077) | Extremophilic microbial mat communities from Washburn Hot Springs, YNP, Wyoming, USA - WHS_1_MG | ecosystem: Environmental > Aquatic > Thermal springs > Hot (42-90C) | place: USA: Wyoming...
GCTGGGATCTGGGGTACGTAAGAGAAGTCGTCATAGGTGGGGACGGAGCGAAGTGGATAGATAATGTAGCTGCAGAGAGTGCTGGCGGAATTCGGCAGTTAGATGGATTTCATCTGGCCAGAGCCTGTGGTCGGGGCTGGGAAGGAGGCAAAACGAATTACGAGGCGGCTGGAGGTGAATGTGCCGGCTCTTTTTGGATCCCATTCTGCTCGTCCTTGGGTAGATAAACTTCGCCATCTGGTTTATCCTTCTTACCCAGTAAATTGAGACAGGTTCATCTGGGAGCGCATGTCAATAAACTGATTTAGCCTGAAACTTTGTTTTTTCTTTGCCTGAATACTTCATACATGACCAGTGCAGCGGCGACTGAAGCATTTAAAGAAGTTATTTTACCGGCCATGGGAATTTTTACCAGAAAGTCACAATTCCTTTTTACCAGCGAGGAGATGCCGCCTCCTTCACTGCCGATTACGATCGCAGATGGTGGCTTTAAATCAATTCCGGTATATTCAATATCACCGCTCTGATCCACTCCGATAATCCAGATATTTTGTTTCTTTAGCCTTTCTAAAGCTCGCGAAATGTTATTTACTCTGGCAACAGCGACGTATTCAAGCGCTCCTGCAGAAGCTTTTTCTACGCCGGCAGTCAATCCGACTGCTCTTTTTTCGCGAATTATCACACCATGAACCCCGGTTGCTTCACCTGTCCTGATAATTGCACCCAGATTATGGGGATCTTCGATGCCATCCAGAACCACGAAGAATGCTGGTTCCTGTTTTTTTTGAGGTATTGATAGAATCTCAGCCAGATCGAAATACTGGCGCTGAGGGATCAGGGCAACTATTCCCTGGTATGAACCTGTCCGGCTTACATGGCTTAATTCGTCCTTCTCAAGATATTCTACGGGGATATTTTTTTCTTTAATCAGACTTAATATCTCATTGATTGTGCCAGACTTCTCGATATTTCTGGCTATCAAAATTCGAGAGATTGTCCTGCCAGCTCGCAAAGCCTCCAGAACCGGATTTCTGCCTTCGATTGTGTCACTCATCTTATAATCCTTTATCGACAATATCTTTATACTGGTAATTGCGACCCTGAAATAATCAGGTTATAATCATGTTACAATTATAGACCAAAGCTTGTAAAAAATGATTAGGATTTTTCGGGTAGCGTTTTTTCTGGCATTGATGTTATGGGGACTTTTGTCGCTTTCGGCTCAGGCTCAAGAAAGCACAATTAATGTATTGCATGTCAAGGGCACGGTTAATCCGGTTCTGGCTCAATATATCAGGAGAGGAATTGAAGAATCCCAGGAAAAAGGAGCCCTTGCCTGCCTGATCCAGATGGATACACCCGGTGGACTGGAAAGTTCCATGCGTGAAATTGTCCAGGAAATTTTGAATGCAAGAATACCGGTGATAGTGTACGTTGCACCTCAGGGTGCTCGGGCAGCTTCCGCTGGAGTATTTATCACGCTCTCAGCTCATATTGCTGCTATGGCTCCAAACACGGTAATCGGTGCCGCACATCCCGTGGCGCTGGGAACAGAAGGAGAGCAAACCATCTCTGAGGAGATGGCACAGAAGATTGTAAATGATGCGGCTGCCTATATCCGCAGTATTGCCACTTCCAGGGGACGCAACGCAGATTGGGCAGAAAAAGCAGTCAGGGAAAGTGTTTCGGCTACTGAGACTGAAGCCCTGCAGATGAACGTTATTGATATTGTCGCTTCCGATGAAGCAGATTTGTTGCGCCAAATAAACGGAAAAGTTGTTACTCTGAACAATGGAAACATAGTGACAATAAATACAGGGCAGGTTTCTCTGGTGGATCTGGATATGAACTGGGTCGAAAGCTTCCTGTATATGATTGCCGATCCCAATATTGCCTATCTACTGCTAAGCCTTGGTTCGCTTGGTATCATTGCCGAGATCTTTAACCCGGGCTTGATATTTCCCGGTGTGATCGGTGGGATTAGCCTTTTGCTGGGTCTTTATGCATTGGGTATGTTATCTGTAAACTGGACTGGCGTTTTATTGATATTGCTGGCGTTTATCTTTTTCATTGCCGAATTTTTTACCCCGGGTTTCGGTTTATTATTTGGCGGTGGTCTTGTTTCCCTGATCGTTGGTTCATTGATCTTGTTTCAAGGAGGCTCGCCCTTGTTCCAGATTGATTGGTGGGTAATAGCACTTGTCGTCATTCTTATTGGTGGATTTGTAGCTTTTGCGGTATTTAAAATTGTGGGAACATATCGCAAACAGGCAACCACCGGGAAGGAAGAATTAAAGGGTAAAACTGCTGTGGTAAGACAACCGCTTGACCCGGAAGGTATTGTATCTTATGAAGGAGAGCTATGGACAGCTATATCAGACGCCGGGCGAATTGAGCCCGGAGAGGAGGTGATGATTACCGGGATAAAAGGCTTAAAATTGCTGGTAACTAAAAAAGAAAAGGAGAAGAAGCAATGAATGCAGTAATAATAGGAATTATCGTCCTTTTCGTAATCATACTCCTGGCGATGGCAATCCGGGTGGTTCAGGAGTATGAGCGTGGGGTTGTGTTCAGGCTGGGGCGCTTGCTCGGAGCAAAAGGACCTGGGTTGTTTATTCTGATCCCCTTTATTGACCGGATGGTCAAGGTAGATTTGCGCGTCGTTACTCTGGATGTGCCGCCTCAGGACGTCATCACCAAGGATAATGTTACGGTAAAAGTCAACGCTGTGGTCTATTTCAGAGTTGTGGAACCGACCAATTCAGTGGTGAAAGTGCTGGACCACGTCCGGGCGACATCTCAGATCGCGCAAACCACGTTAAGAAATGTGCTCGGTCAGGTTGAGCTGGATGATCTGCTCGCTTCTAGGGAAAAGCTCAATGAAATGCTTCAAAAAATCATAGATGAACATACTGATCCCTGGGGCGTGAAAGTTACAACCGTCAACATCAAAGACGTTGAATTGCCTGAGGCAATGCGACGTTCCATGGCTGCTCAGGCGGAAGCCGAGCGTGAGAGAAGGGCAAAAATCATTCACGCAGATGGTGAATTCCAGGCATCAGAGAGACTGGCTCAAGCAGGTGCGATTATTGCCCGTGAACCTACCACTCTGCAGTTACGTTATTTGCAGACCCTGACTGAGATATCCTCTGAAAAGGCGACTACCGTGGTTTTTCCCCTCCCGATCGAGCTATTCCGGGCATTTTTAACCAGATCGCAGGATACCGGGAGCAGCGGTGGTTCTCCAGAAGAAAAAGAGGAAAAGAAACCGACCCGGAAGTCATAATTCCAAATCTAAGGTTGTTTGAAAATTCCCCCTAGCTGATCAAGCTGGGGAAATTTTTTGATCACATTTTCTTGAATTCGATTACCAGTAAATGGGTGAGCATTTTACCTGTGTTTTCCACCGCGTGCGCAAATGCTTCGTGCCATGTTACCTGACCTTTTCTTATAGTGATGTTCTGGGTGGAACCATCGGGCAGAATCCATTTGTTTTCCGCATCTCCGAATGAATAAGCCATTATGGTGGGATGAGCATGCATTTCAATTTTTACGCCGGGCTTCAGCATCATTTCCATTACTCTGACTTTTTCATTTTCAAATATAACGCAGTGGGAGTCTGGTGCAACTTGCATGACATCAGGATACTGTTCAATTAATCGGGTATCTGATTTAGCCATTTTATGATCCTCCTGTTTTACTAAATTTGTTTATACAATATAAAAGCAAGATTACCAAGCTAAGGTCATAAAAGACTTTGATAATTACCCTGCTGGTGCTTGACAAAGATAAGGTAACTTTTTAAAGTGTCTATATCCTGTGATAATGAATCTGGTATTCGGTTTAATAAGAGGAGGTAAATGTGCAGAAGGTTAGAGGAAACATCTACGTTGAAACCGGTTTTCACGGGTGTAATGTCAGTTTTATTGCAACTGGAGATGGGGTAGTCCTGATAGATACACCCCAGGTTCCTTCAGAAGCCAGGAAATGGAAAAAGGAAATCGAGCGTTTTGGTCCCATCCGCTTCGTAATTAATAACGAACCCCATTCTGATCATATTACAGGTGATTTCTTTTTTGATGGACTTCTGGTTGCTCACGAAGGTGCTGCAGAGGCAATGCAAAAAACTCAGGTTTCTATGATTGAAGATATGCTGAAGAGAATAGCACCTGATAGTCTGCCACTGCCGACAGGATATTCAATAAAGGTTCCTGATATTACATTTTCCCAGAATATGACAATTCGCCTTGGTGGTTTGACGTTCAGTCTATTGCTTATGCCCGGACATACCCCATTTCAACTGGCAACTTATATTCCTGAAGAAAAGATTATTTTCACTTCTGATAACGTGGTAACAGGCGGTCAACCTTTTTTGCATCAGGCTATTCCATATCAATGGATTGAGTCATTGAAAAAAATTGGAGAAATGGATGTGGAAACAATCGTTCCTGGTCATGGACCGCTGTGCGATAAAAGTTATCTGAATCAAATGGAAAATACAATCAAAACGTGGATCAAGATGGTGGAAGATGCCATGGACAGAGGCTTAAGTTCTGAGGAGGCGCAGGATAGCATACGTATTAAAGATTACTTCCCGGATGCTCCGGATGATGAATTTTTAAGACCAATGCGCCGGATGATGATAGCCCATTTGTACGAAGAGCTAACGAAAAACCGGAGAAAGCAGTCCGGTTAATTTAACAGGAGAGGGAAATGGAAGAAAAGATTGTATATTTTGAAAAAGCAGGGATAGAAAATACTGAAACAACTTTAAAATTGGCCCTTGAAAGGGCGAAGGCAAGAGGAATAAAAAAGATTGTTCTGGCTTCTACCTGGGGCGATACAGCCAGGCAGGCTGCTCAGCTATTGGCTGGCAGTGGGCTCAAGCTTATAATTGTACCTCACCAGTACGGGTTCATGGCTGAGCCGGAACAACATTTCCCGCAACAATTGAAAGCCGATCTGGAAAAGATGGGGCATGAAGTTCATTTTGGTACAATGATTTTCCATATGGAAAACCTGCTTGGCGTCAATATGTCCCGGGCATTAGCCAATTTATTAAGGTGTTTTTGCCAGGGTATGAAAGTTTGCGTCGAAATTCTTTTAATGGCTGCTGATGCAGGCAAAATCGCTGAGGGAGAAAATGTTATTGCGGTTGCTGGCACAGGAAGAGGCGCAGATACGGCAATAGTTGCTCTGGCGGCTTCTTCCAATCACATCACTGATTTCCATATCACAGAAATCATTTGCAAACCTTTGCAGACAAAGCAGGGACCCCCTCCGCCAATGCCAGTTCCTCCTTCACCGGAGAAGAAATAGAAATTAAACCTGCGTTAAAGCAAACCCCCTGCTTTTGCAGGGGTTTGCTTTATTTAATACAGTATTTTCAACAGTTAACAATTAATTAACTGAGGTTAACAGCAGTTTACAAATGTCTGAATACCCTCCAGGCTTTTTCTTCTCCAGTAGGGGCAATCAGATAGGGGCGGATCATAATCATATTGTGTTCATTTACTGCATTAAGAATCTCTTCATCCGGTTTTAAACTTCCTGTAGTTAGAAGTTTACGAGTGGGATGAACAACTGTAGCGACTCCCATTTTGTGAAGCATATCAATCGCGGTGCGGTCAAAGATAAAGGAATCGGTGGCTGCTGCAGATCCAGCAAGAGACACGTTGAATTCTTGAGCTCTTTCATAAGCAAATTTAGCAGAGTCTTCACGGTTAGTCTGACCGCCGCACTGGCAGAGTAAAACAGCATCCCTGACAAAAGCGAAAGAATTGGACTGGATCGCCTTGGCGCCGATCCAGGCAATATGGGCATCCTTCATTTCAGAGTCTGAAGGTTTACGTCTGGAAAGTACTTCCATGCCATATCGTGTGTTGAAAAAGGAAACACTGTCAACTTCAGTGATAACCGGCTTGTTTCCAATCGTCCATTTCATATTCAACCCGAGTACACCAGAGTTGATCTTCTCCCACGTATTGAGTGGGGAAACGTCCACAATACGCAGATTCTTCATCACTCCAGAGAGCATTTCAACACAGCCTTCTTCAAAACCTGGTGCGGCCAGAACGTCCAGAACAAATCTTTCCGGTGATCGGTTTTTTTCTACCAGGAATTCAGCGGTTTCGCGGGTTAATCTAGAGGATGTACACATGACACCCCCAAAAGGTGATTTGGTGTCTGTTTGCAGGGCATCTTTAAGGGCAGCGATCTGGGTTTGCCGGGCTGCGAAGACGGCTGGATTAGTATGTTTGTTTATTACAACGGTTTGAGTTCTTATATCCCCGAGAAATTCCATGGTTTTACTGATTTCAACTGCGATCGCATAACCATTAAGATCTATATGGTTGGTAAAACCCATCCCCCGTCCTTCGATCACTTCAAAATAGGAATCACCCGGTTCTCCAATAAATCCTGCCTGATGGGGATTGTCTCCGTTTCTTAGCTGTGAAAGTTTATAAACCATTTCTTTTGAGGTGCCGTCATTATATGTAAGAACAACCTTCATCTCAGTGGGAATAGACATCGCCAGTTTAACCTCCGATTTCAGTATTTGTTTTCGAAAGAGGATGAAATTGTCCTTGAAAAAGAATATTTATTCTGAGGGTGAAGCTGGATCTGCTCAATATATACTCTCTTATCCGGGGTTTCTGCTCAAAAAATTGGCTGCCGAGCCAGGGTTCGAACCTGGGCAAACGGGTCCAAAGCCCGCTGTGCTACCACTACACAACTCGGCATCCAGCTTATCAAAGTGCCGAAGGTCGGGATCGAACCGACATGAGAGTTGCCTCTCAATGGTTTTTGAGACCATCGCGTCTGCCTGTTCCGCCACTTCGGCCTGGGTTCAACTGGAGCGGAAGACGAGATTCGAACTCGCGACCTCCTCCTTGGCAAGGAGGCATTCTAGCCACTGAACTACTTCCGCTTGAAGAAGTGCCGAGGATCAGAATCGAACTGATGACACGCGGATTTTCAGTCCGCTGCTCTACCTACTGAGCTACCTCGGCATCCTGTGATCCAGCTCAGACGGGTAAGATAGAAGGCTGAATCAGCAACCGTTGATTATTATAATAGATTTACATTTGATACACAAGCCTGAATGTCATACTTCAGAGGCTTAAAACGAGATAATCTCTGAAAAAGATAAATTGCCTACTAACATATTTTTTCAGGCATGAAAATTATCAATCTCCTGTTTGCGCTCAAAGAATAACTTAAGAGCCTGTGCATCACCTGCTAATAAGCCATCATGGTGTTTGGGATCCATTGCCAGTTCTTTGTAGCCCATTACTGAATTTAAAATCAGATCATCTGTAATCAGGTATTTGTAATACCAGTTCGGTGGAATTCGATAATCGATCAACTGGAATAATTCTGCCGGACTCCAGATTGGGCGGGAACCGGGTGCGTTCATGGTCAGATAGTTGGTTGTACCTCTCCAGTAATTTACCCCGTAGATAACATAAGTGTCACCCACATTAAGATGAAAAATGGTATTTATATTATAACCACCCTTTATCGCGGATTTAGAGAGTTTATCTCCCATATTGGCAATACATCTGGCTTTCATAGTTTCTCCTCGTTTTTAACTGAAGGTAATTATATTATAACGCATGGAATACTGGAAGTAATTTGTGTTCAATTTTTTAAAGATGATCTTGCTTTAAAGACTGATCTGAATCTCATGGATTTAAGGAGGAAGTCTATTAAGATGCTTTAAACCGGTGCAAATAGGCTCCCGCAGTGGGGAGCCTATTCGATGAAATAGATTTAGAATGAGCTGGTCATGCTACCGGTGAATTCAGAAGTAATACTGCCATCAATCAGATGCTCGGCGATTTCTTCATCGCTCATTTTCAGCAGTTCTTTGAAAACATATTCGTTATGTTCTCCAACACAGGGGGATGGCATATATAACTCCCTTGGTGTCTTGGAAAGGATGAAACATGCCTGATGCTCGTATTTCTGTTTGCCCATTACCGGATGATCCATTGGAACAAAATACTTGCGGTGCTGTAGTTGTGGGTCTTTATAAAGATCAGAAGGTTTCTCCACAATGTTGGATGGTATGCCGGCTTTTTGCAAAATTGCTTCTGCCTCTTCCACCGTGTGTTTAACTGTCCAGGCGGAGATGATTTTTTCCAGCGCATCCTCATTTCGTTTGCGGTCGGTAAAAGTGGCGAAATCTTTATCGTTAGCAAGCTCCGGCTTACCAATCACCTGGCAGAAGCTTTGCCACTGATCTTCATTCATAATAGCGATAGCTATCCATCGGTCATCACCCTGGCACTGGAATACACCATGGGGCGCGGCGAGAGGATAACGGTTTCCGTTGCGACCCATAATTCTTCCGTTAATCTGGTAGTCCATAACCGGCGGAGCAAAAAATTGGAGTGAGGATTCAAATTGAGATTGCTCAATATATTGTCCCTTCCCGGTTCTACGGCGGTATTCCAGTGCTGCCATCAGGGCAAATGCTGCAAAACGGCAGCTTACGTAGTCTGTATAGGCACCGTAAGGTGGAGAAGGCAACCTGTCCGGCCAGCCAGAAACCTCAGAAAAACCACTGAAGTTCACAGCATTCTGACCATAGCCTGCATAGCTGGAATGGGGACCTCCTCTACCCTGCATGCTTGAACTAAAATAGATGATATCCGGTTTGATTTTCCGTGCATCTTCATATCCCAGTCCCCATTTCTCCATTGTTCCAGGAGAAAAGGATTCAGTGACGATGTCTGCCCAGGCTATCATTTTCCTGGCTAATTCCCTTCCATTGGGGTGCTGTAGATCAATGCTGATGCAGTATTTATTGGGATTGTGTTTACCATAAAACATACTACCATCAGGGGTAGGAACGCCGTCTACAAAAGGACCGTTGATCCGGTTGGTATCCAATCGTTTATGAGATTCTATTTTCACCACAGTCGCTCCGTGGTCTGCCAGGTAGCGGGAAGTAGTTGGTCCGACAACAACCCAGGCAAATTCAGCAACTTTAATTCCTTCGAATACCTTCTTATTCATATTCTAGATCACTCCCTTACCCTGCAGCGCTTTTAGATTCGCTTCGGATATACCTAATTCACCCAGATAGATTTCCCTGTTATCCTCTCCGATCAGCGGAGCTCTTTTTCTGAAGGTGATTGGTGTTTCACTCATCCTTATATAGGGTCCGCAATAAGGCAGGGAATCATTCAGCTCCGGATGGGGCACATTGACCCAGAACTGGCGTGCTTTTAGTTGAATATCCTCGCTAATGTCCCGTGTATTGGAAACAGGAGCAACCAGGATCTGTTTATACTTTCCGAATGCGCCAATTTCGTAAAGCTCGGCTTTGGTTTTGGTCATGGTAAATGCTTCGATCGCCTGGCCAACTTTATCTGCCAGATCCTGTTTCAACACGGCCGCATTGTAATCTTTCCACCAGTTTAATTTAGCCAGCCAGTCCGGGCACATACCTTCATCCTTCATCCACTTAACAAGCCTTTCGGACGAAGATGCATAAGGATCATTGCCACCGAGTGCCAGAATCATCACCAGGCCATCTTTGCACTTGAAATAAATCGGTTGCCTTACCCTTGTTGCTGCCACGAAGGAAACTGCCCCAACGCGCTTGAATTCGACCCCGTTTACGTCCCACATAGGCAGTACGTTCATATTGCAGGACATAGTAGATTCTTGAATTGATACATCGATGAATTGTCCTTCACCAGTTCTAGAGCGATACCAGAGGGCGGTCATCGCACCGATTGCTGCTTCAGCACCCCCGTAGAAAGATGCCTGTGGGCCAAAGCCGATCCAGACGGGCGCACGATCAGGATCACCGCAGTCATTCAAAAAACCGCCGCTCGCCCAGAGCGTTAAATCGGATGCCTTATAGCCAGCTTTAGGACCGCTTTGCCCAAACGGGGTAATTGATGCGTATATAATGTTGGGTTTAATTTTGCTTATATCTTTGTATCCGAGCCCTAGATTGTCCATATAACCCACACCGAAAGACTCAATTATAACATCTGCAGTTTTTGCAAGCTTTTTAAAGAGTTCCTGTCCTTCGGGGGTTTTTAAATTGAGTGTAATGCCTCTTTTATTGGTGTTATAGGCAAACCAGAAAATGCTTTTTTGGGGGTCTTCGATATCCCTGTAATATGGAGGAATGCGAGACGGACTCCCACCGGGTGGTTCAATCTTAATGACATCGGCTCCCATATCTGAAAATAGCTTGCCGCTCAGCATGCAACCACCCTCAGTTAAATCCAGAATTCGAACATGCGATAAGGCTGACTTTTCTTCATTTAATCTACTCATCTGCACATCCTGTCTATTTAGTCTTAATCAGAAAAGAAAATCAGATAAAGATTTAGTGGGGTTTATTGCAGGTGTTCATATCAGGTAGGGCTTAATCGAACAGGGTATGAAAGAACAATGCTCATCACCGAGTTTTTTGCCTCCTCTCTGACAGCCGTCCAGCTGCTAAAGGAAATCCCAGGAACAGGTCATTGTGGTATTACTGGCCAGTTCGGGCATCAATTTGAAAAAGTCCCCGATAAAAAAGCGAGCCAAAAACATTACTGGCTCTTCTAAAAAATAGCACAGTACGAATTACATTGTCAAACCAACCGGATTTCAGATCGAGATCCGGAAATGACCGATCTCCTCTGAATGAACAGGGCGCTTAATCGATGTCCTGAATAAGCATATTGTTTGTTTTCAGATTGTCCAGGAGCTGGGTGACATAGTCCATGTACCGCTGACGGCGGGTAGGGGCAACTTTATAGTTTTCAGTGCTGTTCCAATCAATTTTAAACTGATCCCAGATATAAATGGTTAGTTGCTGAAGCAGAATAAATGCTTCTCCCGGATCGCTGGTATTTTCCTGTAAAAAATTGAGGATATCTTCGCTAATACTGGATGATCTTTTCTGAGGTCCTGCTACATTGTTTATTTCATGCTCTTCGTTCAACAAAATTCTCCTTTATTTGTTTAATGCAATTATAAAACAAATAAGGGGTTCTTGTAATCTTCAGCTTACAGACTGGAATTAATATGGAAGTTTTATTTCAACAGTCTAAATGATTTTAAGCTACGACTAAAGTCATACCGATTCTGGTTCTCCACAATGGACTCTTCGTATGGATATTTACTCAAATGGATGTTATAATATTCTTAATATGGAAATCGTCATACGAGCATTTCCATAAATAAATATGTTGTGAGGGGAAATGGATACAAAGATGGAAGCCAATCTTGAATACGATGAATCGATGAAATTTTTCAAATCAAATGACCCGGATCATGATTTATGGTTATTGCTTACTCATGCAAGGTATGCGGTATACCGGGCCAGAGAAAAAGAACTGCAAAGATACGGAATATCACCCGAACAGGCTTCTCTGTTGTTTGTTGTACAGGCTCTGGGGAACAAAGCTACTCCTGCTGCTCTCTCCCGTTATATTCTCAGACAACCGCATACAGTATCAGCCCTGGTTGATCGCATGGCAAGAAGGGGTCTGGTGAAAAAGGTTAAAGATCTTGATCGAAAGAATCTGGTTAGAGTGGTTATCACAGAGAAAGGACAAAAAACTTACGAGCTTTCAACCAAAAGGGGGCCAATTCACAGGATCATGGGTGTCCTTAATGAGGAGGAGAGGAAAAATTTCAAAAATTACCTGGAGAGAATTATGGCGAAAGCCCGTAAAGAAATCGGGATGGATAGAGACGAATTACCGCCATCGGAATAAGCAAAAACTGAGTGTTAGCACATATTGACAAGCATGAAACATTATGATAGGCTGATTATTAAAATGAATAACATGTCAGTTGAATACGCTCCCAATTATTACTTTTACTTTTACTTTGATCGCATGAAAATGCGCTTGGGAGCGTGCGTGTGAAAAACTGACGTAAAACAACATCTTGATGAGAAGCCCTCCCAAGCGGAGGGCTTTTTTTATGGGAAAATTCAGGGGGGTCTAAAATGATTATCATGGAACGTGGAGCAACCAGCGAGCAGATTCAACAGGTGTTGAATGAAGTATCAAGATATGGAGTAAGAGCAGAGATTTCGAATAACGATTCCACTATCGTGATTGAATTGGTCGGAGATGAGAAAAAGATTCCTGTGTCGGCCGTAGCCTCATTGCCGGGTGTAAAGGCGGCTATACGAATCGAAACACCCTATAAACTGATCAGCAGGGAGTATTCCAGATATGTTGGGAATTCTCTTGAGAACCTGAAAATCAAAGTTGGCAACGTGGTTCTGGGAAATGGAAACCCAGTTTATATCGCTGGACCATGCGCCATTGAAAGTGAAACCCAGATCATGAAGATCGCCGAGGGTGTCAAGCAGGCAGGAGCCCATATCTTAAGGGGTGGGGTATTTAAACCCAGAAGCTCAGTTCATTCCTTTCAGGGTTTGGGTGGAATAGATTGGAAAAAAGCCGAAGAGGCTTTAAAATGGTTACGCAGGGCAGGTGAACAGTACGAATTACCCGTGGTAACCGAGGTAAGGGGAGAACAGCAGGTAGATTTGATTGCTGAATATGTGGATATACTTCAAATAGGATCGAGAAACATGTATGATCAGGATCTGCTGGTAGCGGTTGCCAGGAAAAAGAAACCAGTATTGTTGAAACGTCATTTTGGAGCGAGTGTCGAAGAGTTTCTATCATTTGCTGAATACATCGCTGCCGAAAATAACAAAAACATTATTCTCTGTGAAAGGGGTATTGTGCCAGTAGGGAAAGGCAAGAATTTCACCCGCTATATGCTGGATCTGGGATCAGTGCCGGCGATTAAAAAAGAAACTTACCTGCCGATCATTGTGGATCCCAGTCATGCTATGGGAAGAAGCGATTTGATTTTTAACATGAGTTGTGCAGCGATTGCTGCTGGAGCTAATGGGTTGATGATCGAATCGCATTATAATCCTGAAGAGGCACTTGTCGATGGATCTCAGGCGATCACTCCGGAAGAACTCGGTGAAATTATCAGAGCCTGCAATCGGATTTATGAAACGATAACCCCAAAAAGTAATCTGAATTAAGAGCGGTATCTGGATAGTATGATGAGGATTGTTCAGGTAAATACAGGAAATAGTTACAGAATTTACATCGGTTCGGGAGTAATAGAACGAATTAGTGAGATTCTGAAGGAAAACGACTTAAGCAGCCGGGCTGTTGTTATCACGAATGAGGTGGTTGCAAATTTACACGGACGTTACCTGATGGAAAGCCTGAATAAGAATGGAATCTGGGCGGAAATGCTCACTGTTCCCGATGGAGAATCGCAAAAATCACTGCATATGGCGGCTAAATTGTACGGACATTTAAGTCGGCTTAAAGCAGAGCGGAGTACGGATGTTCTGGCACTGGGGGGAGGTGTGATCGGAGATCTAGCTGGTTTTGTCGCGGCTACTTATATGCGGGGTTTACCTTTAGTTCATATTCCAACTACGCTTCTGGCACAGGTGGATAGCAGTATTGGGGGAAAGGTGGCGGTAAACCACGGAAGTTTAAAAAACATGATCGGAACATTTTATCAGCCCAGGCTAGTACTAACCGATATCTCCCTGTTAAAATCGCTAGCAGACCAGGAGATGAAAAACGGGCTGGCAGAAGTCATAAAATATGGAATTATCCGTGATTCAGAGTTATTCCAGATTTTGGAGAACAATCTGGATAAAATCAGGGCATATGATCAGGCGATTCTGGAGGAAATTGTTGCACGTTGCGCATCTATCAAAGCAGAAATTGTGCAAAGCGACGAACGGGATACGGGATTACGCAACATCTTGAATTTTGGACACACAACCGGGCATGCTATTGAAACGGTTACCCGGTTTAAAATATCTCACGGTCAGGCGATCGCGCTTGGCATGATTGTCGCAGCCGAGATTGCGAGGGAAATGGATTTGCTTTCAGAAGGACAAGTATCGCGCATTATTTCATTAACAGAAAAAGCCGGACTGGCTACCAGAATATCTGGCTTAAACCGCGCCAATATTTTAAGGGCGATGAAGCATGATAAGAAAGTCACCTCCGGTAAGATCAGGTTTATTCTGCCGATTGCCATTGGAGAAGTGATCATCAATGATCAGGTGGATAGACGCATTCTAAAAAAGGCGCTGGAGGTGATTTCGTGAGAAAACCTCGTATCTGTGCCACCATTGTTGATTACGATATTGAGGCAATAAAGAGAGTAGCCCATCTGGTTGATCTTTACGAAGTCAGACTTGATCTGGTAGGTCCTGGATGGGTTGACCTGGTGAAAATGCTAAATCGACCCTGGATAGCGTGTAACCGCAGTCCTGAAGAAGGTGGTAAAGGTGATCCGGACGAGGTTAAGCGACTGGAAGAGCTGATCTGGGCTGTGGGGTCTGGAGCCTGCATTGTGGATATCGAATATAGATCAAAAAATCTTAAAGATGCAGTAGCGCTGATAAAGCCGCGAGCAGGATGTCTTATTTCTTATCATGACCTTGCTGGTACGCCCTCATATGAGACGTTGATGGGAATAATCAATGGACAATTGAATGCCGGGGCAGATATTTGCAAGGTGGTTACTACTGCTCTGGAATTTGAAGATAATCTAAAACTGCTAAAGTTGATTAATGAATTTGCCGGGAAAAAAATAGTTGCCTTTGCGATGGGTGATCCCGGTCGTCTCAGCCGCATATTGTGTCCTCTGGCAGGAGGATATTTGACCTATGCCTGTCTAAAAAGAGGAAAAGAATCAGCCGAAGGACAGCTAACTGTACTTGAAATGAATGAAATTTACAGTTGTTTAAAGCGATGAAAATTGAAGAAATTAATGCAAGCACCAGAATCTGTGGCATTATTGGTGATCCAGTTGAACACAGTGTATCACCGGCAATGCATAATGCCGCCTTCAGCCATTTGAATTTAAATTATATTTATCTTCCTTTTCAGGTCGATCAGGAGAGCCTGGCGGGTGCAATTGAAGGAATCAGATCCCTCAATTTCAGGGGTGTTAACGTTACCATACCTCATAAATCAGCAGTAATTCCATATCTTGATGAGATTGATACTCTGGCTGAGGGTATCGGAGCAGTAAATACAATCGTCAATGAGAATGGGATTCTCAGGGGTTACAACACCGACGCCCCTGGTTTTTTACACATGCTATTGCTTGAAGGTATTGATCCGTCTCAGAAGAAATTTGCGATACTTGGAGCCGGTGGATCTGCGAAGGCGATCGCCTTTATTCTGGCGGATAAAGGTTCTCAACTGACGATATTGAACCGCCACAGAGAGCGTGCTGAACGGTTGGCAGATACAATTTTAAATACGTTTCGCAAAGAAGTGGTCGTCAGAGATCTTACTGAAAAAAACCTGAAGATGACGCTGGAAGAGTCTGAAATCCTGATCAACACAACCAGTGTGGGCATGTTTCCTCACAGTACGGAAATTTTAGTTCCTCCCGATATACTGAGACCCGGACTGATAGTAGTAGACATAATCTACAATCCTTACAGAACCAGATTGCTGGTTGAAGCTGAGAAGAGGGGTCTGAAAACTATAAATGGAGTGGATATGCTGGTGGCTCAGGGAGCAATAGCCTTTAATCTCTGGACGGGGAAGGAAGCTCCACAAAGGGAAATGAAATCAGCAGTGATCAGGGCACTGAAAGCTTATGAAAACTAGCATCGCACTGATTGGTTTTATGGGAACAGGTAAGAGCAGTCTCGGCAGGGTGTTATCACGCAGGTTAGGCAAGATTTTCATAGAGACTGATGCGGTTATTGAAAAGGCAGCTGGGAAACCGGTCTTTAAGATATTTGAAGAAGATGGTGAGATCAGGTTTCGTGAGCTTGAAATTGAGGTGATAAAACAATTAGCCGACCAGAAGAATCAGGTAATCTCCTGCGGGGGTGGGGTTGTACTTAATCAGATCAACATTTTGAGACTCAAGCAGAACGCGGTGGTTATCTGGCTCACTGCTTCGCCTGAGGATATTGTCAGAAGAACCAGACTTGATGCAACAAGAAGACCCGTATTAAAAGGTGTGAAAAATGAACAAGAGCTCCAGAAGTTGATCGAGTCCAGATTGCCTTTTTATGAGAGATCTGCAGATTTAGCAGTAGAGACCTCGGGCAAAAATATTAACTCGGTTGCTGACGAGATTCTGGACAGGTTAAAACAATATGCGGATTTCAATTGATCAGAGTGAAATCAACGGAGAAATCAGAGTTCCGCCATCAAAAAGTTATACCATCAGGGGACTCATGTGTGCTGCTCTGGCAAAAGGCGCAAGCCGCCTGAGAAATCCACTATCGGCGGATGATACACTGGCTGCGGTGGATGTACTGAGGGCAGTAGGAATACGAATAAGGGAAGACGCCTCTGATTGGGAAGTATCATGTGAGAGCTTCGTCCAGCCTCACAGACTGCTAAACTGCAGGGAGTCCGCCGCTACCCTGAGGTTCATGACTGCTATTAGCTCGCTGGTGCCGGGAGAATCCCATCTGGTCATGGGCTCTTCATTGGCGAAGCGACCGATCGAGCCTTTAATCAAAGCACTGCGAGGCTGGGGAGCGAAAATTGAGTGGAATTCATCTTCTGGAATAAAAGTAAGAGGGGGGAAACTAGCGGGCGGTGTAACCGAGATTCCGGGTGACATCAGTTCTCAATTTGTCTCAGCCCTTTTACTGGTAGCACCTTTGACAGAGAGGCGATCTGTAATCAGAGTTACTTCTCCTCTGGAATCCCGTTCGTATGTCATGATGACACTGGAATGCCTGAACAACTTCGGTATTCAAATTGAAACCGACGACTTTTTAAATGAATTTCAAATTGCTTCACAAACTTATCAGTCGGCAAATTATGAAGTTGAAGGAGACTGGTCATCGGCTTCATATCTCATTGCCCTGGGAGCGGCTGGTGGGAAGATGAGATTATCCGGTTTAAACTTATCTTCGCTACAAAGCGATCGGGCAATGCTGGATCTTGTCAAGGAAATGGGAGCCCGGATTCTAGTTGAAGATAATTGTTTAACGGTTATAACTGGCAGATTGCAGGCGATAAAAGCAGACTTAAACGAGTGCATTGATCTTTTACCTACTCTGGCGGTGCTGGCATCTCTGGCTGAAGGAACGAGTGAATTTACGGGGATCAGGCGCGCACGTTTTAAAGAATCTGACAGAGTGCTGGCAATCAGTACCAACCTTCAGAATGCAGGCATAAAGGTTGAAGTGGAAGATGATCGTATCTATATTACCGGCGGGAGGACTTCTCCGACAGTGATCAATCCTTATGGTGATCACCGCATTGCGATGGCTTTCAGTATTATAGGGGCTACCAGAGGTGGCATCATAATTGATCAGTCAGAATGTGTATCCAAGACATATCCGGAATTCTGGTCTGTATTAAAAAGGGCTGGAGTGATAATGCATGAGCAATAGTTTTGGAGAATTGTTCCGGATTACCAGCTTCGGTGAAAGTCATGGAAGGTGTGTTGGTGTGGTGATTGATGGATGTCCAGCTGGTCTGATCCTTACCGAGGAAGACATCCAGAAAGAGCTTGATAGGCGGAAACCGGAACCTGGAGCAGGTCAGACAAGCCGCGCAGAAGAAGACAGGGTGGAAATTTTGTCAGGTGTCTTCCAGGGACATACTACCGGCGCGCCGATCTGTTTGCTGGTCTGGAACAAAGATACTGATCAGCATTATTATGAGCAGATAAAGCTGCAGCCCCGTCCGGGACATGCCGATTACACAGCTTTTATTAAATACGGAGGATTTAACGATTATCGTGGTGGTGGCAGGTTTTCTGGAAGGATTACTGCAGGAATGGTGATGGCTGGCGCAGTTGCCAAGAAGCTTCTCAGTCTCGTTAATATTGAAATATTGGCGTGTACTGTGCAGATAGGAAGTATTAAAGCCAGTCCTGTGGAAGTTGAAGAAATCAGAAAAAACGTATATCAAAATCCTTTCAGACTGGCTGATATAGGCATAATACCGGACATAGCGGATCTCATAAAGAAAGCCAGGCGAGAAGGAGATAGTCTGGGAGGAATTATCGAAATTCTGGCATTGAATGTTCCTGCTGGTCTGGGAGAGCCGATTTTTGATGGGCTTGAAGGGCAAATTGCCAGAGCATTGCTGGCTATTCCGGCTGTGAAAGGAGTGGAGTTTGGTTCCGGATTTTCTGCTGCTCTGAAAAGGGGTTCAGAAAACAATGATCAGTTCTTGATACAGGATGGAATTATTAAAACCAGAACCAATAACGCTGGAGGCATTTTAGGCGGTATAAGCAATGGAATGCCTCTGGTTATCAGAATTGCTGTCAAGCCGACTCCTTCAATATCGCTTAAGCAGCAAACAGTGGATTTAAGCAGCGGGAGAAATGTTGAAATCAATATTATGGGAAGACATGATATTTGCATTGTTCCTAGAGCAGTGGTGGTCGCAGAATCAATGGTGGCGGTAGTATTATGCGATTTTGCTCTGAGATCTGGAATCCTGCCAGGAGTTATAAAATGAGTCTTGAAGAATTAAGAAAGCAAATTGACGCGCTTGATAATGAGATTATCAGGTTGATTTCTGAACGCATGAAAGTAACCCAGGAAATCGGGCACAAGAAAAAGGAAGCAGGTTCTCCAATCGAGGATAAATACCGCGAGAAAATAGTCCTGGAGAGGGTGCGAAATCTAGCGCTGGAGATGGGGCTAAATCCCGAAGATATAGAGAAAATCTACCAGCGCATTCTTATTGCCAGCAAAGAGGTCCAGGGTGTGACCGTGGCTTTTCAGGGAGTTTCAGGTGCTTACAGTGAAGAGGCTGCTTATGATTATTTTGGCTCAACAGTCAGATTGATACCCTGTGATAATCTTGAAGATGTTTTCCGTCTGGTTGAAACTGGAGAAGTCCAGTATGGACTGGTTCCGGTGGAAAATTCGCTGGAGGGCAGTGTGCCCCGCACATATGACCTGTTGCTGGATTCCACTCTCAAGGTAGCAGGGGAGACTGAATTAAGGATAGTCCATTGTCTTATTGGTCTGCCAGAAGCCAGGATTGATGCTATCAGGGAGGTTTATTCCCATTCTCAGGCTCTGGGACAGTGTAAAAATTTTCTCAGGCAGATGGGTTGGAAGCTGATTCCTGCTTATGACACCGCTGGTAGCGTGCGTCTCATTAAAGAAGAGAATGCCATCCATAAAGCGGCGATCGGCAGTATCAGGGCGGCTGAGATTTATGGAATGAAGGTACTTGCCCGGGGAATTGAGGATTATTCCCATAATTATACGCGTTTTTTCATTCTTTCACGGCGGGAAGCACCGCCCACCGGTAATGATAAAACTTCCATAGTTTTTACGGTAAAACACAAACCGGGTGCCCTTTACGATGCATTGAGGGAACTCGCAGACAGGAGAATTAATCTAACCAAGATCGAATCAAGACCCACCCGGCAAAAACCATGGGAATATAATTTTTATGTGGATTTTGAGGGGAACAAGCGCGATAGCAACATCCAGGAAGCCCTGAAGAGGCTGGAAGAAGCGACCCTGTTTGTAAAGATTCTGGGCTCATATCCAAAAATGAGAAAGAATTCTTAAACTTTGTTATCGGGATTGGATTTATCTATGAAAATAGCAATAGTTGGTGCCTCCGGGAAAATGGGCAAATGGTTTTCAAACCTGCTTTTAAAGGAAGGGTTTGAACTGATATTAACAGATAAAAATCCTGCAGAACTGGAAAGGTTCAAACAGGAGCAGGGTGTTCTGGTTACAGAGGATAACGCAGAAGCAGTTGCGCTGGCAGATGTTGTCCTGGTTTCCGTCCCCATAGATAATTTTGAAGATGCTATCAGGGAAGTCAGCTATGGGGTTAAAGGAGGTCAGCAAATATTTGACATAACATCAGTGAAGGAAAAACCAGTAGAAGTAATGCACAGGTATTTGAAAGGTGCAGTAGTGCTGGGAACCCACCCGGTATTTGGTCCGGGTGCTAGAGATCTGAACACCCAAAATTTTGTGCTGACACCGACCAATTCGGAGGAATCAGAACTGGCGGAAAAAGCCAGGAAATTTCTGGAGGCAAGAGGAGCCAGGGTTACCATCATGAGTCCCGTTGAACATGATCAGACAATGGCTGTTGTACTGGGACTGGCACATTTCATTGCAATTGTTTCTGCTGATACTCTGGCAGCGCTAAACAAAATTCCTCGTTTCAAAAGTGTGGCTGGCAGCACTTACCGGGTGCTGACTACTCTGGTGGAAAGCGTAATATCTGAGGATCCGGAGCTGTATACCGCTATTCAAATGAATCTGCCTCTTGTCACGGAAGTTGAAGGCTTTTTTCAGAGCATGGCAGCAAAATGGGCGGGTTATGTTCGTGACAGGAACCGCACTGGCTTTAAACAGGAGATGGTGGCTTTAAAAGAAAAATTTGCCGCAAGCAACAGCGATTTTGGAAAAGCCTATGAAAACATGTACAGGATAATTGAGTGGCTCTAATTTAAAAAGCCAGCCTGTATATCAAAGCGGCTGGCTTTTTGTTCCAGAAATGGTAGTTTAAATCAACCCTGATCAAGTATCAGGTCAGAAATCCTTTAGCAACCAGTAATTCAGCAGTCAGGATTGCGCCACCTGCTGCTCCTCTAACCGTGTTATGGTGAAGCCCCACAAATCGGTAATCGAACACGTTACATTTTCTGAGCCTGCCAACGGTAACTGTCATCCCGTTTCCAGCATCACGGTCTTTGTGTGGCTGTGGTCGGTCTGCTTCTTCCCTGTAAATCATTGGTGGAATTGGAGCGGATGGAAGCTTGAGCTCCTGAGGTAGTGAACTGAACGAACGCCAGATATAGATGACCTCTGATATGTCCGGTTTTTTATAGGCGAAATGGATGGAACAGCAGGCGGTATGTCCATCTGTAACTGGTACACGGTTGCAGTGAGCTGAGATCTTCAGGTTTTCATCAGGAACGATTTGGTTGTTCTTAATACTGCCCAGAATCTTCCGTGGTTCAATCTCGGATTTTTCTTCCTCACCGGAAATATAAGGAATCAGGTTATCGATTAAATCGATAGAGGCTGGTCCCGGATAACCTGCTCCTGACACCGCCTGCAGGGTAGTTACGATCATCTGGTCGATTGGATATCCAGCTTTGATAAGGGCGTAAATGGGAAGCATGTAGCTCTGGATACTGCAGTTCGGCTTAACTACCAGAAAACCCTTATCCCAGCCGTGATTTTTTTGTTGCAGGGGAATGATATTCAAATGTTCGTGATTTATCTCCGGTAGCATCACGGGCACATCAGGTGTATTGCGATGCGCAGAATTATTGGAGACAACTGCAAAACCCTGCCTGGCGTATTCAGCTTCAACGGCAAGAATAGATTGTTTATCCATCTCTACTGCTGAGAAGATTAGTTGGCATTTACCGCGTGCTTTTTCAACCAGACTGGCATCTTCCACAATCAAATCTCTTACCTGAGCAGGTATTTCTTCCCGCATATGCCATCTGCCTGACACAGCTTCACTGTATTTTTTACCTGCTGAATTGGGTGAGGCGGCAAGATAAGTGACTTCAAACCAGGGATGATTATTTAAGAGTCGCAAAAAATTTTGTCCTACCATACCGGTAGCACCGATTACACCAACCTGAATTCGACTGTTCACCAGTATCTCCTCTATGAAAAATCTAAATACCTGATGGGAAAATTATAACAAATTTAATCTATGTGTTGAATCGAAACGATGTCAGGGATTATGGTACCTGAAGGCAAGATAGATATTGTCGGCAATGTTATTTTAAGCAGCTGATAAAAGATCCAGTATTTCAGATAATGATTTAACTTCAATATCAGGTTTAACCGGAGCAGTCCATGTTTCGTTTCTGCGGTTGATCCAGCATGTCACCATACCAAGCTGGGATGGGCAGATGATGTCCTGTTTTGAATCACCGATGTGTAAAATGTTTTGCGGTTCAATTTGATAGTGACCGATGATGTGTTTGAAAAAAGCCTGATTTAATTTATAGGAGCGGAGTATTTCTGAGATAAAAATATGGTCGAATAGAAACAGATCATCAATACCGGAAATCATTTCAATATCGCAATCACTTGCAAGGCAGATTGGTAACCTGTGTCCTGCAGTATCAAGGAATTCACGTGTATCTGAAAAGAGATGGTATTTCTTGTGATTTTCAATCAGGACTTCTGCCGCACTTGCCGGGTCAAAGTCGAGATTAATTTCTTGAAAAACCCTGGAATAGGTTTCCTGAAAAATTGTCCGGCAATTTTTAAATCGTTTCAGATCTGCGGCTGCCTCATCGAATTTGTCCATCAGTATTTCAGTAGCCCTGTCCCAATATTGTCTCGCCAGCCGGCTATCATATTTTTCTCCCATAAACGTCCGCCAGACTGACTCTATCATCTGGTCAACATCCACCAGGGTGCGAAAAAGATCTATACTGATGATTTTTATTTGATTAAATTTATTCGAAGAGGTCATTTTTCGATTTAATTTGCGAACAGGAATAATATAACATAAAGCAATGTTAAAAGTTAAGATATCCAGTACGAAAATACTGAACGATGATATTTAGTAGATATAAGGCACGTTTTTCAGGCGGACCGGACGGCGGCTTCAAGCTCTTCCATGGTAAAAAGGGCAATCAGATTCAGGTTTTCTTTCTGGAGGTTTGAACGGCTATCTTTGCCTCGCAGAATCACGCACATTACATCTTCTACTATTGCACCTATCTTTCTAAGGTCGCTGGCACTCAGTATAATCTGTCCACCGGTGGTTACCACATCCTCGATAATGCAGACTTTTTTATTATTGACTTCAATTCCTTCGGCAAATTTGCAGGTTCCATATTCCTTGGCTTTTTTTCTCACAAACACCGCAGGCAGTCCAGTTTTCAAAGATAGTGCCGTAGCAATCGGAATACCGCCCATTTCCAGACCAGCGAGTATCTGGGTGCCGGAAGGGATCAGAGAAACCATTTCCTCTGCGATAGCTGATAATAAACGGGGATCAGATTCAAACAGGTATTTATCGAAGTACTGGTCAGAAATCTGACCGGAGCGAAGTTTAAATGTCCCGGTTAGATGAGATATCTGGTAAATACTGCGGGCTAATTCCTGCTTTTTCATATCTGATAACTCCATCATATTTATATCGAATCAATTATTTCCCCTGAAGGAATTAAGAAGATGGTTTGATTCAATCAAATTTTCTATTTGCTGGTGCAGGTCTTCAAGTGAACCATCATTGGGAATTGAATAATCTGCCTGCTTCACGG
>Ga0315298_1003833_pt1 | contig 23270 bp, 25 predicted proteins | sample WHS_1_MG_FD_203077 | JGI IMG/M metagenome (GOLD analysis project Ga0315298, IMG submission 203077) | Extremophilic microbial mat communities from Washburn Hot Springs, YNP, Wyoming, USA - WHS_1_MG | ecosystem: Environmental > Aquatic > Thermal springs > Hot (42-90C) | place: USA: Wyoming...
TGCAAAACAAGTCCGCTTGAAAACGCCTTTTCCGCAATTTTTGTTGCTTGTTCCGTAGGATAGGAATAGCATATAATGTCTAAGCCCAATGCCTTGAATTTGTAAAAAGATTGTAGTGGGAAATCTTTTGGAATTGGCGGTGCTTTATATTTCCACCTTTTCCACATTAACCTGGCAAAGAAGCGCTCAGTTCCGTGAACTGTATAATAGTTCACTTTCTTCCCAGTTTTTTCCTCGAGAAGTCTCAATTCTTCATAGGGGTTGTTTGCTATGTGTAACGCAATCTCATGCCTACTGTTATCAATCAATTTTAACAGTTCTGCGTCTGGAACGGTTTTTGGAGTGAAAAACCAATAAGCCTTAACATCTCTTGGCGATTCATTAATCATCCTTGCAATTATCTTCGAATTTCTAAGGTAGTCGCCTCCAAAGTTTATGCCAAAAGCTGTGGAAATGAAGCTTCTTATTCTCGAAGGATATGGATAGTCGACATCTATTCGAAGCGTCAGCAACGCTATCTCCTTTGCCATCCCACGAAATGTGTTCAAGAAAATATTTAAAATGTAAGTCGCCCTTTTCGCTCTTTCCTACTCAAAATTTTCGATTGCCACGAGATATGTTTGATAAATCGCCTTTGCAGCCTCTTTTATGGCAATCTTCTCAACTTCAGAAAGCTTCCCATACAAGGATTCGCCGATATCTTTTCCAAGCTTGACGGGTGTTCCAACAAAAACTGGTTCAGGTATTCCTTCAAACTTCATAGGTGTGGCAACGGACAAGATTTCGCCAGTATCTTTCGCAATTGCTCTTATAATGTCCCGGAATGACGCGGCGGGACCATACTCAGTTCCCCCGATATTGTCCACTATTATCTTTGACACAGACTTCATGTAAACCTCCATTTCCTCCTTGTTCAAACAAGCATTTTTTGAGCGAGCGTATTCATCTACAGGCGTATTGCCAACTTTCACCGTTGACCATAAGATTACGGCTGCGTCGCCATGTTCCCCTCCAACCCAACCTCGAACATTAGAAACTGGTACTTTCAGCTTTTCCGCCAGTTTAGACCTAAACCTTAAAGATTCAAGGTTTGTTCCAGTGCTGATTACAAATTCCGCCTTTGAATATTTTTTGCATATCATCGCCATAGCATCAACGGGATTCGTAATTACGACGTATTTTGCGCCAGGATTTCTTGGAGTTGTAACTTCTGCAATGTACTTAACTATATTCGCGTTCTGCACAGCTAAATCTCGCCTACTCATCTTCACGCCTGCAACCCGAGGGTTCCCAGCAGAAATCAGAATAATATCCGCATTGCAAACGTCCTCATCGCGTTCACAAGAATTTATTTCAACGTCAATTCCCACGCTTGCCGTGACATGCTTCAGTTCTTCGGCGAAGGCTGCCGCAAGCCCTGGTTTCGTATCGCATACGGTTATTGCGTCTGCTAGCCCCGCGCACATTATCGTGTAAATTGTTGGTCTTCCCACGCGTCCTGTTCCGATTTGGGCTACGTGCAAACGGCTTCCCCGCGTTTACGCGTTTATATGTGTCCTTTTTCGGTTAGGTATTCGCGGAGAGCTTCTTTCCAACTGCGCATTTTTATTCCATGTTGTGTAAGCTTTGTGCTTTTCAGTGCTGAGAATTGCGGTCTTTTTGCTTTCATTTGCAATTGGTTGGTTTTTATTGGTGTTAGGTTTGGGTTTAAGCCAGTCATTTTGAAGATTTCTTTTGCGAACTCGAACCATGAGCAGTAGCCGCTGTTGGTTGCGTGGTAAACGCCGTATGGAACATTTAACTCTATCATTTTTTTAATGGTTTCCGCAGCATCTTTTGTGTATGTTGGAGACATCCACATGTCATCAACAACTTTTATCGGCTCGTTTCCCTTGGCTTTAGCTATCATTGTCTCGATAAAGTTTCCACCTTTACCGCTTGCGCCAGCCACACCGAACAAACTTGCAACGCGAACAACGTAGTGTTTAGGATTTTGCTTAGTGCAAAGTTCTCCCGCCAACTTTGAGATTCCATAAGTGTTTATTGGATTTGGAACGTCATCCTCCGTGTATGGCTCACTCTTGGAACCATCGAACACGTAGTCTGTGCTTATGAACACAGTTACCGCCCCAATTTCCTTTGAAACTCCAGCTACGTTTTTCGCGCCTACAGCATTCACCAAAAAAGTTTTCATAGGCTCCTCTTCACACTGGTCTGTTTTGTGAAACGCCGCAGTGTTAACCACAACATCTGGGCGATAATCTTTTATAATTTGGCAGCTATTGCAATCCGATACTTCAATTTCCCTGTGTGTTAAACCTATTGCTTGATGCCCTATGCCTAAAACTTTCATAAGATCTGTACCAAGCTGTCCAGTTGAGCCAATGACAACTATTTTCATAATATTGCTCCTTTAACTTCAACTTCGTGGATAAGTTTGTGCATTTCGAGAAGATGCTTATACCATTTCACTGTTATTGTTCTAGGATCGTCAGCGTTTAGTTTGCCTTCTTTAAGTGCGTCAAAAACTTCTTTTGCCCCTTGTTTCGGCGTGTATTGTGTCTTAAACTTCAGTTTTTTCTTAATCTTGTCGAAGCTTACTCTATAACTTCTTGTGTCTGGTGAGCCGTACCATTCGTAATTGAATGGCAAGTTTATGGATTCTGCTACGAGTTTGGCAAGGTCAAATATCTGAACGTTTTGCTCGTTGCTTCCAACATTGAAGATTTGTCCATTAACGATTTCTGGGTCGGATTCCAGAACGGTTATGAAGGCTTTTGATGTGTCCCTTACGTGCACGAATGGACGCCACTGCTTTCCATCGCGCATTATCGGTATTTTGCCGTTTTTAAAAAAGCCTAAAACCATGCCGTTTATTGCAAGGTCAAACCTCATTCTTGGGGAAAACCCGTAAACCGTGGCTTGTCTCAGGGCTGTCACAGTAAATTTTTCATCTGCCAGTGGCAAGACATCTTTTTCTGCGAGCACATTTGCCTTTGCGTATGTCGTCAAGGGATTTAATGCGGATTCTTCTGTTAGGATTCCCTCTTGAAATCCGTAGACACTGCAAGTGCTTGCCAAAACGTATCTTGTCACGCCGTGTTTTTTAGAGAGTTTCGCCACCCTAACTCTTCCCTTATAGTTTATCTCCAAAGTTTTTTGGGGGTCAAGTTCTCCGCTTGGGTCGTTTGAAAGAGACGCTAAATCAAAAACAGCATCTACGCCATTGAGAATTTCAGGCTTAAACCATCTAATGTCATTCTTCACAATTTTTATTTTGTCCGCTATGTCCTTAATCGAGTCTATTCCAAAGAAAAGCCTATCCAAACATATTACGTCGTAACCTCTTTCCAAGAGAAGTCTAGAAAGAATTGAACCTATATAGCCCGCACCGCCTGTAACCAGCACTTTCATGGCGCTTTTCCTCTCACTTGTGTGGTGGATGGAACCAGTCCCAAGGTTTGCCAACTCTTGGGTCGTCTTTTCTTCCGTTTATTTCTGTTGGGATTATTTTTGGGTCGTTCCACGGTCTGCGAGTTTCGTCTGGGTTCTTGTAGTCGTAAAGTTTTGTGACAAAATATACTGTTAGGGATGGTGTGCTGCTTACTGTTTTGGTTCCGTGAAGGTATTTTCCGGGTATCCGCACTATGGATGGTTTTTCTCCGCTAGCTATAATTTCAACCATTTTTCCAGTTTCCTCTTCATAAGCGCAGATTTTCATTGCACCCTTCAATACGAGAAAGTAGTCGACTTGTCCCCTCTCATGTTTGTGCCATGCCCTTACAACATTTGGATAGCTATAGCTTATGTTTGCTTGCGCCACCCATTCTTCTTCAATTAGGTCTTTCCAGTCTTGTCTTAGGGCTTCTGCGAAAAATCCTCTTTCGTCTGGTATTATATTTATTTCTTGAACTTTAACCCCTTTAAGTGGGTATTCCTTCATATTTCTACCTCTGAGTAGTCGCCTATATTGAGCTTTAGGGTTTTGTGTTTTTGGTTCCTTATAATTTTCGCATTTCTCCCTATCAAACTTTCCTCCAGCCTTTCAACGCCTTTTATCAGCGAATTTTCCAGTATTACGCTGTATTCGATTGAGCTTTCCATTATTTGGCTGTTGTTTCCAACGCTTGTGTATGGTCCTATGAAAGCGTTTTGTATGGTGCAGTTTTCACCTATTATTGCTGGTCCTCTTATAATGCTGTTTACTATTTTAGTGTTTTTTTGCACGGTTACTCTTCCTTCAACCTTGCTTTCTGTTAGTTCTCCATCAATTTTCTGTGTAATGTACTCGTCAAGGATTTTCGCGTTTGCATATAGTATGTCATCCTTTTTTCCAGTGTCAAGCCACCATGTGTCAAGCTTTTCGGCTTTCACGCGGTATCCCATGTTGACCATTTCTTGTATTGCGTCTGTTATTTCAAGTTCGCCGCGCCATGATGGCTTTATTCGTTCTATTGCTTTGTGAACCTTGTTTGAGAATATGTAGACGCCTACAAGCGCCAAATTGCTCGGCGGAGCTTTAGGTTTTTCAATCAGTTTGACAACGTTATTTTTGTTATCTAACACGGCTATGCCGAACCTTGTTGGGTCTTCAACCTCCTTTAACAGCACAAGTGCATCCAAGTTTTCGCTTTCAAACTTTTTGAGAAGTGCGCTGAAGCCTTTTCCTATTAGGTTGTCGCCAAGACACATTATGAAGCTGTCTTTGCCTAGAAAATTTTGCGCTGTTTTTACGGCATGCGCTAACCCTAAAGGTTCTTGGGGAATGTACGTCACGTTAATGTTCCACGCAGCGCCATCCTTAACATAGTTTTTAACGTCTTGCCCAGTTTCAGGCGCAATTATTATGCCAACATCTCTAATTCCAGTTTTAGCTACATGATCCAAGACATACCCTAAAATTGGCTTATTAGCGACTGGAATTAGCTGTTTTGCCGTTGTGAAAGTTAAAGGTCTAAGTCTAGTGCCTTTGCCGCCACTCAAGACTAAGGCTTTCATAAAATAACCTAAGGCTAAACATGTTTATTAGAACTTTTGCTTTTCAGAATGGAGATTGTTGTTTCTGGTTCTGTTATTGCGACGTCTGCACGTGAGAATGGCTTAACGGCGATCAGAACACTTATCGGCAAAGTTTTACCATTTCTCCATAGTCGATTACTGCAATGTTGAATCCTTCCTTTAAAAATAGGCTCTTGATTTGTTCACAAATTTCTCGGCTGTGACACTCAATTAACCATTCGCTAACTTTCTGAATATTTTCACATTGTAGAAGGGTCAGCCCATATCCTTCAATATCCACTTTAACAACGTCTGGAGCATACTGACTTATCAAATCGTCAATATCGCTTGAAGACCTAATAAACATAGTTCCAATGTTTGTCATAATTTTCGTTATGAAGAGATGGTATCCGCCCAGTTAAGCAAAAAATTAACTTGTCACGGTATTTCTTCATTACGCTCAAAGGATGGTAACTAAAATGTAAAGCTCGTTACTTTCCCTCAATGGCTTTGATGTCTAGTAGTACTGACATGTTTTTCCCTTTCTAGTAGCGAGAACCTTTTTTGTCATGTTGTTGAGGATGGCGAGAAATCCAATAGTTTAGATTTATTTAGATTGCGAATTCAGAATCTGGATTGAAAAAATTTATTGTACGGAATACCTCTTTGGATTTGCCAGCTTTAGGTCAAACAATTTGTGACACGCCAGCCAGCAATCATTACAACTTTTATGATTTTTGCGTGTGTTTCTAGCTTCTCTGCTATTCCAAATTTCTGTTAACGATTCCGCGTAAATATTACCGATAACCGTCGGTTTTTGTTGGCATAAAGTTACGTCGCCATTTGGCCATATAATGGTATGAACAAAGATATTTAAACATGGTAGTTTAATTTCGCCATCAACCCATTCATTATATAACTCTAGATACTTTTTCTGCAGTTCATCATCTACAAGGTCGGTAATGTTTTTGCCTATGCGGAAACTTTTTTTGGGAACGTCGAAGTAAAACTGGTTTCCATAAATGTTGACGTTAAATTTTAAGTTGTAACGTTCACAGAAGCTCTTTACAAAGACAAAGTCGCGTTCATTGTTGTTTTCTGGGCAAATCGTGTAGGCAACTATAATTTTTGTTGTTGTACCATGCAACTCTTCAACTATCTTTTTTATAGTGGAAAAAGTATCTTTACCACGTATTCTGCTGTTAGTTGGGGGTGCGCCGTCCAATGACAAATACAAGTTTGGAACAGCGTATTTTTTACATGCAGCTATGATTTCTTCCGCTAAAAGACCATTACTTAACAAAACATAAGTTCTCCCTCGGAACAGTTCCATAATTTCCTCAAAGTACGGGTGTAATATGATTTCTCCGCCTTGAATTTCGAAAGTGGAATTTTTCACTATTTTTTCAGACAACAGATTTTTTATGGCTTCAACAGAAAGATCTTCTTTTGGCATCTTCTTCCAGATATGGCAGTTTAGGCAAGTTAAATTGCAACGGTTGGTCGCGTAAATTGTCACTGTCCAGAGCCTATTCATGTAGACGTCTTTTAACCTCACCAGCTTCTCGACTAAACTAGTCATCAACTAAACAGCACCATTTTATCTATGCATAAAACTGGTATTCGGCAGGCTTTGTAAATGGCTTGCGCTTCTGTCCAGTTACTTTCCCAGAACCAGTATAGGTCGAATTGCCTGATGGCGTTCACCTTGTTTTGAATCATGATTTTTTGTGTACGAAAACGCTTGGATGGAAGGTCAAGCATAATTAGATTCTTGTATTTTACGTTGTGCCGTTTCAACCATTCCTCTGTTATTTCTCTGTATCTTTCAAGTCTGTTGGTTACAATAACTTCGATTGTATATTGGGGTATGATGTATGGGCGGGCGTTGGAAATGAAATTTACGTATTTCCTTTCATCTGCATCCACTTCTGGCGGCGGCTCTTCGCATAAAACACCGTCTATGTCAACGCCTAATGGCCTCCTTTCGCAATGCACCAAATTCCACTCAAAAAATGCTCCTTTAGTGAGAACCTTATAATACAAATCTACTTTGTCAGTTGCTCTTTTCTCAACCAGTAAAGATGCTCGTGTTATGTTGAGACTGTCTCCAAAAACATTCTTCAATTGCCAGTAAAAGGTTTGCATAGTTTCTCCTCTTCCAGTGGCATCATCAACAAGCAAAACGTTTCGAACTTCTCCAATTTTTATTGTCTGGTCTTTTGTTGGAAGCCAATACTCTGCATTCAGCATTTTATCTGGCGTCGTCAAAGGTTTTCCAAGTCTACAAGCGATTATGCTAGCAACTATTAATCCAGAACGTGGAATGCCAACTATTACATCGTAGTTTTGCGGGAGCCTTTTCGTCCATTCAATTGTCCAGTCGGTGAGTTGCTGAAAAGTTATAAACTCAATGTTCCTTCCAAGTAGAGGCTTAACACGATAGTAAGACTCTCTAAGAAAAATATTCCTTCGAGCTATAGCCCTGATTTCCTGTAATATTGACATGGCCATTTTCCCGTTCCAGTAGCAAGAACCTTTTACATTACTTGGCTCGATGAGTAGGCGAGAAATCCAATATTTTAGATTTATTTAGATTGTGAATTCAGAATCTATATTCGAAATAAAAGACTTTACAGGGACTGGCGACGCTGAAACGTTATTTACTCTTAAATTTTAAATTAGATAGGCGCCAGAAAGGTGATGATGTGAAACAATCTCTTGTTTCCGTTATAATCTTAAACTACAACGGACTGAAGAATCTAAAAACAATTCTTGAAGAATGTTTAAGATCAGTGCTTAACGCAGATTACCCAAATTTTGAAGTGCTTTTTGTGGATAATGCCTCAACCGACGGAAGTGTCAAATTTATAAAAGAAAAGTTTGGGCAAGACGCAAGATTAAGGATAATTCAGAATACAAAAAACTGGGGGTTCGCCGAAGGAAACAATATTGGCATAAGAAACGCCAAGGGCGAATATATTGCCCTATTAAACAGCGACACAAAAGTTGATCCTCAATGGCTAAAAGAACTCGTCAAAACTGTCCAAATACCCAATATAGGGGCAGCCCAAAGCAAACTATTGCGAATGGATTCTCCAGATGAACTTGATTGTGCTGGCGGTTTTTTAGATTATTATGGCTACCATTACGAAAGAGGGCGAGGAGAAAAATCAAACAAATATAATACAGTTGACGAAATTTTTTATGCGAAAGGCGCTGGAGCACTAATTAAGAAAGAAGTATTAAACAAAACGGGATTATTTGATTCGGAAACATTTCTTTACTTTGATGAAACAGATTTATGCTGGAGAATATGGCTAAGCGGCTACAAAGTTGTTTTTGTCCCATCCTCAATTGTTTATCATGCCCCTAGCTTAACAGCGTCCAAACTGCAAAATGCGACACGCGCGTATTTCTACACTAGAAACCACATAATGATATTGTTAAAAAATTATAACACGAAGAACATGCTTGAGGCCCTGGCGGCCTCCCTTCTTCTCGAGTTACGTAACATAGTAAAGTTTATCATGAAACGGGAACCTCTTAATAGCCTTGCCATTTTCAAAGCATTAATTTGGAATCTATTTCATTTAAAACAAACATGGAAGAAAAGACGTATAACACAAGAATTGGTAAGAAAAGTTCCCGATGAACACATAAAGAAATTAATGTTAAAACCATCTCCGCCATTTCCATTATCACTTGTCGTTTCAAAATCACGATACCAAAAGAGCAATGCAAATTAGGAGAACCAGTATAAATGAAAGCGAGAAGCATGAAAATTGACGTAGTCCTACTAACAAAAAACAGCGTTTACCCTTGTCTGAATGAATGTGTGAACTCTATATACAAAAATGTTCCAGTAAACAAGCTTATCGTTGTTGATGGTGGCAGCACCGACGGCACACTCGAATTTTTACAAAAATTTCCCGATGTAGAAATAATTGATGATCAAAAAGGAACAAGAGCCACATCACGACAAAAGGGAATAGAAACTGTTGAAACAGAATGGCACATTCACGTTGATTCAGATGTTATATTAAGTCCTAGATGGTTCGAAAAAGCTTGGAAGCTTGTTGATAAAAGTGTAGGCGCAATATGGGGCGTCGCCATTCCCATCGAAAAACATTTCTTCAACATCACATATGCCATGTCAAAACTGTATGGCATAGGAATAAAAGACCTCCTAGTCAAGCAAACAAGAAGCGAAAGATGCATGTTACACGACACATTAATACGCACAGACACTGTTAAGGACATAGAAATCCCAAGAGACCTTCACATATGGGAAGATGAATACATTGGGCGACACATAATAAACAAAGGATACAAATTTCTCAAAGTCAAAGAGCCATATTGCTTGCACCATCATAATCCAACGGGAAGAATCAACAGCTTCGCCTTAACGGGCTACTTTTTAAAAAAATATAAATTTTGGACGTTTAGGCAAATTCTTTTAAGATGTATACTAGCTCTCCCAAAATCCGCGTGGATATACATGGTCACAAGAGACTTCCAAGCCGCCAAACTTCAATTTCTAAATTATACACTAATGCTGAAAGGGTGGCTAGCAGCTTGAACAATTTTAAAAAACAACAAAAGGAATGTACATGATAAAAACTGTCGACTTGGTCGTGTGGACCAAAAATGGCGCCGAAACGCTACCACATGTTTTGCGACGAATCGGCGAAGTTGTACCACCCGAGGCGGTTAACCAACGCATAATAGTAGACGATCACAGCACAGACAACACAAGAGAAATAGCGAAGTCATTAGGTTGGAATGTCACTTTTAACGAGGGAAAGGGCATAAGCGACGGCGCAAACACCGCTTTAAAGCAGGTTAAATCTGATTATTTCGTAAGTTTTGAACAAGACTTGCTACTATCTCATAACTGGTGGAATAAAATTCCACCTCTTCTAGAAAACCCAAAAGCAGCTGTCGCCTCTGGAATGCGCTTCGCGAACAAACCCCCAGGAATAAAGAAGTTGCAACAATACGTGGCAAAGAAGTATAGAGGAGAATCTAAACTCGAACCTTGGTTGAGAAGTAGGCAAATGGCAGCCTTCACACTTGGGAAAACCCTAGACAACACAATATACAAAACTAAAGTTATCAAAGCTCTGGGTGGTTTTCCAAAAACGCGCACAGGCGCAGGAATTGACACGATATTAGCGTACAGAGTTAATCAAGCTGGATACCAATGGATTGTTGATTACGAAGTTCAATCGACACATTTGAGACGCGGCCTAAAACAGGAACTCCATCATCAATACTGGCATGCAAAACAACTACATGAAGTATGGAGCATCATAAAAAAGGAGGCTAATCAAAATCCGCCAGTTACAAAAACTGATGTAATATTCCGTTTTATTACATCTCCGTTCACTGGAGTTTTTATTGCACTGAAAACCAAAGAACCCTCAATAACCTATATCCATCCACTAGTTCGGTTCTATTATTTGAAAGGCTTTTTAGAATCCGGTAAATAATTGCTCGCGCTAATTTATTTACGATGGCAGTATTTTTCCAGATAACAATTTGTTATCGGCACAGGCGACTCAAGCTTTTCAAAGATTCGCCTAGTGTTCACCTTGTGTTCATTAGTTTTTCGCAAAAAAGCATGCGACAGCTTCAAAATTTCTTTTATTCTCGTCGAAAAGTAAATTGGAAAATTTTTTCTATGGAGATACTTTGCTACAGCGTCCCAGAAGTGGAAGTTTATTGTTGGTATTCCCAAGAGTGCGGATTCGCGGCATATTGTGCCTCCGCTTCCCACAACCAAATCTACGAAAGGCAAAATTTGGAATGTTAATAATGGCTTGTCGGGAACAAGCACGTTTCCAAAGTTCTTAAGCTTCTCTTTTTCTTCTTCATATCTTGGGAGATAAATCACTGTGGCTATTTTTGAAAGTTCTTCAACGAGTTGCCAAACGTCTACTTTCACATCTTTGCAGTAGCTTGCCTTATATTCAACATTTCTAAATAGGATAACATTATCTTTTCCACTCAATGCCTCCAGAAAATCTGGCTTTTTCGCGATTGGCTTTGTCAGCCACGCAACTTCCTCAACACCGTCATACAAGAGTATTTTGTATTTTGGAATTCCAAACTTGCTCCACGATTTGCCAAAGCATATTGGGGCTATAAGCCAGTCAACAAGTGGACAAACAAGCCTAGCCACATGAACAGCGTGAGGTGTATCATTAGAATAGACTATTGGAATTTGGAGCCCAAAGGCTGTTCGTATAGCACTAACATCACCATGCGTCCACAAAACCTTTGGTAAGCCTACTTTGTCAAAAAGTTTCACAAACTCTAAAGTCCGCTTCTGTTCTTCCACAAGTTTTTCTCGCAATGTTTCGCCATACTTGCCAACACAAGTGTATGGTATGCCCAGAAGCTCTAAAACATCCGTTGTCTGCGTCTGCCTTTTGGCAGTTATGATTGTGTCATAGCCCTTCTCTTTTAATGCAGGCAACAAAGCGTAGATTAGAAGCGAATCTTTTGGGGTTACTGCGTCAAGCCAAATGTCAACCATGCGTAGATAACATCCACTCAATCGTTTTCTTTAAGCCTTCGGAAATGTCATATTTGGGTTTGAAACCCAACGCCTTCAGTTTCTCAACAGTTGAATACAGATAGAACGGGTGCTCGTTTGGTCTCGGCGGAAGCAACTCGATTTTTGAAGGCAGAAACTTGCTTATGGCCTTTGCAAACTCCTCGTAAGTATACGCCTTACCAGAACCAACATTGAAAATTTCACCAACAGCCCTTTTTTCGTGCAAAACCATTTCCATGGCTTGGCAAAGGTCATCAACATAAGTAAAGTCTGTTTTCTGCTTCCCATAACAATACAATTGCATAGGCTCCCTGCTTATCGCCCTATCCAACAATTTCCTAACAATCGACGGAATAGTAAGGTTCGGACCATAAATCTCAAAGCCCCTAAATATCGTTACGGGAAGGCTTTCAGCTTCAAAGTACTGCCTCGCCATCAACTCAGCCATAAGCTTCGCTTTTCCATACGTTCCCTTTGGGTTTGGCTTTTCATCCTCCTTAACGGGCTTGTCAACTGTTCTTAAACCATAAACTGTTGAACTACTCATGAGAATGAACCTCTCAACGCCTTGTTTAGAAGCCGCCTCTAACATGTTTAAAGTTATTTTGGCGTCATCCATGAATTCGCTGTAAATATCCTTGCGGTGGGTTACAAATGCTAGATGAACGACGAATTTTGGACTAAACTCTTTGAAAGCGTTTGAAACTGCTTCTTTATCCGTTAAGTTGCATTTGTGAAAAGTGAAGGATTTTTTTGGAAAGGTCATTGCCGGGCTTGAAAGGTCCAAGCCAACAACCGTTTCGCCTCTTTCAATAAAGTACCGCGTCACATTTGTTCCGATAAAACCTGAACTCCCAGTGACCAGTATCAACATTCATCCTCCTTGCGAATGGGATTCTCGATTTTACGTTTTATTTAAAAGTTTTGTTGCTGAAAGGCTTTTGCGTCAATTTGCAAACAGCGGCTTCAACGGTACATTTCGCCGAGAACCTTCCCATCCTTAACGAGCTTGGCTGGCGCGTCGATGTGGCGTATCCAGTACACATTTTCGGGTAAAACATCGTATTTTGGTATTTTTGGAATTTCCTCGTTATAAGCAAGCTTTACGTATAAGTAGGGAATATTCGCGCAGTAATCCTTACGCAATACTTTACTCGCGTACGAGAAGAAGAATGACGTTGTAAACATTCTTCCCGCATTTATTTCTGTAACGCATGGAACGCCTTCACCATTCTCTTTTAAATCCACACATGCAATTCCGCTGAAGTTTTGGTCTATAGCCAAAACTGCTTTCGTTCCAATTTCGTTTACAGACTCGCTGTGAATTGTTCTCTGAACAGAAGGGGTGCCGGTAACACCCGAAGGCGCAAGGTTAGGATAAATGTATTCTAAGCGTTCCCTAGCCATGGAAACAACCAATTCGCCGTCCTTCCATAGACTGTGAAAACCAAAATTTCTTCCAGGCAGATATTCTTGGGCTATAAAATCCCAGTCCATTTTGCGAGACTTCCAGTAACTAATCCAAGCCAAGGCTGTCTCTTTATCGTGCGCTGGTGTACTTCCTCTTCCGCCCGCGCCATGTCTAGCCCTAATCCAAATTGGACTTCCAAACTCTTCAAACGCCCTATCAATGTCAGATTCGCTGCGCAACTCCATGACCCGCGCAACAGGTATGCCATTTTTCTGCCATATCTTCGCTGATTCCAACTTGTCTTGGCACTTGCGCACAGCATCCTTTGAAGGCAAAAAAGTGGCTGCGTCCAATTTCTCGCGCTTTTCAGATATTACTGCAACTTCCACGTCTGGCTGAGCATGCACAAAATCAATTTTCTCCTTCCTTATAATCTCGTTCAGCCTGTCAATGTAATTGGTGTCCGACGCTTTTGGAACTAGAAAACGCGAATCAACAGGAGCCAAATAAAGATAATATTCATCCGCCTCTGTCCCAACTAGCCGCATTTTTTCAGGCGCAAGCCTAAGCGACATAATAAAATTTACGCCAGCAGGTCCCCCAGCACCAGTAACTAAAATCCTCTTCAAACGTCAACTCACCAGTCTTAATACGCTTTTCATTTTGCTCTGCATTATAAAATGCAACACATTAATATCTGTTCCCAATTCACCAAACTTTAATAAAATAAACTTCCTTTTCTAAATAAGGTGCAAGGTGGGCCGGTCGTCTAGCCTGGTTAGGACACTCGCAAAAAAGAAGAGCCTAAAGCAGCCCTTACGAGGCTGAGGTCGCCGGTTCAACTCCGGCCCGGCCCATATTTAATATTTCGAACAAAATGTTTTTGGCGGGCCCGCTGGGATTTGAACCCAGGATCTCCGGCTCCGCAGGCCAGCGTCCTAATCCATGCTAGACTACGGGCCCGTTTTGTTTTTGTGCGTTAGGAACTTTTCGGGTTTTGTGGATAAAAGGGTTTAGTTTTGGGCGTTTAGTGCGCGTTCTAGTGCGCTTATGACGTTTTGTTTGCCCATTGTGGTTATGTATGGTCCCAGTCTTGGTCCTTGTGGTACTCCGATTAGTACCGTGTATAAGGTTTTGAAGAAGTTTGGTGGTTGTATTCCGTGTTTTTTGGCTATGTTGAATATCGCGTTTTGTATTGTTTCGGCTTTTTCTTCGCTTTTGATTGTTTCAATTAGCTCTTTTATTGCCTCCATTTCTTCTGTGGTTAATTTTATTGTTGTTTCCTTTATTTCTTCGAAGTCTTTTATCCAGTTAAACGCGTATTCAATTCGTTTCCTCAATTTTTCGTCTAGTTCTTGTCCGCGTTGCAAATAGCCATAGCTTCGAAGCTTTTCGATGATGAATCCCTCTTCACGTCCTTTAGGCGCCAATTTAGCTAGGAAAGTCAGCACATTGTAGGGCACGGTTATTCCAGGCTTTTCCGGGGGTTTCATTGCCCAACAGTATTCGTATAATCCTCGGAGTTTTGCGAGTTCCTTCTTGTCCGTGAGCGTTTTCTTTCCGAAGTACAAATCCTCTAAATAATCAAGTTCATTCATGTATGATGGTATATCAGTTACGTCTAGCGTGCGTGAGCCAACAAACCTCTTTAGCATGAGCAGCATCAGTGATTGTGGCGAGCCATACTTGAACCATGTTTGCGGAGTGAAAACCACCCCAGCGGATTTTGAGAGTCTCTTTCCGCTCTTGTCCAGAAACAACTCGTATTTTGCGTGTGCTGGAGGCTCATAATTTAGTATTTCTCGGCTTATGCGGTCGTTTACGCGCACAGAATCTGCAACTTCCTTGCCGAAAGCTTCAAATCTAATGTCTAATGCTTTCCAGCGAACCGCGAACTCGCCTTTCCAGCTTAGTTTGCCGTCGCCCTTGCGATAGTCTACTTCGCCCTTGTGCCCGCATCCTTCAAGCCAGCGTCCCTTTACCTCCATTCCTTCGCAAACATAGAGAATTTTTCCTTCTTTTGGGAGAAACTCGTAAGCTTTTGTTGTGTAAATACGTCTGCAGTTTTCACACACTGCGAAGTATGGCAATGCTTCAAGAAACTTTTCCTGTCCAACTTCCTCTTTGACTATCTCGCCGACTTTTTTTGCGTTTAAAAGTATGGTTTTGATTTCATCGTTGAATAAGCCTCTTCTATAGACTTCTGTTCCAGACATGAACTTGTATTCTATTCCACATTTATCCATAGCGTCCAAGAGAAGCAAAGTCATGTGCTCGCCGTAGCTCTTATGGCACCCGTAAATGTCTGGAATATCCGTAACTGGGCGTCCAAGATGCTCCTCTAGGGATTTTGGCATGCCAGCCGGCACCTTTCTGAGCCCATCCTTGTCATCTGCAAAGGCTATGAGTTCAGAATTGTAACCTTGTTCTCTAAGGGCTAATGTTATGGCAAATGACCTTGCAGCGTCGCTTAGGTTGCCTATGTGTGGAAAACCTGAAGCAGCTATGCCCATCTCTGTTCTAAGCATGTTTAGGCTTCTGCCTAGTTTTTGTTCGCGCTTGATTATTTCAGCTGCCATTTTGTCGTACCATGTGCCGTGCCCAATAATTTTTTCTTCCACTTTGAACAGCGCCTCACTAGGCATTAATTTAAGGATGAAATAAAAATGTTTAAAGTTTGGTCAACGGGATGTCGCCCTTTATCACCATGCCGCTTGCACCGTCTATAAGTATTTTGTAAAATTTGCCTTTATACTCGTACTTTATAAACCATACTGGAGCATGCAAGTAAACCGTCTGGTTTACTTTAAATTCACTTTTCATTTCGATTATTTTGTCAACATCTTGCTGAATTAGATAGCGGTGATGCTCCTCTATTTGTTGTTTCGCTAGCTCCACAGCCTCATCTTTGTCTATTTCACTGTTAAGAACCTTGGCGAAACCCTCGATTTTTCTGAAGTCGTATGGGATTTTGCCTTCCAGGGGCACATCATATTCCTTTGTTGGAAAGTTGGTCGCCTTACTCGCCAAAACAAGCCAATTGTACTTTTTTTCGATTGCACCTTCTTTGGTTATGGCTGGAGTTATGCGTTCAAAAATCCCTTTATATTGGCTTTTAACTTCGATGGATACAACCCAGAAGGGCAGATAAAAAAGATTCTTCTCAATTATTTTTGATTTCCCAGCAAGATCTTGAGGTTTTAAAAAGCCGCTACTCATCCAAACTTTTACGGGTTCTTCAATTTTTGTCTGATCGTACTTATTTGTCAGCATGGAATGTTCAAAAGTGAAGGCTTTTCCCGTTTCTATGACGACTGTGAAGCCGCAGTATCTGCATGTCGCAAATATTTCGCCTGGCTCAAATGGCAATGGTGCACCACAATGTGGACAACTTAGCTTTTCAACTATCGCCATTTTCACTACGCCTTTGTTTTCTCCCTTCTTATTATTTCCCTCGCCACAATAACGCCTGATGCTGATGCTTGAACAAGTCCACGTGTAACGCCTGCTCCATCGCCAATTGTAAACAAATTACGGATTTTCGTTTCTAAACAGCTGCTTAGCTGCAGCCTTGAGGAATAGAATTTTACTTCAATCCCGTAGAGTAGCGTATCCCTCGAGTGTATCCCTGGAGCAATTTTGTCTAGAGCTTGAAGCATCTCCCTTATATCAGCCAAATAACGGTACGGCAAAACGAAACTTAGGTCTCCTGGCGTGGCGTTCTTTAATGTTGGAGTGACGACGCTTCTTGCAATCCTTTCTGGCGTTGACCTTCTCCCAGATTCTAGGTCGCCTAGACGCTGGATTATTACGCCTCCGCTAAGTAGGTTCGAGAGACGCGCCAAGTATTTGCCATAGGCTATTGGTTCTTTGAAGGGTTCGGTGAAGGATGTGCTAACGAGTATGGCGAAGTTTGTGTTTTCTGTTTTGCGTTCTGCGTAGCTTTGACCGTTGACTGTCAAGACTCCGTTGTAGGATTCTGTTATGACTTCTCCGTATGGGGCAACACAGAATGTGCGCACTTGATCGTCGAAGGATTTTGAGTAATAAATAAATTTTGGCTCGTAAAGCACGTTTGTCAACTCTTCCATCACAGAAGCTAGAACCTCGACTCTTATGCCAACATCCACGGGGTTGTTCAAAGTTTTTAGCCCTAAAGCCTGGGCTTCAGACTGAAGCCACTCGGCGCCACTTCTTCCAGGAGCTACAATCACGTATTTGCCATAATAATTTTCGCCATTAACAGTTTCGACGCCTTCAACGACACCATCCTTAACTATTAGCCCTTTCACATCACTTCGCGGTTTAAACTCAATTTTGCCATTTAACGCTTGGCGCATTTTTACCAGTGTTTGAGCGCAACGTTCAGTTCCCATATGCCTTATTTTCTGACGAATCAGCTTCAAACCAGATAAGGAAGCCTTACGTTCTATTTCATCCACTTTTTCAACGTCTGTTCCATACACGTTTTCGGTGGCGCCGAATTTTAAGTAAACTTCATCCACATAATTCACGAGTTCCTCAAGCTCCTTGCTTGAAACGTACTGGTTTAGCCACCCACCAACTTCAGTTGACAATGTTAGTTTGCCATCACTGAAGGCTCCAGCACCACCCCACCCAGAAAGTAGTAGGCACGGCTCACAGTTTACACATTCAAATCCACGGCTTGCAGGACATTTCCGCTTACTGATGTCTGGCCCTCTATCCAACATTAAAATGTTAAAGTCGCCTTTTCCGATGAGCTCTAGAGCTGAGAAAATCCCAGCTGGACCAGCGCCGACGATTATCACGTCATATTTCAAGTTGCTGTTCACCTTGAAACCCAAAACTAGATGTAACAACCAGCATATATTTTTAGCGAATCTCTAAAGCCGCAAAAACGTTAATGGCTATTTGGACCCCATGTGGTGGGGCACAAGACATAAGAACTTTAGGGTTTTATCACCATCATTTCTGAACTGGTGCCTCTCGCCTGGAGGAACAAAAACAACATAGCCAGCCTTAAGCCTCTTTTCGCCTTCAGCGCCAACAACAACACCTTCTCCTTCCAATATGAAGACTTCATGCTCCCACGGGTGACTGTGCAGTGGACTACAACCTCCAGGCTCCATCTCAAAAAGCCTCATGGCAAAGTTGGGAGCGCCAATTTCCTTTGTAATTAGCCAACGAACCTTCAACTTTGAAGCTCCTTCTTCCTTGGCTTCTTCTGCTTTAACTTCTTTGTAACGGAAAATTTTCATGTAACTTCACCTTATTTATTCATCTTTGCGCTATTCTCCTATAACTTATGCTGATTAGTCTTTTATGGCCTCTAGGAGGCTCATGACGTTCCAGAGCTTTACCCTTGTGTAAGGGGGCATGTTTGGGTCTTGCAAAATCTCGTCTATGATTGATATTGCGTTTGAAGCTCTAACGGCTGGCGAGTACTCAGTTGTCTGCAATGCGTTCATGGAGTCTTTTGCGGCTCTTCTAATGTTTCTCGGAGTTGTATTGTCTTCTGAAACTTCTCCAAGAACAGCCAGCGCCTGTTTTATTCTTTCTTCGTATTCTTCCAGTTTTTTCTTTCGAACCAAAGCCGCCACCCTCTAAACCCTAACAGTAATCAAGTTATTAATAGCTTTTACACTATTCTATGAAGGGAGGCAATAAACCTTGCCACGCGAAGACACGGAAGAGGCCCACATCAAACGTATGGCAGACCTCCTTCGCCAAGGCTCAACACTAATCGATTTAGCATGTCCGGTATGCGCATCTCCGCTCTTCAAATTAAGAAGCGGTGATTTGTGGTGTGCAAAATGCGAGAAAAAAGTCATAATGGTGAAAGAGGGAGAGGAACCAGCAAAAGTTGCAAGTTCGATGGTTTTAGAAACACTTGAGGCAACAATTTTGGCGAAGGTGCAGGAAATTCAGAACAAAATGCAACATGAGGAAAATGTTGATGAACTGCAAAAGTTAAGCAAAACTCTCGCAGATTTACTGGAGAACCTTGAAAAAGTAAGAAGAACAAAGAGAATTTAGCAAGGCGACCATCTTATGGCTCTTGGTTTTTTTGAAAATTTCCCAGAAAACGTTCACGAAACCGCTGCTTTCACCATAACATTATCATGCAAAAGGCTTCAACAAACACTAATCCAAACATTGCACAAGCTGAATGGGAAAAGTTTAAGGTTAGAAGAGGTTGCAGACCCATCAATTCCACAGTGCACAATAATTTTTGAGTTTGGAATTGCAGAAGCCAACAGCTTCACATATCTAGACAATGATGAAGTGAACAAAGCATTGAAAGCCATAAGCAAAAAACCATTCCAAGTAGTTGACGTATACTGTGCGGTGCGTTATTATAAATGGCAAAATGAAAAGAAGACTCCGCTAAAGTTTGATTACTACATGCTTCGCTTTATATTTGGTAAAAAAATGCTTGAAATACTTGTTTTTCACGAAAGAGGACCAAGGTACACAACTCCAAACGACATCATAAATTTCATAACAAACAAGATTAGTGGAGAGTTTTCCAAAAAAGTTTTAAAGCTGCTTACATCGTCTTAAACTTATCCATTGCTTTTAGCACAACATCTAGAACATTTTTGGCGACCTCAGCCTTGGGCTTATTTCCGTCTATCCGAACAAGCTTGCCAGATTCCACAAATTTCATGTAAACCTCACGTACTTTCCTCTGTGTTTCCAGATTTTCCATAACAGACTTTTTTGGTTTAACACGTCCAATAGCCACTTCGGGTTCAACGTCAATAAAAAGCGCCAAATCGGGCATGATTGCATGCTCATTCACTCGCTCAATCCACTTCAAATTTAAGCCGGCAGCACCCTGATAAGCTAATGAAGAAAACACGTAACGGTCAGAAACAACCACAATCCCACCTTTTAAAGCTGGGATAACCTCGCGCTCAAGGTGCTCAACACGATCAGCAGCAAAAAGCAAAGCTTCAACAACAATGGAAGCCCTTTGTCTTCCATGCAAACAGTATTGTTTAATGAACCTTCCGATTTTGCCTCGACTCGGCTCAGCAGTATAAATTGCACAATACCCAGCCTTTCTCAGAGCTTTCACAAGAAGCTTCGCCTGAGTAGTTTTTCCGCAGCCGTCCAAGCCTTCAATACAAATGAAAACGCCCCTCATCTCATCAATCCTTTTACATTTTAAGAGCAATAGGCATTATAAGAATGAAGTTACATTAAATAATTGCTCTAAGCTGGAGATTACCGCAAAATGCCTAAAAACTATTGGGGTGAAATAAAAGACCCAGTCCACGGCTACGTCTACATAACAGAAATGGAGAAGGAAATCATAGATTCCTATCCAGTTCAGAGAATGCGCAGACTGCGTCAACTTGCTGGTTCTGAATACGTTTATCCAGGCGCAAACCACACACGCTTTGAGCATTCAGTGGGCGTCATGTACCTAGCGGGAAAGGTTGCTGAGAACCAGAACATTGCTCAAAGCATAAGTGAAGAAGAAGCGGAAATTGTTAGAATTGCAGCTTTGCTTCACGATGTTGGACATGGACCTTTTTCGCATGTTTTTGAGCATTTGCTTGATAAAAGGTTGGGTAAAACCCACGAGGATTTAACCAGATGGATTGTGACAAACAGCGAGTTGAAAGATTTGCTTAGCAAGCATGGACTTAATCCCAAAGATATCGGTGACCTAGCAACAGGTGTTCTCCACAAGCCAAATAAAACATTCCTCGACCAAATAATAAGCAGCGCCGTAGACGTGGATAAACTTGACTTTGTCGTTAGAGATACACATCACACCGGCGCCGAGTACGGTTACATTGACGTTTTCCGCCTAATACACGCATTAGACATTGTCGACGGAAACCTCGCAGTGGACATAGGCGCTTTATCAGCACTGGAGTCCCTAATAATTGCGAGGATAGAATCCTTCAAAAGCATCTACTTCCACCGTGTTGGAAGAGCAGCACAAATAATGTTGGCAATTGCAATGGAAAGAGCGGACAATGAACTGGGACTGTCCAATTTTAAAACTCCAGAAGAATACCTAGCCATGGATGATTACACTGTTTGGGCTAAGCTGAAAAACTGCAAAAAATCAAAAGATATAATCGAAAGCCTTGAAAGGCGAAGGATGCTGAAATGCGCCTACGAGAAAACCTTCTACGAAAAGGACATCATGATTTCAAATGTTTTCCGCCAAGAATCCCACAGAAAACAACTGCAAGAAGACATCGCAAAGAAGGCGGGAGTCGAAATAGAAGCTGTCATAATAGATGTTCCAACAGTTCCATCAGTCCCATATCACCATGCAGCCCTCATGGAACCGATGGAAATTCCAATTTTCTACAAAACAAGAGAAGGCAAAAAAATCCCACAAAAACTAAGCGAAACATCAAAGATTTTTGAAGTCTTAAAAGGCTTCATGAACATACTCCGCGTTTACACGGATGAGAAAAACCGAGAAAAAGTAGGCATTGCCGCAGCCAAGATTTTAGGCGAAATCCCCGCAACTGCAAAAATATCATATTAGTATTAGGCAGGTATACAATGCAACAAGTAACACTGAAGGGCAGAAAAATTGTTGAAGGACATTGCAGAGCAGAAGCGTTAGTGTCAAAAAAGCCAATAAGTTTCCTCGGCGGAGTTGACCCGGCAGAAGGCAAAATCATAGAGAAGAACCACGATTTGTGCGGCGAATGTATAAAAGATAAGGCTTTATGTTTCCCGCATGGACACGGCTCAACTGTGGGCAGCTATATTCTATACGCTCTTGCAAAGCGAAACATGGCGCCAAAAGCAATAATAAACCAAATCGCAGACCCGGTCGTAGTTGTCGGAGCCATAATCGCAAACATCCCTATGGTTGACAAAATTGACATCACAAAAATAGAAAGTGGCGATTTGTTGGAAGTCAACGCAACGAAAGGACTTGTAAAAGTCATAAAAAGAAGGTAAGGTGAAATAAGCCTAAATGTACCTCACAAAAGAGGAAGAACGCATATACAACGGGGAATTCGGCTGGGCAAACCAAGTATGCATGAAAATTCTTGTGCGCCTAGGCGAACTCTTCGGCGCGGATAAGCTTATTCCCATAAGCTCAGCACACGTTTCAGGAGTATCATACAAAACGCTTGGAGACGCACCCTCCGAATTTTTGAAGGCACTAGCAGAATCCAACGCGAAAGCAAAAGTGAAAGCAACAACAAACCCCCACAGCATCGACAAAAAGCATATCAGTGCAAGGATTTCCGAAGAAGTAGTTCAAAAGCAGTTGGTAATCACAAAAACTTTTGAAAGAATGGGGTTTAGAAATTCTTTAACGTGCACACCATATTACTTGGAAAAACCAAAACTTCACGCGCACATGGCATGGTCTGAATCTTCAGCAGTTGTATATGCCAACTCGGTTTTAAATGCATGGACAAATCGTGAAGGCGGTCCAAGCGCACTCGCAGCAGCCATAACAGGAAAAACACCCAACTACGGCATTCACAAAACTGAAGAGCGCAAACCAAAAGTTCTGATAACAGTAAACACAGAACTAAAAAACGAAACTGATTTTGGCGCGTTAGGAATTTTTCTAGGAGAGATTTTGGAAGACAAAATTCCAGCAATAAAGGGTTTAGAAAGCGCCTCAAAAGATGACCTAAAACAGTTAGGTGCTGCCCTTGCATCAACGGGAATGGTTAACATGTTTCACTTTTACAACGAAAAAATGTCAAAAGAAGGGCTTGAGAAAATCAGTGTAGACAAAAACGACCTAGCGAAAGTGAAACAAAAATTAACAATGACATCAGCAAAAAAGCCAGATTTAGTCTTTATAGGCTGTCCTCACTGTTCATTAAACGAAGTAAAACATGTCGCAAATTTAATTGGCGATAAGAAAATTAGAGATGACTTGGAATTTTGGGTTTGCACATCAAAGTACATCAAAGAAAAAGCTGGAAAATATGCTGATAAAATTGAAAAGTGCGGAGGCAAAATAATCACAGACACATGTGCAGTTGTCACGTGGACAGAAAAACTTGGAATAAAAACAATGATGACAAACTCGGCGAAAACTGCACACTACGCACCAACACTAAACAAGGCAGAAGTAACGCTCACACCACTAGAAAAGTGCATAAAAACCGCACTAAAAGAATAAGGTTTATCCGAAAGATAAAATATTTGCATGATGCCAACCACAAACATGCTCCGGTAGTATAGCCCGGTCAAGTATTCCGGCCTTTCGAGCCGGAGACGCGGGTCCGAATCCCGCCCGGAGCATTTAATTTTAAGCTTATTTTGGGCTTATTTTAACTGAAAGAGGCTGATTTG
>Ga0315298_1003835_pt1 | contig 23264 bp, 12 predicted proteins | sample WHS_1_MG_FD_203077 | JGI IMG/M metagenome (GOLD analysis project Ga0315298, IMG submission 203077) | Extremophilic microbial mat communities from Washburn Hot Springs, YNP, Wyoming, USA - WHS_1_MG | ecosystem: Environmental > Aquatic > Thermal springs > Hot (42-90C) | place: USA: Wyoming...
CTCCACGCCGGATGCGCTGCTCGTCGTCGATCGTCACGGGCGGATCGTGCAGGCCAATCCAGTTGCCGCGCAGCTGTTCTGCTGGACAGCCGGCACGCTGGCCGGGGAGTCGGTCGAGCGGCTGGTGCCCGGCTTTCGCGCCGAGTGCGACGCGGCGCGCCGCGAGGGCGCCGGGCGGCCCGGGCCGTCGGAAAGCGCTCGTCTGATGCTTGGGAAGCGCCGGGACGGCAGCGAGTTTCCGCTACAGATCAGCTTGAGCACGCTGTCCTCCGGGGCGCTGATCGCAGCGGTCCGCGACCACACGGAGGTGCGCGCTCAGCTCGAGCAGAATCTGTTCCTGAATCGCATGTACTCGACGCTGGCCGAGACCAACCAGCTGATCGTGCGCTGTGAGAGTGAGGCGGAGCTGTTCGATCGGGTCTGCCAGATCGCGGTGCGTTTCGGAGAGCTGCGCCTCGCCTGGATCGGCCGGTCCGATCCGGCTTCCGGACGCATCGAACCGCTGGCGCGCTGCAGCGCATCGCGCCAGTTCGAGCGGTATTTGAACGACTTGTCGGTGCACGTCAGCGCGAGCCGCCCGGAGGGACGCGGTCCGGTCGGGGTGGCGTGGCGCGAGGGGCATGCCGTGTTCGTCCAGGACTACCGGCGAGACCCGCGCATGGCGCCGTGGCGTACCGAAGGTGCTCCGGTCCTGTGGGGCTCTTGCGCGGCGCTGCCGCTGCGTCGCGGCGGTGCGGTGTACGCGTTGCTCGTGCTGTACGACACGCAGCCCGAGGCATTCACCGACAAGATCCGCGATCTGCTCGAGCGCATGGTCGTCGACATCGAATATGCGCTCGATCGGACCGAGCTGCGCGCCGAACGTGAGCGCTCAGCGCAGGAATTGCACATCGCGGCGCTCGCCTTCGAGTCAAGCGGCGCGATGCTGGTGACGGATGCGGCCGGGCGGGTGATACGGGTCAATGAAGCGCTGCGCCTGATGAGCGGCTATGGTCCGGACGAACTGCTCGGCCAGGAATTACCGGTATTGTGCGCCGCCTCGCTGCCGCCGCTCGGGGAACTGCTCGCCCAGGTGCGCGTGTCCGCGCGCTGGCAGGGAGAGATCTGGGCTCGGCGCAAGAACGGTGAGGAGTACCCGGTGTGGCTCTCGCTCACTGGAGTGCGCGGCGAGGATGGACGCTGGACGCACTACATCGCCGCGCTGACCGATCTGTCCGGCCAGAAAGACTCCGAGCAGCGCATCTCGCGTCTGCTGAACTTCGATGCACTCACCGGGCTGCCGAACCGGCGCTTCATGCTCGATCGGCTGCGTTCGGCCGTACAGTGGGCCGAGCACGCGGGCGGTCACGGCGCGGCGCTGCTGATCGGACTGGACAAGTTTCAGGCCGTCAATGACATGCTCGGGCATCAGGCGGGCGACATCTTGCTGCAGCAGACCGCCGAGCGGCTGCGCGCGGCAGTTCCGGGGGAGGATCTGGTCGGGCGCGTCGGCGGGGACGAGTTCCTGCTGGTGCTCGAGGATCTCGGCGCCGATGCCGCGCGCGCCGATGCGGCCGCGGGTCGGACCGCCGAGGACCTGCTGGCCGCGATCCTGCAGCCGCATCTGATCGGCGGGCAGATGGTGTCATGCTCGGCGAGCATCGGCATCGCACCCTGGGGCGGACAGGTCGGGGCGGGATTCAACGAGTTGCTCAAGCGCGCCGACGTGGCGCTGCATGCCGCCAAGGATGCCGGGCGCAACGCGGTGCGGCTGTTCTCCCCGGGGATGCAGCTCGCGCTCGAGCGGCGTTCGCGGCTCGAGTCGCGCCTGCGGCACGAGTTCAGCACGGATCAGCTCGAGCTGTATTTCCAGCGGCGTGTGGATGTGCATGGCACGACCCTCGGGGCCGAGGCGCTGCTGCGCTGGAACGATCCGCAGCGCGGCGTGGTCTCGCCGCTCGAACTGGTACCGCTTGCCGAGGAGATCGGCCTGATTCACGAGATCGGCCGCTGGGCGCTCGGGCGCGCCTGCCGGCAGCTGCGCGAGTGGTCGCGCCCGGGCAGTCCGGCGCGCGGGCTCAAAGTGGCGGTGAACATCAGCCCCAGACAGCTCGCCGCCGAGCACTTCGTTGCCGAGGTCGGTGACATCATCGCCCGGGCCGGTATCGATCCGAGCCTGCTCGAGCTGGAGGTCACCGAGGGACTGCCGATCCATGACATGGACGACGTGATCCCTAAGATGCACGCGCTGCGCCGGCTCGGCGTCAGCTTTGCGATCGACGATTTTGGTATCGGATATTCTTCACTCTCGTATCTGCGCCAGCTGCCGATCAGTATTCTGAAAATCGATCGCAGCTTCGTCACCGGCATGTCCCATCCGGGCGGGGAGACGCTCGTACATACGATCGTGCAAATGGCGCGCAGCCTCGCCCTCGAGGTGATCGCCGAGGGCGTCGAGACGCAGTGGCAGTGGGACACCCTCATTCGCCAGGGCTGCGATCAGTACCAGGGCTACCTGTTCGGGCGGCCGGTGCCCATCGAGGCGTTCGACCGGGATCTGATCGCGATCACCGCCGCCTGAGCGGCGAGGTGTGACGCTCGTCACGGCGCGGCAGCCCCGTGGCGCCCGGCGCTGCGGCCTGACCGCGATCTGGTCGATACCTCTCGGAGAGAAACCTCCGTTACGCTGCCGTCCATGTTGCAGGAGATTCCGACGTCCGCACCCGAATGTGACCCCGCCGAGGGGGCGTTCTACGCCTATGTCGGCTGGGCGCGCAGCGTTCTCGGGCAGCTGCAGGGGATCTGCGTGCTCGATGGCGTGCTCGGCGTCCTGGAGTCCTGGGGTGAGCTGCAGGCAGCGCCGTGCGCCGCACGGATGCGCGATCTGGGGTGGCTGACGGGCGGTCCGCTCGAGCCCGTTCGGGAGGTCCGCGCGGGTGTGCAGCAGGTGCTGCTGCCGCTGGCCTCGGCCGACGGGGAGCTGCTGGGCGCGTTGGCGCTGTCGTGCGCCTGCGCGCACCCTGAGCAGGCGCCAGATCCCGTCGCGGCGCTGCAGCCGCTCACGGGATGCCTGCGTCGGCAGCTCGAGGAAGATCAGGCGCGCAAGACGGCGCTACAGCTGCTCACCGAGCGCACTGCGGATCTGCAGTGGCTGCTCGAATTACCCGGCCCGGCGCAGCAGGCGCCCGGCGGTCGCTCGTGCCTCCATGCGCTGCTCACCGCAGCCACCACCCGCATGCGCAGCGCCCTCGGCGTTCTGTACCTGCCTGATAACCACCTTTCCCTGCTGCAGTCCGGCGCGGCGATCCCTGACGAGGAGTGTGCCGAGTTGTGGCAGCGCTCCCGCGTGCAGATGAGCGCCTGGGTGCGGCAGAAGCGCCGGCCACTGGTGCTCAACGGCCGAGGCGGCGCCGTTGCGCCGCGCTGCAAGATTCTGCTCGCGCCGATCGCTGCGGATTCCGGTCCGGTGCTCGGCGTGCTCGCTTTCTTCCGTCCGTCCGATGCGACGGACTTCCGCCAGCGTCATCTGCTGCTTGCCGGACACCTCGGCCGTCTGGCGGCAGGGATCGTCGACTCGCAATTTGACAGCGTCACCGGACTGTACACCCGCGAGGGTCTGGAGCAGGTTTACTCGCGCGTCCTCGGTGCGGCCAACGACGGCTGCCACAGCGTGCTGTACCTCGACGTCGATCAGATGCATGTGGTCAACGAGCTGTACGGTTTCGAAATCGGTAACGAACTGCTGGTACGCGTCGCCGATCTGCTGGCTCCGCCGCAACTGCCGGACAGTGCGCTCGCAGCGCGCGTCGCCGCGGATCGCTTCGCGGTACTGCTGCCCGATACCGACACTCCGGTGGCGGCCGTGCTCGCCCAGCAGTTGCAGGAGCGGATCTGCCGCCTCGCCATCGGACCGGTGGATAACCCCATCGACGTGTCCGTCAGCGGTGGCGTGGCGGCGCTGCTGATGCTGCCGCAGGGTTTGGCGCGGGCGCTCGCGGCTGCTGAACTTGCGTGCAAGACGGCCAAGAAACGGGGCCGCAACCGCCTCAAGGTCGATACGTGCGATGACGGAACCATGCTGCGCCGGCATGTCGATGCAGTGACGGTCGGGCAGCTGCGTGCGGCGCTGAAGTCCGACCAGCTGATGCTCTATGCGCAGCGCATCGAGCCGCTGCGCAACCCGAACCTGCCGGGCGGGTACGAGGTCCTGGTCCGTCTCAACGATCCGACCGAGGGCGTTGTGCTGCCCGGGAGTCTCGTCGCCGTCGCAGAGCGCTACCAGATGCTGCCGGCGATCGACCGTTGGGTGGTGCGCAAGACGCTGCAGACGCTCGCCGCGCACCGTGCGGTGCTCGAGGCGAGCGGTATCGGCATTTCGATCAATCTCTCCGGGCAGTCGATCGGTGACGAGGCCTTCGCGCGCCAGCTCGGCGAGGAACTGCGCGCCGCGCAGTTGCCGCCCGGCATCATCACCTTCGAGATCACCGAGCAGGCCGCGGTGAGCAGCCTGGCGCGCGCCGAGGAGATCATCCGCCGGCTCGCCCAGTGGAACTGCCGGTTCGCCCTCGATGATTTCGGCACGGGTGCGAACTCGCTGACCTACCTGAACGTGCTGCCGATCGGTCGGGTGAAGATCGACGGCTCGTTCGTGCGTGACATCCTGACCAATCCGCGATCCCATGCGACGGTGCGCGGCATCGTCGAGCTCGCCCGGGGGTTCTCCATCGACACGGTGGCGGAGTTCGTCGAGAACCGCGCGATCGCCGAGCGGGTCGGGGAGCTCGGCGTCGATTACGCGCAGGGCTACGCCTTCGGCCGGCCCGAGCCGCTCGAGGACGTGCTCGAGAGACTGAAGCAAGAGGACTCGCAGCGCTTGTTGCTCGAGGTCTGAGCGGCGGCGCGCGCGATTCGCAGGTCCGATCGGTTATGCTGCGCACCTATGAAGCAGCGTGCGCGGGAGAGCAGCCGCGGCAAAGCGGCGAAAATGACCGACATCGCGCGCCTGGCGGGGGTGCACGTGTCGACGGTGTCGCGCGCGCTGGCCGGTAGCCCGCTGGTCGAGGCCGGCAAGCGCAAGCGTATCGAGCAACTCGCCCGGGAGCACGGCTACGTCGTCAATCCGGTCGCCCGCAGCCTGCGCTTGAAGCGCACGCAGATGGTTTCGGTGATGATCCCGCTGCAGCACGAGGCGGGCCAGCCGCTGACCGATCCGTTCTTCGTCGCCATGCTCGGCCATCTGGCCGAGGCGGTCACACAGCGCGGCTACGGACTGCACCTGCAAAAGGCGGTGCGCCCGACGCATGAATGGCTGGGCGAGGCGATCGCCTCGGGCCGCAGTGACGGCATTGTGGTGATCGGTCAGAGCACCGAGCACGAGACGCTGCAGCGCGCCGCGGAAACCTACCTGCCGCTGGTGGTTTGGGGCGCGCAGCTGCCGGGCCAGAATTACTGTTCGGTGGGCTCGGATAATCCCGGCGGCGCGCGCGCTGCGGTGCGCCATCTGCTCGATTCCGGCCGGCGGCGGATCGTCTTTCTCGGCGATCCAACCGGACCGGAGCTGCGCCAGCGCTACGAGGGCTATGAGCGCGCCCTCGAGGGCGCGCCGCGCGGCACTGCGCCGGCGCGCCTGGTGCCGGCGCACCTGACGCCGGATGCGGCTTATCAGGCGGTGCGCGATTGCCTGCGGGCCGGGGAGTCATTCGATGCGCTGTTTGCGGCTACCGACGTGATTGCGATCAGTGCCATGCGCGCGCTCGCGAACGAGGGCCGTTCAGTGCCCCAGGATGTCGCGGTGGTCGGGTTCGATGACATCGCGATCGCTGCGCACACGACACCCAGTCTGACCACGGTGCGTCAGGACGTCGAACTCGGAGCGCGCACGCTCATCGATTTGCTGTTCCGTCGCATCGAGGGGGAACAGACCGAATCGGTGACATTGCCGGTCGAGCTGATGATCAGGGAGTCGGCGCCGGGGTGAGCGTGGCCGGCGCTTCCGGCGCGTACTCGAGCTGCTCCATGGCACGCAACCGTCGCCGCGAGGCGCCGCTCAGCGCATTGACTCCGAGACCGAGCGCGAGCAGCAGCGCGAATCCCGTGGCGAGCACGAACCCGTAGCGCGGACTGCGGTAGGCGTCGCTGACCGCACCCATGGCGAAAGGCGCGAGCGCAGCGGCGAGCGCCGTAAATGCCAGCAGCAGCCCCGACACCCGGCCGTGCTCGGCTTTTGGGAACCCGCTGATGCCCTTGGAGTTGATGGTCGGGTAGATCACCGACATGAACAGGCCCGAGAGTGGCAGCAGGATCAACCCGAGGCGCGAGCCGCCAGCGAGACTTCCGGCGAAACAACCGAAGATGGCGATGCTGAGGACCGCGAGCGCCGTGGTCCAGGAGCACCGCGCCAGCAGCCACGCCCCGAGCAGCCGGCCGGCGGCCCGCAGCACGAAGAATGCCGTCAGTGCGTAGGGAACGAACGCGATGAGCGCGCCGTGGTAGAAGCCGAGATATGTGGGCATCCACACGTAGATGGCGACCTCGACCGCAACGTAGAGCGAGATGAGGCAGGAGAAACTGAGTGCGTACGGGTCACGCAGCAGTGCGAGGGTGGGCAGCAGGCCCGCCGGCGGGCGCCCGGTGCGCCGCTCCGCGGGATATTCGGCGATCAGGGCGAGCACGATGAGCAGGGCGCATACTCCGGCGGCGACCACGTACAGCCACTTCCACGACAACTGGTCGGTGAGCAGCAGTGCCACGACGGCCGGACCGATGATCGAGCCGATGCCGAAGAAGCCCTCGAGCAGGTTCATCAGGCCGGTGTGCTGCGCCGTCGAGCGCGAAACGTCCCCGACGAGTGCCAGCGCGCCGGTCTTGAAGATGCTGACGCCGAGTCCCTCGAGCGCCAGCAGCGCGACGAACTGCCCGAAGCTGCTGCCGAGGGCGAACAGCGCCGAGGCCACCCCGTACAAGGCCAGCCCGATGATGATGGTCGGCTTGCGCCCCAGGCGGTCGGCGAGAAACCCGAGCAGCACCGCGCCGGCGGCCATTGCGGCCATGGGCGCATATTGAAAGGCCGAGGCGGCCTTCATGCTTAAGTGAAACTCGGCGATGATCTTCGGGATGACGCTGCCGACGGCATCGGAGGTCATCGCGAACATCAGAAACATCAGACAGGTGAGCGCGCGGATGATGGCGAAATTGCGCGCCGTAGCCGGCGACTGCCTGCTCATATTCCCCCCTTTACATTCTAATACAATCGATTGCATTATAGCCTTGACCGGCCTTGCCGTAAACCGACCGCGCCTCCACCATGAAGAATCAGGTTCAGCTCATCACCTACGTGGATCGTCTCGGTGGCGGTACGCTGCGCGAGCTCGAAGGGCTGCTCGCCGGACCGCTCGCAGGGCTGTTCGGCACGGTGCACCTGCTGCCTTTTTTCGACCCGATCGACGGTGCTGATGCCGGCTTCGACCCGATCGATCATACCCGCGTCGATGCGCGCCTCGGCACGTGGGAGGATGTGGCCCGTCTCGGGCGACAGGTCGATCTCATGGCCGACGTGATCGTCAATCACATGTCGTGCGACTCGCTGCAGTTCAAGGATTTTTCGCGGCGCGGACACGCGTCGGTCTACGATGGGCTGTTTCTGACGCTCGAAGCGGTGTTCCCCGACGGCGCGCACGAGCACGAGCTGACGGCAATCTACCGACCGCGGCCCGGACTGCCGCTGACGCCGGTGACGCTCGAGAACGGGGAGAAGCGGATCCTCTGGACGACGTTCACCCCGCAGCAGCTCGATATCAACGTGCGTCACCGTCAGGGACGAGCTTACCTCGAGAGCATCCTGAAGACCTTCAGCGAGCACGGCATCCGCGCCATCCGGCTCGATGCGGTTGGGTACGCGATCAAGCGCGCCGGGACGAGCTGCTTCATGCTGCCGGAGACGTTCGAGTTCATCGGCGAACTGACCGCGCTTGCGCGCTCGCTCGACATGGAGGTTCTCGTCGAGGTGCACTCCCATTACCTGCGCCAGCTCGACATCGCGGCGCGTGTGGATTGGGTGTACGACTTCGCGCTGCCGCCGCTCGTCCTGCACGCGCTGTTCAATGGAACGGCAGGCTACCTGAAGCACTGGATCGAGATCCGTCCGCGCAACGCCTTGACGGTGCTCGACACTCACGATGGGATCGGCGTGATCGACGTGGGGCCCGAGGCCGGCACCGGCCGGGACGGATTGCTGCCCGCGGCCGAGATCGACCGGCTGGTCGAAACCATCCACGAGCGCAGCGGTGGACAGAGTCGCCGCGCCACCGGCGCGGCCGCGTCCAACCTCGATCTGTACCAGGTGAATTGCACCTTCTACGACGCGCTCGGCCGCATCGATCGGGACTACCTGCTGGCGCGCGCCGTGCAATTCTTTCTGCCCGGGATTCCCCAGGTGTATTACGTCGGCCTACTCGGCGGCGGAAACGACATGCCGCTGCTCGAGCGTTCCGGCGTGGGGCGCGACATCAACCGCGGTCGCTACGGTCCGCACGAGGTACTACGGGAACTCGCGCGGCCCGTCTGCGCAGATCTGCTGCGCCTGATCCGGTTGCGCAACACGCATCCGGCGTTCGGCGGTGCGCTGCGGATCGGCCGCACGGCGTCCAACGTTCTCGCGCTGCGCTGGGAGGCGGGCTCCGCCCATGCTGAACTGATTGCAGACTTCGCCGCGCGCCGCTGGACGGTCCGCCACGGGGAAGGCGCAGTTTCGGAGTCCCTCGAGTTCGCGAGCTGCCCGGCGCTCTGGTCGGACGCCCCGCGGGACATCGTGTGGCGCGGCTGAAGCCCGCGCACAACCGCGTTATGCTGTGCATGGCGTTCCGCGGGGCGCAGCGCGGTCAATCGGGGGGAATGACGTGAACAGGCGAGCACTCTACGGAGCCATCGAAGCGGGCGGGACGAAGTTCGTCTGCGCGGCAGGCTACGGGCCGACGGAGATTGCGCCGCAGATGCGCACCGTCATTGCGACGACGACGCCCGCCGAGACCCTCGCGGCGGTAGTCGCATTCTTCGAGCAGGTGCGCGCGAACGCCGGCGCATTCAGCGCATTTGGCGTCGGTGCCTTCGGGCCGGTGGACATCGAGCCTCGCTCGGACACCTGGGGGTCGATACTGAGCACGCCCAAGCCGGGCTGGGCCGGGACTTCCCTGGTCGCGCCGCTCGAGCGTTTCGGGTGTCCGGTCGCGCTCGACACCGACGTCAACGCCGCGGCGCTCGCCGAGGCGCGACTCGGCGCCGGACGGGATGCAAACTCGCTGACTTACGTCACGGTCGGGACCGGGATCGGCGGCGGTGTGATCGACCAGGGCCGCTCGATTCGCGGCATGCTGCACCCGGAGATGGGACACATCCGTGTGCGCCGTGATCCGCGTGACGCGCAATTCCGCGGCGTCTGCCCGTTTCACGGCGATTGCCTGGAGGGCCTGGCGAGCGGTCCGGCGATCGTGGCGCGCTGGGGGGCGCCGATGAGTGCACTGCCGATCGGACATGCCGGACCTGACATCATCGGCGGATATCTCGGGCAGCTCGCCGCCACGATCGCGCTGATGTACGCGAGCGAGCGTATCGTGTTCGGCGGTGGCGTCATGAGCGGAGCCGATCTGCTGCCACGCATCCGCGCGGTTGCCGCCGAACAGATCGGCGGCTATCTGCCGATCGAGGCGCGGGCGGGCGGATTCGAGCGCCTGATCGTTGCGCCGGCGCTCGCTGGCCAGGCCGGAATCACCGGCGCTCTGCTGCTCGCAATGGGTTGAGCTGGCGTTGCCGGGGCGCAATTGCAATCGTCTGCGTTCTGGATTGCAAACGATTGTATCTTGTGGTCTACTTTTGCCGCGCCCGCGTATCACGCCGCGGTGCAGCAGGCGTCAAAGCGTCACTAGGGGGGTCACGTGAAACATCTGAAGTCGCAACAGCAATCCCATTGCATCCGGGTGCCGGCCGTCGCCGTGCGCACCGTAACGTTCATGAGCGTCGCAGCCGCCGTCTCGATGGCACTCGGTGCGGCACAACTTGCCGCGGCGGCGCCTGCGCGACCCGCGGCAGATGCCGCGTCCGCGCAGGCGGCAAACGGCACCTCGGGTGGCCCATCCACGATGATCGCCGCGCCGAGCAATATGCTGCAGCAGGTCGTCGTCACCGCTTCGGTTCAGTCACGCAGCAACCTGGAGACCTCCGAGCAGGTCACTACGATTCCGAGCAAGCTGATTGTGGCCATGGCGCCGCAGTCGATCGCCGAGATGCTGCGCCTGATTCCCGGGGTGTCCGTCCAGGATCAGGCTGGCAGTGGTGGCAATGCGAATTTCACCGTGCGCGGCCTGCCGGTGACCACCGGTGGTGCGCCGTTCGTGCAGATCCAGGAAGATGGGCTGCCGCAGGTCCTCTTCGGCGACATGAATTTCGGCAATAACGATTACTGGACGCGCTTCGATGTCTCGGAGCAGATGCAGGCGACTGTGGGTGGCAGTGCCGCAACGCTCGCCGCCGGGGCGCCGGGAGCTGTGATCAACTTCATCAGTGCGACCGGTCGGCACAAGAGCGGCGAGTTCACTTTGTCGCAGGGCCTGGGGTTCGGACAGACCAAGGCGACGTTCGCGGTCGGCGGCCCGATCAACAGGACCTGGCGCTACCACATCGACGGCTTCTACGTGCATGGCACCGGGCTGCGCGATCAGGGGTTCATCGGCGTCAACGGCTACCAGCTCAAGGGCAACATCACGCACGACCTCGCCGCCCACAAGGGTTTCATCCGCGTCTATGCGAAGCTGCTCAACGATCAAGAGGAATACAACGCGGGCGGCCCGGTGAGCGCCGTTGGCAGCGGCAACACGCTCTCGAGCATCTCCGTCTACCCGGGCTTTGACGTGCGCACCGGCACCACCGTGGGGATTTACAACCAGTCGATCACCTATCTCAGCAACCTCTCCGGTCAGTTCGCGCAGACGCCCAACGACGGTATCCACCCGCGTGTCGACTCGCTCGGCGCTGAGCTGTATTTCCTGCCGGGAGGAAACCTCTCGGTCGATGATAAGTTTCGCGTCAGCTGGATCAATGGCACGTTCGCCGCGCAGTTCTTCGGTCTCGGCAATACCGCCTCGATCATTGGCAGCACGGTCAATGGACAGACGGTCGGCCAAGTCGTCTACGCCGCCGGGCCGAACGCGGGTCAGGCGTACTCCGGGCTGGTGAATAACAATGCTCAGATCTACACCAACATGCACAATATGGGCAACGTGGTGAATGATCTGTCGCTGCAGGACCACTGGCGAACCCCATACGGCAAGCTGCATGCTGGCGGCGGCCTGTTCTATATGTCGCAGACCATAGATCAGAGCTGGCATCCGAACGCACAGCTGCAAGCCGTGAGCGGCAGCAATCCGCAGAACTTGGATCTGATCAGCACCGCCGGTCAGTTGCTCAGCAATAATGGGGTGACCGGATACAATACCAACTGGGGTGCGAGCGTGGATCGGCTGTACAACATGAATGTCACCGATACGGCTCCGTACCTCGACCTGACCTGGAGCATCGATCGGCTGCAGCTGCAGGGCAGTGTCCGACAGGACGACTACCGGGTAAGCGGCTGGGCCGAGAGCGCCAGCGCCGCAACCACCCAGGTGGGCTATCTGAGCGGCGGAATGCTGAGCGCCACGGGCGGCCTCGGGACCCCGCTGGTGTCTTACTCGACGATCGATCCGAGCACCTACGAGCCGCTCGACTACGGCATCAGCTACCGCTCCTGGTCGATCGGCGCGCTGTACATGCTCAACGACAGCACCAGCGTATACGTTCGCGCCAGCCGCGGCGGTAAGCCGAATACCGATCGCAACATCCTCTCCGGATACACCAACCCGAACGGGTCGCTCAATGCCTCGGGCGCCGGCAAGGCGCTCGACATCGTGTTGCAGCAGGAGGCTGGCATCAAGCACGAGGGCGAGTTTCTCGGCGGCAGCTACGGTGTGACGCTCTCGTACTTTCACACCAGCTTCAGCGAGTCGAGCTTCGATCTGACCCAGCCGGTGGCTACCCGCTACTTCAACGAGAAGTACTCGGCGAGCGGCGGGGAATTCGAGGCGACCTGGGCCGTCGGGGGCTTCTCACTGTACGCGCAGGCGACCTATCAGAACCCGAAGGTCGACTCCAACGAAGTCGGACCGAGCCCGAGCCAGCTGACCAGCCTCGGCTCCGGATTCCTGCCGCCCGGGATGTCCAAGCTCATGTGGGTGCTGGCGCCGACCTACCGGTGGCATGCCCTGACCGGTGGGCTGGTCTGGCAGGGCCAGAGTCAGCAGAACATCGGTGGTCCAGTGCCGTTCTACTCCCCGGAGCAGGATTTCCTCGATGGCTTTGTTTCCTACGCGTTCACGCGGCATTTGTCCGTGGCACTGCATGCGAACAATGCGTTCAACAGTCTCGGGGTCGGCGGCGGTGGTGCGGTGACTACCGGCCCAGGGGTTGTCGGCGTTAGTGCGGAGCCCGGACGTACCGTACTCGCCAGCGTGACGATGAAGTTCTAAGCTCCCGATTCCCGGCGCGGGCGCACGCGGCCGCGCCGGGAATCCCGGGGGGCTCTTTGCGCGAGGCCGAACATGTCAGGCTCGAGCCGCAGGATTGAGCAGATCGTGATCGTCGGGGGCGGCTCGGCGGGCTGGATGAGCGCTGCGGCGCTCGCACGCACCATCGAGCGCGATTGCCGCATTACGCTCGTCGAATCAGAGGACATCGGCATCGTCGGGGTGGGTGAGGCGACGATCCCGCCGATCAAGCTGTTCAACGACATGCTCGGCGTGCCGGAGGAGGAGTTCCTGCGGCGCACCCAGGGGACGTTCAAGCTCGGCATCGAGTTCATCGACTGGGCGCAGCTCGGGCAGCGCTACTTTCATCCCTTCGGCAGCTACGGGCGGCCGTTCGATCTGGTGCAGCTGCAGCATCACTGGCTGCGGGCCCGGGCGGCCGGCCAGGCCGGGGGGCTCGAGGAGTACTGCATGGCGTGGGCGGCCGCGCGGGCCGGGCGCTTCGAGCATCCGGCGAGCGATCCGCGCAATGTGCTCTCGACCTATCTCTATGCGTATCACTTCGACGCGCACCTGTACGCGAAATTCCTACGCGAGTACGCCGAGGCCCGCGGCGTGCGGCGCATCGAGGGCAAGGTGGTGGCGGTCGAGCAGCACCCCGAAAGCGGATTCGTGCAGGCGATACGCCTGGAGAACGGCTGCGAGGTGCGCGGGGAATTGTTCATCGACTGCTCGGGGATGCGCGCGCTGCTGATCGAGGGGGCGCTCGCGAGCGGCTTCGAGGACTGGTCGCACTGGCTGCCGTGCGATCGTGCGCTCGCGGTGCCGAGCGCACGGACCGACCTCCCGCCCTACACGCGCTCGCAGGCCCACACTGCCGGCTGGCAGTGGCGCATTCCGCTGCAGCATCGCACGGGCAACGGGCATGTGTTCGCCTCGCAGTGGATGAGCGATGCGCAGGCAGCCGAGGTTCTGCTCAGCCATCTCGACGGTGCACCGCTCGCAGAGCCGAGGCTGATCCGCTTCACCCCTGGGCGACGCCGGGTGCACTGGAACAGGAATGTCATCGCCATCGGCCTCTCGAGCGGCTTCCTCGAGCCGCTGGAGTCCACCGCGCTGCATCTGATTCAGGCGGGAATCTCCAAACTCATTGCGTATTTCCCCGACCGGGACTTCGATCCGCTCGTGATCCGCGAGTACAACCGCGTGGCGAACGCGGAGGTCGAGCGCATCCGGGATTTCATCATCCTGCACTACCATCTGAACAGCCGCACCGACGGGGAACTGTGGCGCTATTGCGCGCAGATGGCGGTGCCGGAAACGCTTCAGTACAAGATCGAGCACTTCCGCCGCTTCGGGCGGATCCTGCCGGGCGAGATGGACATCTTCGGGCCGACCAGTTGGCTCGCGGTGCACATCGGCCAGATGAACTGGCCTGAGCGCCAGGACCCTCTGCTCGAGTACCGCAACTTCGATGCCGTGCCGTACCTCGAGCAGTTGCGCCGAACCTTGAATGCGGCCGCGCTCGGCATGCCGACCCATCAAGACTACATTGCGCGGCATTGCCGCAATTCCTGACTGGTCATGAGGGGGGGGATCGATGCATAAGTTATGGTCGTTGGCCGCTATGGTGCTGGCCGCTGGGGTGCTCGGGGTGCCGATGGGGCAGGCGAGTGAGCCGATGCATTTTTATGCGCGGCCGGCGAACGGCCTCGCGCTCACCCCGCCGATGGGCTGGAACAGCTGGAACCATTTTGGCTGCCATGTGAACGCGGCGCTCATCGAGCGCGAGGCGCGCGCCATGGTGAGCTCCGGCATGAAGGCCGCCGGTTACCGCTACGTCATCATTGATGACTGCTGGCAGGGGACACGGGGTCCCCATGGCAACATTCATCCCGACCCGAAGCGCTTCCCGCAGGGTATGAAGGCAGTCGCCGATTACGTCCACTCGCTGGGACTGAAGTTCGGGATCTATTCGGACGCGGGTGCCGAGACGTGCCAGGGCCGACCCGGGGGCCGCGGCCATGAGTATCAGGATGCGCTCACCTATGCCCGCTGGGGCGTTGATTACCTCAAGTACGACTGGTGCAATACCGGTGGCGAGCGGCCTCGGACCGCCTACGCGACCATGGCCGATGCGCTGCGCGCCGCCGGCCGGCCGGTCGTGTTCAGCCTGTGCGACTGGGGGGTGCGCAAGCCCTGGCGCTGGGGTGCGGCCGCCGGTGGGAATCTCTGGCGCACCACCCCTGATATCTGGGATGCCTGGCGCGGTCACCACGGATTCGCCCTCGGGATGCTCAACATTCTCGACCGCCAGGTGGGGCTCGCCGGCTATGCCGGTCCCGGTCATTGGAACGATCCGGACATGCTCGAGATCGGCAACGGCGGCATGACCGAGGCGCAATATCAGGCCCAGTTCAGTCTCTGGGCCATGCTCGCCGCGCCGCTCATCGCCGGCAATGATCTGGCGCACATGGACGCGCAGACCCGCGCGATTCTCACCAACCGCGAAGTGATCGCCGTCGACCAGGACCGGCTCGGCATCGAGGGCCGTCCGGTGTACCGGCGGGGCGCTGCCGAGATCTGGGTCCGTCCGCTCACCGGCGGCCGCGAGGCCGTGGTGCTGCTGAACCGAGGCGCAAAGCCGCTCAGCATCCGGCTCACCTGGGCCGAGCTCGGCCTGCCGGACTACCTGCCGCTGCGGCTGCGCGACCTGTGGCGCCATCGGGATCTACCGGTAGCGAGGCGCGCGGTGCGTTTCGAGGTGGCGCCGACCTCGGTGATCATGCTGACCGAGACGCCGCTACGACCGGGCCGCTCCGGCTGAGATTTAACAAGACAGGAGGCTCGATGAACGCGGTTCTCGCCAAGGGCATCTTCGTCGGCGGACTCACCGGTCTGTTGTTCGGATTCGATACGGCGGTCATAGCCGGTGCGACCCACGGGCTCGCGGTGACGTTCGCGTTGAACCCTGCGGGTCTGGGTTGGACCGTCTCGAGTGCCTTGTGGGGGACGCTCGTCGGGGCGCTGCTCGCCGGGTACCCCGGCGACCGATTCGGGGCGCGCAACTGCCTGCGCGTCATTGCCGCGATGTACCTGTTGTCGGCGCTCGGCAGCTTCGCCGCACCGACTCTGCCGCTGTTCATTGCCGCGCGGGTGCTCGGCGGACTGGCGATCGGCGCCTCGACTGTGCTCGCACCGACGTACCTGGCCGAGATCGCGCCGGCCGAGCGGCGCGGGGCGCTGGTGGGCGTGTTTCAGCTCAACATCGTCTTTGGCATCCTGGTCGCCTACCTCAGCAACTATCTGATCGGAGTGCACCTCGCCGGGCCCGACGCCTGGCGCTGGAAGTTCCTCGTGGCGGTGTTCCCGGCGACCTTGCTCGGCGTGCAGCTGTTCTCCATTCCCAACAGTCCGCGCTGGCTCGCGGTCCGTGGACGCGCCGTTGAAGCGGTGGACGTGCTGAGCCGCATCGGCGTCCCGGATGTCGCTGCCGAGCTAGGGCGTTACGCGCGCGCCGATCGTTCGGCATCAGGCACCCTGGTGCGGCTCTCGTGGCGGCGGCACGCGCGACCGATGCTGCTCGCGATGGGCATCGCCGCCTTCAATCAGCTCTCGGGCATCAACGCCATTCTCTATTACCTCAACGACATCTTCGCCGCCGCCGGCTTCGGGCGCGTGTCGGCCGCCGCACAGGCGGTGCTCATCGGGGCGACCAACTTCGCCTTTACCCTGCTCGCTCTGGCGGTGATCGATCGGTTCGGGCGGCGCACGCTGCTCAAGGTCGGTTCGCTCGGACTGATCGTCTCGCTCGCGGCCACGGCCTACATCGAGCTCTCCGGTGCACACCAGCAATGGCTGCTGTGGATGCTCGTGCTGTTCATCGCGTCGTTCGCGTTTTCCCAGGGCGCGGTCATCTGGGTGTATATCGCGGAGATCTTTCCCACCGAGGTGCGCTCGCGCGGTCAGGGACTCGGCGCGTCCACGCACTGGTGCATGGACGCGATCATCGCCACGTTCTTCCCCATCGCTGCGGCGTATTCAAAGGGGCTGCCGTTCGTCTTTTTCGCCGTCATGATGGTGGTGCAGCTGGTCGTGGTGACACGGTATTTCCCGGAAACACGCCGGGTGCGTCTGGAGGATATGGAGAAGGCCCTTGAACAAGCTTGAGCGACGCCGGGCGAGGGCTGTGCTCGGTGTGCTGCTGCTGGCGCTTGGCACCGAGTCGGCGCCGGCGCACGCCACCCGGGGCGCCTCGGGGTATGACCAGATCTATCGTCCGCAGGTGCATTTCACCCCGGCACGGCACTGGATGAACGATCCGAACGGCCTGGTGTATTTTCAGGGCTGGTACCACCTGTTCTTTCAGTACAACCCGTACGGCTCGCGCTGGGGCAACATGAGTTGGGGTCATGCCGTCAGCCGGGATCTGCTGCACTGGCACCCGTTGCCGGTGGCCATCCCGCAGGGCCGCCGCTCGATGATCTTCTCCGGCAGCGCGGTCGTCGATTGGCACGACACCAGCGGGTTCGGCGTCGGGGCTCGCACGCCGCTGGTGGCGATCTACACCGCCAATCCGCGCCATGGACCGGGGCGGCAGACCGAGAACCTCGCCTACAGCACCGATGGCGGGCAAACCTGGCACAAGTACGCCGGCAACCCGGTGCTCGACATCGGGCTGCGCAATTTCCGCGATCCGAAGGTGTTCTGGTACGCCCCGCGGCGGGAGTGGATTATGGTGGTCTCGCGGGCCGCCGCCCGGGAGATCTCCTTTTATACCTCGAAGAATCTGAAGAACTGGCGGCACACCGGCAACTTCGGTCCCGCTGGCGACACCCGCGGCGTGTGGGAATGTCCGGACCTGTTCCGCCTGCCGGTCACCAACCGCCCCGGGCAGTTCCGCTGGGTGCTGAAGGTCGACGTCCAGCAGCACCACCCGGGTACCGGCGGGGGCGGCCAGGTGTTCATCGGGCACTTCGACGGGAGGACGTTCCGGGCGGCGGCCCAGCCCCCGCAGGCACTCGATCTCGGTGAGGACTATTACGCGAGCGCCTCCTGGTCGAACCTGCCGGGCGGCCCCGGGAAAGTGATCACACTCGGCTGGATGGACAACTGGCTCTACGCCCAGGACGCGCCGACCGCCCCCTGGCGCGGTGCAATGGCGTTTCCTCGCCGCCTCGCGCTGCGGCATCAAAACGGCCGCGACTGGCTCATCCAGCGTCCGATTGCGGCGCTGGCCGCGTTGCGTGCGGCGCGGCGGCAGTTCGGCAGTTTCGTGGCCCCGGCCGGCCGGACGCTGCTCACGGTGCCGCCGCTAGGCGCGGCGCACGAGATCCGCGCACGGGTGCTCGTCGGGCCGCGCGGCCGCTTCGTGTTCACGATCGGCTCGCCGGACGGACGGGACGTGCGCATCGGGTACGCGGCGGCGACGGGTCGGTTCACGGTCGTCCGATCGGGTCATTACCGATTCTCCCCGTCCTTCGATTCGCGCAACAGCACGCGCTTGCCGGGTCGTCCGCGCGTCATTGAGCTGGACCTGATCATCGACCGCTCGTCCGTCGAGGCGTTCGTGGATCGCGGCGAGCTCACCGTGGCGGAACGGATGTTTCCGCGCGGTGGGGCGTATACGGTCCGGGTGCGCTCGAGCGGGGCGCGGGTCGAGCACATGGACCTGTGGCGGCTGCGCCGGATATGGCCGGCCCGGCGCGCGGACCGACCGTAGGCGCTCGGCAGCGCCCTCAGCCGCGCCGGGCCGGCTTCGGCTGAATCGCGCGCGGCATGTCGAGGGTCTGCGGGCGCAAGGACTCTTTGTATGCCGCGGCAAAGGCCTCGACGAAGGTCGGCGGCAGATGGTCGGCCGGGCGGTCGAGCAGGCTGCGGTAAAACGCGGTGAACTGGCTCCAGTACTGCGCCGCATCGGGCTTGCCGCGGCCGCCGCGCGCGAACCGGGCCTCCAGCTCGGCCGGATCGAGGCGCCCCAGGAATTCGATGAACGCGGCCCGCAGTGCCTGGGCGAGTGCCTGTTCGTGCGCCTTGATCTCATCGTGGCGCTCACGCAGCCAGCGCACCGCATCGAGCGTGTGCGCCTCGTGCTGACCCAGAAGCTCGAGCAGCAGTTCCTCGACGGTCAGCTGCCCCAGCGTCGGGCCCTCCGGCGGCGGCGCCGGCGGGATGCGGAAGCGGTCGCGGATCTGGCCGCGCGAACGCTCCAGGTCCTTCAGCCCGACCAGCGTCTCGCGCAGCAGCCGACCGGCCAGATGCATCAGCGCCGGGGCTTGGGCCGCCAGCTGCTGCGGCTTCACTCCGGCCCCGCGGCAGAACGCCTGCCATTCAGACCCGTCGGCCGGGGCGGCGGAGTCTTCCCGGGCCGCCGCACGGGCGAGGCGGGAGAGCCGTCGGGCGACCGTGTCATCCCCGGCTTCCGGGGCTCTGGCGGTGAGCGAGGCGGGCGGTACGACGGGTGAAGGGTAGGGGTTCGGGGCTGCTGCTCGGCCCTGGCCGAAGGCATCCCCCGGCTGCATCTCGCCCGTTCCACCGGTATCTACGGCCAGCAAGTCTTCCAGATCGAGCGCCGCGCCGATGTCGGTCTGGGCGCCGCTGAGCGGCCGGACCGCGAGGATGCGCGAGGGCAGCAGGGCGGCCGAATCGCTGGTCGGCGAGTCCTCGAGCGAGACGCCGATCTGGTACTCCCCGATGCGCAGCACGTCGCCGTCGCGCAACCGATAGGCGTCCGGCCCCTGCCGGCCGAGCGGCTCGGCGGCATCGTTCACGTAAACCCCGTTGGTGCTGATGTCCTCGAGGTAGAAGCGCCCCTCGCGCCAGGAGATCCGGGCGTGGTGTGCCGAGACGTAGCGGCGAGCATCGGGCAGCACCCAGTCGTTGTCGGCCGAGCGGCCGATGGTGCCGCCGCCGAGGCCGATTTCCACACTGTCGCGCCCCGCCAGCTGGCGGCGCTGTCCGCTGATGACGCGTAGCCGAAGCGTCATGGTCATGAGATCCGAGATACCGGTACTGTCACGTGTGCCCGTATCGCCGGGCGGCGGAGGATTCCGCGGCGCCGGGCGGCGATACCCTATAATGTGCGCCCCCCAAACTAGCAGCGTGCGTGCGCCAATCCATGGCAGCCAGTCACATTTTCCGCATCCTGTTCATCAATCAGGGCAAGGTGTACGAAGTCTATGCCCGCAAGGTGAACCATGGTGAGCTGTTCGGCTTCATCGAGGTGGAGGACCTGGTCTTCGGCGAGCGCTCCTCGGTGGTGCTCGACCCGTCCGAGGAACGCATCAAGGGTGAGTTCTCCGGGGTGAAACGTACGTTCCTGCCGCTGCATTCGGTGCTGCGCATCGACGAGGTCAAGAAGCAGGGCGTGAGCAAAATCACCACGCTCGAGGGCGGGGCCAACGTGGCCCAGTTCCCGATGCCGCTGTATTCCCCGCCGTCGGGCGAGAAGAAATAGCTCTGCCATGAATGATCCTCTGGTGCTGACGTTGCCGGGCGCGCCGGCGTTGTCCGGGTTCCGGATCGAAAAACTGCTCGAGCGGGTCCGGGCGCTGGAGCCGGCGGTGACGGGCCTCACCGCCCGGTTCGTGCATTTCGCGGCGCTCGATCGCGCCCTGAGTACGTCCGAGCGCGAGCGCCTGGAGCGGCTGCTCACCTACGGCCCGACCATGGCGCCGGGGGAGCCCGGCGGGCAGGCGCTGCTCGTCGTGCCGCGCGAGGGGACGATTTCGCCCTGGTCGAGCAAGGCGAGCGACATTGCCCGCAATTGCGGCCTGAGTGCCGTGCAGCGCATCGAGCGCGGCATCGAGTATCGACTGGCCGCGCCGCGAGCGCTCGCGCCGGAGGCGCTCACGCGCCTGGCGGCCGCGCTCCTGGATCGCATGACTGAAATGGCGCTGCTCGATGCTGCCGAGGCCGGGCGGATGTTCCGTCACGCGTCGCCGCGACCGCTGCGCCGGGTGGGGCTCGCGGGCGGGCGCGCTGCGCTCGAGCGGGCCAACCGCGAGATGGGGCTCGCCCTCTCGGCCGATGAGATCGACTATCTCCTCGAGAGCTTCGCGCAGCTCGGACGCGATCCGAGCGATGCCGAACTGATGATGTTCGCCCAGGCGAACTCCGAGCACTGCCGCCACAAGATCTTCAACGCGCGCTGGGTGATCAACGGGCGTGAACAGACCGAGTCGCTGTTCGCCATGATCCGCTACACGCATGAGCGCCATCCCGAGGGCGTGCTCTCGGCCTACCGCGACAACGCGGCGGTGATCGAGGGGGGCGAGGGTCTGCGCTATTTTCCGGATCCCGTGAGCGGCGCGTACCGTGCGAGCCGCGAGCCGATCGACATCCTGATGAAGGTCGAGACGCACAACCACCCGACGGCGATCTCGCCGTTTCCGGGCGCCGCGACCGGCTCGGGCGGGGAGATCCGCGATGAGGGCGCCACCGGGCGCGGTGCGAAGCCGAAGGCGGGACTGACCGGCTATTCGGTGTCGAATCTCAGCCTGCCCGGCTACGAACGTCCCTGGGAGCAACCATTCGGCCGGCCGGGGCGCATCGCCTCGGCGCTCGAGATCATGCTCGAGGCGCCGATCGGCGCCGCCTCATTCAACAACGAATTTGGCCGACCGGCCATCTGCGGCTATTTCCGTACTTTCGAGCTGCACTGCGCGGGCGATGCGCCGGGGCGCGTGCGCGGCTACCACAAGCCGATCATGATCGCCGGCGGACTCGGCAACGTGCGCCGAGCGCACGTGGAGAAATGCGAGATCCCGCCGGGCGCGCAGCTGATCGTGCTCGGCGGCCCGGCGATGCTGATCGGCCTCGGCGGCGGAGCGGCCTCCTCGGTCGGCAGCGGCGCCTCGGACGCGGAGTTGGATTTCGCCTCTGTGCAGCGCGGCAATGCCGAGATCCAACGGCGCGCCCAGGAAGTGATCGACGGCTGTTGGGCGCTGGGCGCGGCCAACCCGATTCTGCTCATCCACGACGTGGGGGCGGGCGGACTGTCGAACGCCGTGCCCGAGGCCGTCGCGCACAGTCAGCGCGGGGCGCGCGTCGATCTGCGCGCCATTCCGAGTGCCGAGTCCGGCCTCTCGCCGCTCGAGCTGTGGTGCAACGAGGCGCAGGAGCGCTACGTGGTGCTCGTCACGGCCGAGGATCTGCCCGCGTTTCGCGCGATCGCCGAGCGCGAGCGCTGCCCGTTCGCCGTGATCGGCGAGCTCGACGATACCGGCCGCCTCACCGTGTCCGATCCGCTCCTCGGGGACGATCCGGTGGACATGCCGCTCGAGGTGCTGCTCGGTAAACCGCCGCGCATGACGCGGGATGTGCAGAGCGTGGCACCGCAGCGCATCCCGTTCGACACCGCGGGGCTCGATCTGCGCGAGGCGCTGCATCGGGTACTGCGCCTGCCGGCGGTCGCCGACAAGACCTTCCTCATCACCATCGGGGACCGCACGGTCGGCGGGCTGATCAGCCGCGATCCGCTGGTCGGCCGCTGGCAGGTGCCGGTGAGCGACGTGGCGGTGACGCTGGCCGATCACGAGGGGGTGCGCGGCGAGGCGATGGCGATCGGCGAGCGCACCCCGGTGGCGGTGCTCGATGCGCCGGCCTCCGGACGTCTGGCGGTCGCCGAGGCGCTCACCAACATTCTGGCGGCCGACATCGAGCGGCTCGGCGAGATCCGCCTCTCGGCGAACTGGATGGCCGCGTGCGGCGAGGCGGGCGAGGACGCAGCGCTCTACGAGACGGTCCGGGCCGTCGGTCGCGAGCTCTGTCCGGCCCTCGGCATCGCGATACCGGTCGGCAAGGACTCCCTCTCGATGCGCACGCGCTGGAGCGATGACGGCCTCGAGAAGAGCGTGGTCGCGCCGGTCTCGCTCATCATCTCCGCGTTCGCACCCGTCGGCGATGTGCGCAAGACGCTCACGCCGGCCTTGCGCACTGAGGCGCCGACGGCGCTGTGGCTGATCGACTTCGGTCGGCAGCGACTCGGCGGCTCGGCGCTCGCCCAGGTGTACGGGGCGATGGGCAGCGAACCGGCCGACCTCGACGATCCGCAGCGGCTGATTCACCTCACCGCCGCGCTGGCCGAACTGCGCCGCGCAGGACTGCCGCTCGCCTATCACGATCGTTCTGACGGCGGACTGATCGTGACGCTGCTCGAGATGGCGTTCGCCGGGCACTGCGGTCTGGACGTCGAACTGCCCGCCGAGCGCGGTGAGCCGCTCGCGCAGCTGTTCGCCGAAGAACCGGGAGTCGTGCTGCAGGTCGCGCAGCACGACGAGGACGCGCTGCGCACGGTGCTCTCGCGCCACGGGCTGACCGAGTACGCTGTGCGGCTCGGCGAGCCGCAGCGCGCGATGCGCGTGCGGGTCCGCTGCGCCGGGCGAGTGCTGCTCGATGAGTCGTGGCGGGAACTGCGCGCCGCGTGGTCAGAGACCTCCTGGCAGATGCGCCGGCTGCGCGATGACCCGCAGTGCGCGGACGAGGAATACGCCGCCCAGACCGATGAGCAGGATCCTGGGCTCACGGTCGATCTGCGTTTCGATCCCGAAGCGGATGTCGCCGCGCCGTACATCGGCGGCGCGGCTCGCCCGCGGCTCGCGGTGCTGCGCGAGCAGGGCGTGAACAGCCACAACGAGACTGCCGCGATCTTCGAGCGGGCGGGCTTTGCGCCCTACGACGTGCACATGACCGATCTAATCGCGGGCCGGCACGCCTTGCGCGAGTTCGTCGGCGTGG
>Ga0315298_1003837_pt1 | contig 23258 bp, 28 predicted proteins | sample WHS_1_MG_FD_203077 | JGI IMG/M metagenome (GOLD analysis project Ga0315298, IMG submission 203077) | Extremophilic microbial mat communities from Washburn Hot Springs, YNP, Wyoming, USA - WHS_1_MG | ecosystem: Environmental > Aquatic > Thermal springs > Hot (42-90C) | place: USA: Wyoming...
AAAGCACAATACCGATGATTAATTTTACCTGCCGACCTTTGAGTTTATCAACCATAAGCCAAGAGCCTAAAAGAGCGCCGCCTGCAGAACCAGCCACAGTCCATCCAATTAAACCGTAATTAATTCCAGCAAGAGATATATGACCAAGAAACCCTGATAATGAGGAAAAAATAACAACGAATGATGTAGTTGCTGACGCTTTTTTAGGATCAAAACCAAGTGCAACAAGTGCTGGAACAATAATATTGCCGCCGCCGACGCCAAGCAATCCACCAATAAAACCAGCTAGACTGCCAACAGTTATTCCAACAACGATAAGTGCTCGTGTACTTGCGATGGTTTCTTTCGCCTTAGGTGTATAAAATAGCATCATCAACGCTGCAAAAATCAGAAACCCCACGAATAGCCAAAGTAATATATGTCGATCAAGTCCCTGACTAACCCACGCACCGACTGGTGAGAGTATTGAAGCAACAATAAGAATTGGAATTGCTACGTTCCAAACTATGATTCGGCTTTGAAAAAACTTAACAGAGGCGACCGACATCGCAACGGCATTGAGAAGAAGAGCTGTTGCCATCGCTGTATGCACTTCAATACCGAGTGCAATAAAGATAGGAATCAAGATGAATGCTGCTCCAACACCCGCTATGGTGAGTAACGCAGTAAAAATAAAAGTAACAACACCAGCTATGAAATACATATAATCACCTTACTTCAAATTTGGTAAATGAATTATTACTTCCTCATCTGTTCTTTCAGAACAAGGAATACAAACTATCTTTCCATCTTTTACACGCAAGTATCTTTCAAAAACGTACTCACCACACACTTCGCATTTTGCTTTATTGAATGAACCTTTTACCGGAGTGTATTTGAAATCCTTCAATACAGTTACATTAAAAAGTTCATCGTTTGTTGCATTAAGAACGATATCAATAATATCTTTTCTTACATTTTCCGGAATTTCAGATGGTTCAATTCCCTGTTTGCGATACTTAAAAAATTCGTGTGGTGCAAGTTTATCTTGGAATTCATTTTTAAGTGAAATCCTAACAGCATCTTTTTTACCCGGATACCAAAAGACTGCCACAATTTTTCCATAGTTCAATCTATCAATCATTCCTTTCCCGAATGTTGCGCCAGTGGCAGCCATAATCCCATCCTGCATACAACCTTGAGGATGACCAACACCCATTTCAGAAAAAACGTGCATCTGATGATCTAAACTTTTTTTAACACCTAATATCTCCATTGCCAAAGTTCCCATTCTGAAACCGATTGGCATAAATGGGCAACGATGACCGTGAAATTCGAAAGTCCATTCTGGTAACTGAAACATATTCATTCTCCTTATTTTATTTTTTTAATGTAATTTATCTGTGTGATCTATTATTGAACCATCAATAACAGCTTGCACAGCTTCATCAATATTTTTTATATCCGTTACTATAGGTTTGATATTTAATTGAAGCATACTTTGATAAGCGCCATTTCCCATTCCACATGCAAGTAAAATCTGGCAGTCTTGAATTGCTTCGGCCATACTAACGTGTTTAGAATGTGAATGTTTGTCAAATCCATGTTGGTCATCTGAATGATGATGTTCTCCGTGTGCAAAGTTATGATGACCAAGTTTCTCGCGACGTTCTCTTTTAACTACTTTTCCGTTTTCAACAGTAAGCACTTCATAAAATTTTGCTCTGCCGAAATGCTGACTGATTGTAACTCCATCATCTGTAACTGCAGCGATATTGATTGTTTTGTTTTCCATTTTATCTCCTTTTAATAAGTAAACATTTACTTACATATATTTATAAAAAATTTTTATTTCTTTTCTAATGATCTTTTTACTAAAGAAATCATTCGTTCGCAAAATTTTTCTTGTTTAACTTTGCCTGGCTCCAAGATCATTTCTATGTTCAATGAAATTGGGATTCCCATATAAAGAGTGGCAACATTTTCTACATTAAGTGATTTATCCCAGACTCCTTCGTTTATTCCTTGTTTAATTATTCTACTTATATATTCCTTTTGAGAAAGAAGAATTTCCCTTAGACCTTTTTTTAATTGTGGATCGTTCATATGAGCGGCTTCTGAGAATAGAAGTATCGTTATTCCTTTGTTTTCAATAAGATAAGTAATATGCGTACAAAGAAATTTAAATAACTTTTCTTCAGCATTTAATGAAGATGAATAAGTAATCTTTTCTTGTTCAGTCAGAAGTTCATTCTTTACATCATTAAGAATTGCAAGCATAATTTCTTTCTTGGATGAAAAATGTCTGAATAGAGCTCCTTCGGTAACGCCAATTTTTGATGCAAGATTTCGTGTGGATAATTTTCCTATTCCTTCAGAAGAAATAATTTCAAGAACAGCTTTCTTAATCTGTTCTTGTCTGGTTTCTGTATCTAATCTTTCTGCTGCCATTTTGAATCCTTTAAATAACTAAGTAAACACTCACTTACCAAAATATATTTTTTTATTTAATTGTCAAATACTTTTTACAATTTTTTTCATAAAAAAAGCCGCCCGAAGGCGGCTAACTAAATTCAGTAGGAATTAAATAATGTTCCGATATTATTTCATTAGAATAAGCTTTTTAGTAGAAGTATAATTTGGGGTTTCGAGTCTATAAAAGTAAACCCCTGATGATAAATTGCTTGCATCAAATTTTACTTCGTAATTCCCTGCTTGTTTATATTCGTTAACTAATGTTTTAATGTGTTCTCCAATTGCATTATATACAACTAATTTTACATTAGTTGCTTTTGGTAATGTAAATGAAATGTTTGTCATTGGGTTAAACGGATTTGGATAATTTTGTGAGAGCATAAACTCAGTTGGAATATTATTATTTTCAACACTTGTTGGAAGTTTCGTAAACCCAAGTTTAGATAAAGTAGTATTATCTAATGGTTCTGCATAATAAAAATGAATATTATCAACATTTGAAGTGATATAACGCCACTTTGTTGGATCGGTTGTAGCAGCATTATTTACATCACCATCATAAGTAGCGAAATCAAATTTTAGAGAAGTTTTCCAATCTGCTGGAATTGGAACAACACCAGTAGGAGTAATTAAAGTTTTGTTTGCTTCATCCCACTTTGCCATTGTAATCTTTTGATCGGTGTTGTATTCATTTATAGCAGCAACACTTCCGCCCAAATTGGCATGGCAATCGGTGCAGGTTCTTGCATTTTTTTGAATTAAGTGACTTCTGAAAGGAGCTATAATAACATTAGTCTTTCCATTATAAGTAAATGTCATAAAAGTACCCGAAGTAACTTTGCCATTGCGTTTAACAAGTAATTCAAATCCTTTAATTTTTTTCAAAGGTCTGTTTTTACCAGTAGCCAGTAAAGTTTCAAAATGACAATTTGTACAAGAAACAATAGAAGTTGTATGGCAAGCTAAGCAATCAACTTTATTTGTTTTTGCATGCACATCGTGAGAAGTATTTGATGAAAGTTTATCAAGTGGATGGCACTCAACACAACTTGTTTTTGATGCACCAGCTTCTAACCATGATTTATAAGTATTTCCATCTCCATGCAATTCATCTTTTTTATGACAGCTCATACATGTTAAGCCTTTTTTACGGTGAACATCACCAGTGGGATCAGAATCTGGATAAAGTTGTTTTTCATATACTTGTCGATTATGACAATTATAACAAGTTTGTTCATCAACCGATGTTCCTTTTGTAAAATCATGACAATCTTTGCAGCTTGGAGTATATGTTGCTGCATCAATTGCAGACCCATCTGGATATTTTTCAGTTGTGGAATGACATTTTAAACACGCAAGATCTTTCATAGGAATATTTGTTATCAATTCCATTCCACCATTTTCCTTTGAATAAGCGGTTACTTTTCCTTGTCTTGTAGCGTGCAAACTTGTACTAAAATTTGCCTGTGCAAGCAAAGAAGAAGCAATTCCCAAACAAATAAAAAGAGTAAAGATTTTTTTCATAAGACTTCTCCTTGAATTAATTTGAATTTGCATTATAGTTTTTTATTATTTGTAATGATTTTGCAATTCGAAAATCATTAGGTTTTTTCGATAAATATTCTTTTAAAAATTCTACCGATTTATTTTTATCGCAATAAAGCCAAATAATACCAAGAGCTAATTCCCTTTCGCTACTGCTGAGGTTAATAAAATCATTTTCTAATTCATAAATTAATTCTGAACATGGACAATCATCATTAACTAAATCAGTATTAATAATAAACCCAACATCATTTTCAACAAGTTTGCTAAATTCTTCTGCTGCTTTATCAATTTGATTAGTTTTTACATAACATATAATCATCTTTTTCTGAATTGATTTTGTAGGGCCATTTTTTTCCACCACTCGTTCATAGAGTTCAATTGCATTGGTGAAATTTCTTATCATGAAATAATGATTTGCTAACATTTCACTCATAATAAATTATTTTAGCAATATCTTTGCCAAGATTTTATTTTATTTTTGAGTTATTATAGAGACTATTGTAGAAGTGCTTTTGCAACAAATTGTTGCAAGGATTGATAAGTTATTTTTATAAAAGAAGTTAAACGAATACAACATTGTGTTGCAAATTAAATTGCATCATTCAATGCCTAAGGATTTGAGTTTCCTCCATAAGGTTGTTCGATCGATTCCAAGAATTTCTGCTACTTTCGATTTATTCCATTTATTATTATTTAATAAATCAAATCTGTATTGTTAATATCAATAATCCTATTAACATTATTATTTTTCTTACATTTTATTGAACCACGAATTTTGGCAGGCAATGTGCATAAACAAAGATTACCTTCTTTCTTTGCTTTTATTACCGCAAACTCAATAACATTTTCAAGTTCACGGATATTGCCTGGCCAATCCCAATTTGAAAGCAATTCTCATGCATCATCATCCATTCCATCAAGGTTCTTTTTATAAACCAAAGAGAATTTTTTTATAAAATGATTTACGAGAAATAGAATATCATCTTTTCTATTTCTTAAAGGTGGAATTTCAATTGAAACAACATTTAATCTATAAAAAAGGTGTGCCTAAATTTGCCAGTTTGAATTGCTTCATCTACTTTGATATCTGTTGCACTAATAATTCTAACATCAACATATCGACTATAGTTTCGCAAAGTCTTTCAAAAGATCCACTTTCAAGAATCTACTAAAGTTGAGGTTACATTTGCATTGGTAACTCACCAATCTCATCTAAAAATATTGTAACTTTATCAGTAAATTTAAATCTTCCAATTCGATCTTTGTGAGCATTTGTAAAAGCATTTTTTATATGTCCAAATAATTCACTTGCTAAAAGATTTTGTTGGATAACAGAAACATTTACTTTAACAAAATTCTTATCCTTTCTTTTACTTAATTTTTTAATGGCACTGGCGACTAATTCCTTTCCAGTTCCTGTTCTACCATGAATAAAACTGGTACATCTGAATCATAAATTTCTTCAATCAATCAAAAAATTTCTTGCATTTCCTTTGAAGAGCCAATCATTCCCATAAACAAATTATCATTATTTAAAATAGTTTCAATCTTCTTTATGAATGTAACATCACGAAAAGAAATAACTCCACCGACAGGATTGTTGTTTTCATCTTTCAGAACGGCTGCATTTAATTTTCTATCATTTATACTATGAATACAAGTTTAGATATCATAAACATTTTTACCATTTTGAAGGACACTTACAATTGCAGATTTAAAAATATTTTTACAAATATTTCCAATTACCTTTTCCCTTTCGAAAACTGTACTTTTTTCTGCAGCATCGTTGAAAAAAGTAATTTTAAAATTTTTATCAACGGCAATTACGCCTTCTGCAAGCGAATTTAATATAAGATCATTTTTATTGTTGTTATCCATTATTATACTATATCGAATTATATATTAAATAAACACCACCCAATATGACTAAAATTCCGCAAATTCTTTTTATCCATAAAATTATTTTTGAATCTTCCGACCAATTAAGATACTTCTGAACTTTATTTGTCAATGTACCCGCTCCGACAATTATTGAACAATGTCCCAGTCCAAAAGCCAGAAGCAGAAATGATGCTGAAGTAAAATTTGTTTGCGCTGTTTGAAATACAATTCCAAGCACGGGAGCCATATATGCAAATGTACAAGGTCCAAGAGCAATGCCGAACAGAAGTCCTAATATTAATGCTGCTAGCAATCCTTTTGACTTTGTTTGCCTGAGTTTGGCTGAATTCCAATCAAGTTTAATTATATCCAAAAGATAAAGTCCGACAAGAAAAAATATTCCTGCAACAAGATAATTTCCGATTGCACCAACATCACCCATTAATCTTCCAAGTGATGCTGTAATTATTCCAATAGCTGCAATTGTAATTAGAATTCCGATTGCAAAGATTAGTGAGATAAAAAATGTTCTCTTTAACTCAATTTTACCCTGCGATGTAATATAACCAACAACTAAAGGAATGCTGGAAAGATGGCATGGCGAAAGTAAAATGGATAACACACCCCAACCAAATGATGCAAGAAGTGCAATCAAATAATTATCATAAAGTGCAGTGCTTAAAGCTGTGAAAATCTGTTCTATCATTTTTTTCTCTTTTCTCTGTGGTACATTGTGAATTCTCCGTGTATTTCTGTGTAATTATTCTTTTTTACACTGAGATGCATAGTGGAATCACAGAGATTACTTTTTTGGTTTTAATCCTTTACTTTGTAAAATTTTATCTATCTCTGTTTCGGGATAAAATCCTTCGTGACGATGAAATTCTTTTCCATTTGCATCAAGAAAAACTTGGGTTGGTATAACTCTTATTTTATAAATATCTGCATATTTCCTTTGTTCTTGTGTCCATACATCATAAAAAATAACCTTGATTTGATCACCATATTTCTTCTCAATATTTTTCATGACGGGTTGCATCATCCTGCAAGGGATACAATTCACTGAACCAAGTTCAATAAATGTAACTTTGGGTTTTGTTTCGTTTTTTTGAGCAAATATGTAATCAATTGAAATAAGTGCTATAATAAATATCAGGGACAAAACAATATTTTTCATCATTCCTCCATTTTACTAAGTAATTCTCATGTTTATTTCAAAAAATTTTATTAACAATCTATTTTTAACTAGCCATGATTCTCTCTTAACCATTCAAGAATCTGAGCTTCTTTTGGAATAATACCATAACTTTTAACCTGCTCATTAATTATTAGTGCAGGTGTCATCATTATTCCATAATTCATCATTTCTTGAATATCTGTTATCTTTTCCACTACTGCATCAATATTATTTTTTGCAATTATCTCTTTAACCTTCATTTCAAGAGTTTGACATTTTTTACACCCCGGACCAAGTACTTTAATTGAAATCATAATTAAACCTCCTTTAATTTCTGTAAAATTATTTTTCTTATTTCCTCTGCAGTTGGAATCCCTTCTGGATAGTATCTGCAAGCAAGTAATGGCTCTGATGGAGCTGGCATATCAAATAAATCTTCTCCATTTATCAGTAATGTTGGAGAACCTCTAAATTTTACTTGCATTGCTTTTATTTCATTATCAACAAGAACTTTATTTATTTCAATCTCATTTTCTAATCCCTGTATAGCTACTTGTAGGTTATCCCACATTTTAATGTGATTTGGGCAACCTTCGAAATATTGAAATTCAAGTTTAAGCTTCATTTGATTCTCTCTTTAATTTTCTTTATCGCTCTTTGCTTACATTTGCGGTACTTTTGTAACTTATACATTCTAACGAGAACCTTTAAGAAAGCACAGAGAACCATATAGATTTATTAATCATATGACATTATTCATCCCAGAAATACATTTTTGCCTCTGTTGATTGAGGATGAGTATTCTGTATTTCCTTTAATGTTTTTCTTAACTGTGAGTTATCTTTTATTTTGATGTAACGAGCTGTTTCTCTCGCAACCAATAGTTTTGGATAAAAAGATGTTTTAACTAAATCATCAATATCTTTATCAATGATTTTGATAATATCATCATATCTTCCGCGAGGCATAATTGTTTCTGCAATTCCAAGTCGCATCATAGCTCTGAATTCATCAGCTGGCAGATAACCATTAAAATGGTAAAACGAATTTCCATTCTGATCAAGAAAATAAAAAGCCGGAGTCCAGTATGCACCTAATAATTTTCTGATTTCTCTGTCTTTGATTAAATCTTGTTTTAGCAGAACAAACCATTCATTCATTTCATCTATGACTTTTTGATTTTTGTAAGTAGTTGCATTCATTTTTTTACAACCACCGCAATTATCCATTTCAAATTGAAGAAGAATAGGTTTGTGAGATTTTAATGATTCTTCTTTTGCTTGTTCAAGATTTGTTAACCAGTTCATAGTTATCCTTTTTGTTTTTAATATACTTTATTAAGTTATTACGAGCGAAGCGAAATATTCAAACATTCTTTAGATTGCTTCAGTCGCTATCACTCCTTCGCAATGACTACACACTTTGTCATTGCGAGCGAGTCTTCGAGCGAAGCAATCTTAAGAAAATATTTTACTCACTTATGACAGTAATTGTTGTATCAGCTTTTATATTATCAGTAACAGGACAGCGGCTTTCTGTTTCCTTCAACCATTCTTCTTTTTCTTCATCAGTTGCGCCGGGCATATCCGCGTTAACCGTAACAATAATATTTTGAAATCCCGCACGCTCTTCAAAAGAACAACCAAGAAAAGTACAAGGATTCATAACTCCTTCGATCTTTACTTTCATACTGTTCAGAGTCAATCCTTTTTGTCGTGCAATTTCGTGTCCCGTAACATTCAAACATCCGGCTAATGACATCAACAAAACCTGAATTGGGGATGGACCCTCGTCTGTACCGCCCATTCCTTTTGGTTCATCTATAATTAATTTGAATTTACCAGCTTGAAGATTCATCTTAGTTGGATTTTCACTTTCGCCGGTTATCAATACTTTGATTTCTCTTTTTTGTGTGCTCATTTTTTTCCTTCTTTCTATTTATAAATATTTCTCCGTGTTACCCCGTATTTTTTCTATTGCTCTCTGTATTACTTTTTATTAAACAGAGAAATACAGAAAGTTCACGGAGTACCACAGCGGTTTATTTAATTATAATTTATTTTCACTGACAATTATCATTTCATTTTCTTTTATAAGTTTTTTAAGATCGGCAATATATTTCATTATATCTTCTTGTTCGGTTGATGTAACTTCAAAACTCATAAAAGCAGGGGCTTTTTCCATATGTCCTTTAACAGTTGGCACTTCTAATTTTAGATTAATAATATCTATAGGTTTATCAGTTATAAAATTCATAAGTTTTAAAAGGAATTGTTTTTCACCAAACTGTCCTGCTATTTCAAATTTAATTTTGGATGTTATTTTAGAAAGTTTTGTTTCGATTTTTTCCCTTTCTTCTAGAATTTTTTTCTTCTCCCGTTTCTCCTTTCCAGCTTTTCTAACTACCTTAAAAATCTTATGCTCTTTTTCAATTTTCCAGATAAGATCTCGCCCGGGAAAAGTAATTGCTTCGGTTGGGCAGATTGTTGCACAAGTTGAACAGCCAACCATACAATTGTACGGTCTTTCCACAATAGCTTTGCGTGTTGATTCATCATATTCAAAAACTTCCCGTCCGCAACTAACATAGCAGAGTTCACATCCAATGCATTTCTCAACAATAATAGTTGGATACCAGGGAATTTCTTTCCTTGGTATGCCGTGCCAAAGCTGATTTGATAAATCCTTTGCCATAATTATTTCTCCTAATATTTACGATTGTTTAGACTGCTTGGAGACTACCGTCTCTCGCAGTGACAGATTTATAATGTCATCCCATACGGTTTTGGGAAACTATTCATAAACAAGTTAAAGTTTTCCATAACAGATTTAGAGTCATTATTTTCTACGGCTTCAATCCATTTTGTAACCGAGGATTTTAATGGTTCATAAGCTTCTTTAAAATTTTTGTTCTCAAAAGCTTTTGCTTTTTCATCAACTTTACTTAACAAGCTCTTTATCATTGTTAGACTTTCTTTTGCACCGGCAATATTTTTGGCGTTATACATATCCATTGTACTACGAATTTCGGCTCGAAGAGAAAACATTAAATCTGTTAAGTCAGTCAAGCCGTTGTTCTTGTGCATTCTTCCAAAAATACGGCAGAAGTTACCACAAAAATTTTGTACTAATCTATACTGTTTTTTTTCAACTCTTTCTTTTACGATTGATATATTATCTTCAAGATCTTCAAAGTAAGTTTTCCATAATGGATCGTTTGCATATTCAGGAGGAGGATTATCGGCATATTTACTTTGTAAAACTTTTAATTCTGAAGAAAGTTCTGCCAAATTACTCAGCATTTTCTGTGGATCAAAAGTTTTCACATCGCGAAGCATACCGCAAGTCATAACAGCTTTTTTATGCCACGATGCCGCTTCTTTGTCAAACGAGCTGCTTTGTGCAAAAGCAAAACTACCTGCTACAAAAAGTAACAGTGCAAAATAGATTTTTAATGTTTTCATAGAATTAATCCTTTTTTTATTAATAATGGTTAAACAGCTTTAATAAATTTGTTTTCTTTTCTCTTTTCAAAAATATAATACAACACTGGTAAAAAGAGAAATACCAGTAGCAATCCAAACACCAATCCACCGATTACAGCAATTGCCATTGGCTTTAGTAATTCTGTTCCTTCTCCAATGCTTAATGCAAGCGGAAGCAAACCGATAATTCCAACAATGTCCGTCATCAGAATAGGACGTAGACGAACAACAGCCGCTTTCTGAACTGCATCAATCAAACTCATTCCTTGTTCTCGCAACTGGTCAATAAATGTTATCAGAACCACACCCTGATTAACTTCGATCCCTGCAAGAATTATAAAACCAATCATTACCGTAACGCCAATTGGTTGATTTGTAATATACAATGCATAAGAAACGCCTATCAATGAAAGCGGAACACGAATAAGAATTATAAACGGCTTGATAAAATCTTCAAAGTTTATAACTAAAACCACGTATGCAAAAAACAGGGCTATAAGCAGAATGATAATCATTGTGTTGAAATTTTCACTTAGCATTTGCGACTGTCCACCAAAGTTAATTTTGTAACCCGCAGGAAAAGCAAATGTGCTCAATAATTTTTGGACATCAGCAGTTGCCTCGCCAACAGTCCTGCCCTGAACATTTGCTGTTGCTTTAATAACACGGTTTTGATCTTTCCTATCAATTTCCAGTGGTCCGGAACGCTGCTCAACTTTTGCAATTGTGTTTAATCTTATCTTACTCCCATTGTTTGGATAAACAGAAAGATTTTCAACATCACTTATACTTTTAATATCTGTCTCATCAACAACAATTCTAATTGGATAATAATAACCTTTCTCTTTGAACTGAGTTGGAACATTGCCGTCAATACTTGATTTGATTGTACTTGCAACTTGATTTACACTTAAACCCTGATCAATTGCTTTTGTTCTATCAACAAAAACTTGATACTCCGGTTTTGTAATATCAATAGAAACATCAATACCTGTAAGCCCGTCAACTTGTTTCAGCAAACCGGAAACCCGTGTGGCATTCTCATAAATATTTTCAATCGGTTCACTCCGCGGCGCAATTACTTCAACTTCTATATCAAATTCGCCTGTTTGTTTAATTCCTTTAAGCTTTGTATGAAAAACTTTCATCTTCACACCCGGGAACTTTACATTCTGTTGAATTAAAGGTGTAAGCCATTCAACATATTCATCAGTAGTCATTGTCCTTTTCGAGCGAGGCACGAGTTGAATGTCTACTTCACCTTCATTTGCTATTTCATAAGTTACAAGTCCCCAAATTTTACCGCCCGCAAGTGAAAAGTATTTATCGGTATATGGCTGGTCTTTCACAAAATTTTCGATTTGGGAAATTACTTTGTGAGTTTCTTCCATCGAAGAGCCGGTTGGCATTTTTATTTTGATTGTAATTAATCCGTCATCTGCTTTCGGAAGAAATTCAGAACCGATTTTGTTTAAGAAAATCATTCCAACGAAAAATAATCCGAGCGTTAACAGCATTATAATCCAACGGAACTTTAACACCCAACGTAAAGTTGGTTTATATGGTTTAATAATAAGATGAATTAATCCATCAGCAAGTTTGGATACAATCCCTTTTTTAACGTGAACCGGTTTACCTTCTCTGAAAAATAATGAAGTAAGTGTCGGAGTTAATGTTAACGCAACAATTAAAGATAGCGTGATTGTGATAGCAATAGTGATAATCAATTCTTTAAATAATAGTGAGACTAATCCTGGAACCAAAAGGAACGGAAGGAACAAAGCGATAAACGTTAGAGTTGCGGTAAGCACAGCACCGCTTACTTGCGTTGCACCTTTTTGCACGGGATGAAGTTCTTCCGGTTCTTCTTCCTGGATACGCGTAATATTTTCAAGAACAACAATACAGTTATCAAGCAAAACAGTTATTGCTACAACCAAGCCGCCAAGAGTAAATATGTTGATTGAAAAATTCAGCAGTTGCATAAAGAAGAAAGTGCCGAGCAAAGTAACCGGCAAAGTAAGTGAAACGATTAAAACTCTCTTCCAACCTGTTAAAAAGAATGCCGTGATAAGAACAACCAGCAAAGCCGCAATTAAAGCTGCGTCCCGAACTCCGGCAACTGCCGCTCGGATATATTCAGCTTGATCGTAAATTATATCCATCTTAATTGAGGGTGGAATTACTGATTTTAATTCTTTTAATTTTTTTGCAACTAAGTCAGAAACTTCAATTGTGTTTGCGCCGGTTTGTTTGAAGACAGAAAGCTTTACGCCTTCCAACTGATTTAATTTTGTTTTTAATCTTTGAACCGCATAAGCGTCTTTAACATCAGCAACATCTTTTAAGAGAACTAATCCTTCGTTCTTTCCTTTTGAGATTATAAGATTTCCAATTTCATTTACATTGGTAAATTCACCAACAGTTCTAACAATATAATCTCTTCGAGAGGAGGTTACTCTTCCGCCGAGAAGTTCAAGATTTTCGTCTTTAAGCCGCTGAGCAACTTTATCAACAGATAATCCGTAACCTTGCAATTTTATTGGATCGATATGGACACGAATTTCTCTTTTAAGTCCACCCGTTATTTCTGTTCCCGCAGTTCCTTCAATCGAAGTGAATTGATCCTGAAGTTCATTCTCAACATAAGTTCGCAGTTTTGTCAAATCCATTTGGTCAGAAGTAATCAGCAAATCCATTACTGGCAATTGTGAGGGATCGGCTTTGAATACTAAAGGTTCCTCGGCATCCTTCGGTAAATTTTTTCGTACTTGTCCGAGTTTTGAAAGAACATCTTGAAAAGCCACATCTCGATCGGCATTGTAAGTAAAATTGACCTGAAGAGCATACAATCCTTCGGTGCATTGAGATTCCAGATAATCAAGATTATCAACCGTTGCAACTTTGCGCTCTACAACAGTTGCAATGTTATCCTCAATTTCCTCGGGAGTAGCGCCGCGCCAGGTTATATAAACTTTAACCATTGGATAAGTTATATCCGGCAAAAGGTTCGTTGCAAGCTGTGTGTATCCAAGTATTCCAACCACAACGAGAGCTATCATTAAAATTATAATTGTTGCCGGTCTTCTAATCGCAGCGACTGATAGATTCATCTTTTCTTCTCCCCTTCTTTTTTCGTTTCAGTGGGGTTACCCATCCCACTCTTTTGAGCTTTTGGTTTTTGAACCATTACCTTCATTCCATCTTTCAAAAGTTCTTGACCCATCACAACAATTTTCTCGCCTTCCTTCAGACCGGATATTACTTCAGTTACTTTTTCATTTGATATACCGGTTGTAACAATTTTTTGATGAGCAACTGTATCTTTAATAGCATAAACTATTTTCTCACCTTTTTGATTAACAATGAAAACATCGTTGGGAACAGTTAACGCTTTATCTTTTTTATCTGTAATAAGTTCAAGTTCAGCCATCATTCCAGGCGTAATTTCTTTCGTTCCATTCATAAGTTTTAATTCAACCGGGAAATTTCTTGTTATGGGATCAATTTGCTGATACTTCAGAGTTACAACAGCAGAAAAATCTTTTTCAGGGAAGGCATTAAACTTTACTTTTAACTTATCGCCAGGTTTTATTTTAGAGAATAAATCTTCGGAAACGGATGACTTAATGATCAGAGAATTAAAATCAACAATAGTAAAAAGATTTTGTTTAGCAACAACAGCGCTTCCAAATTCAATAAATTTTTGTGTAACTATTCCGCTTAATGGGGCAATAACCGGCAAACCAAGAAACAATTTTTCTGCATACTCCAATTCTTTCTTTGCTTGTTCGAGCTGTGAATTAAGCTGAGAATATTCAGCACTATTTGGAGATGTTTTTTCAAGTTTAGATTTTAATTCTTCGACTTTATTTTTTGTCTGGGATACAAGCGAAGTACGCTCTTGAGAAGCAATTACTGCCAATACTTTTTCTTTCTTTACAAATTGATTTTCCTGAACATTAAGCTGCTCAATATAACCGTCAGCAGGAGCGACTATCGTAGTCATTACTTTTGCTTCAACTGTTCCGGTTAGTTTAATTGATTTAGAAATCGGTGTAAACTTCAGCTCCTCCACTTTTACAAGTGGAGCTTTTGGTTTTGGTTTTTGCTCGGTTTCATTTCCACTTTTTGAACAGCCGATAATCATAATCATTACTGTTATGATTGATAATAATATTTTTGTTTTCATAAAATTTATTCCGTTTTATTGGCTAAATGGTAATTCATCACTTCCAATATTGTAATTAAGCTCAGCTATTGTTGATAATAAATCAATTACTACCTGGTTTAAGTTAAGTTTAGCAGTCGTTAAAACTGTTTCAGCATCAAGTACATCAAGACTGCTGCCTTTGCCGATGTTATATTTTAAATTTGCTGTTGTAAAGCTTTCTTCTGCAAGTTTTACAATTTTCTGCATACCGCTTAATCTGCTTTTGATATCATTTAGCTTGACCAGAGTATTTTTCACATTTGTTTCAAGCTGTTGAAGAATCGAATTTTCATTTTCTTGCAATGCCTCCATCCTGACTTTTGATTGTTCTACTTTTTCTTTAAAGTTAGAGCCGCGGAAAATAGGCAGTGAATAAGTAACAGATAATCCAACATTCCAGTTAAAATTTCCCATTGGCAGTTTACTATCTTCAACATTTGTAATTCCGAACGCATAGAAATTTGGATAATATTCTTTGTTGAATAACTCGGCTTCTTTACTTCTCAGTTCTTTTTGAATTCTGATATTTTCAAGATCGGGATGTTTTGCAATCAATAAATTGTTGAGCTCATCAATATTGTAATTCTTATTTGAATATCGATTCCATAAATCTTCTATATTATCAACCACATCAAACGAATCACCGAGAGTATTCCCACAAAGAACATTAATATTATTTTTCTGTACATCAAGTTGATTCTTTGCTTTTGCAAGCTCATCAAGCGCGACTTCAATCTGAACCTGTGCTTTGATTACATCAAGATTGGAGACTTTACCAATACTGTAAAGCGCTTCAGCATTTTTAAGATGTTCTCTTAATTGATTAATCGCTTCTTCCTGAATTTGTACTGTCCGTTTTGCTTTCAATAATTCCAAATAGTTTTTAGCAATTGAAAATGTAAATGCTTGTTTTAATTTTCTTGTAAAGTTTCTGTCAATATCAACTGTCTTATCCGCATAATCTTTTTGCAGCGAATTTTTACCCCAATCATAAATTAGCTGATTGATTCGGAAATCTGCATAAATATCATTTAAAGAATTGCCGAGAAGTTTTTGCTTGTTTGGTAAAAGATATTTCCAGCGGGAGATGTTAAAATCAAAAAAGATTTGCGGCAGATAATCTTTATCGAGATAATCAATTTGTTTCAGCCCTGCCTGAATATTTTTTTCATTTGCTTTTATCTGCGGATTATTTTGAAAAGCAATATTAACAAGTTCATTTAAACTATATTCTTTGGTTTGAGAAAAAGTTGTATGAACAAGCAATAATATTATTATTAAAAAGTAAGTCACATTATTCATTTTAGTATTCCATAAAATTCATAAAATAATTAATGAAAGAACTATTGTCGAAAGTATTATCCATAATGGATCGATCTTAAATCTTATAAGTGCAATTGCAGATAAAACAAAAATCACCCACGTTTGCCAGTTAATAAGAGAGACTACACCCAAACTTACAGTTACATAAATGAGAAGTCCAATAAATCCTGCAAGAATTCCTTTAACAAATACTTTAACCACAGGCAGCTTTGTAATTTTTCCATGCAGTTCATATAAAAGAATTATTAGTATTATCGAAGGTGAAAATATTGCGGTTGTTGCAATTGCAGCACCTATAATGCCGGCAACCTTAAAACCGATAAACACTGCAGTGATCAAAATTGGACCTGGAGTTATTTGTCCCATAGCTATTCCATCGCTAAACTCCTTTAACGAAAGCCAGTGATGCACATTTATGGATTCGTGTTGCATCAGTGGAAGCGAACTGTAGCCGCCAAATGAAAACATCCCAATCTTAAAAAAGGAAATAAAAATTTCTCCCAGTGACGGGAAAAATGATAGAATCACAATCGCTGCCATTACAATTGTTATTAATAAACCATACTTTAATAAGTTGACAGACAAAGAGGAAGTTGATTTTTTCACATTCAGTTCAGTTTGTTTATGCTCTTCTAATCCTTCAAACTCTCCAGTGAAATAATAAAATAGAAAACCCAATACACTTGCTGCAATTATCAGATAGATCATTCCAATTTTAAACCAGAAAGAAAAAACAAATATGAATGCGGCAATCAGAAATCCTTTATAATACTTAAACGAGAGTTTGGGAAAAACGGATTTCCCTACAGTAAAAATTGCATTGATGAGCAACGCAACAACCATAGCGCCAAGTCCGGCAAATACTTTAACAACATATGGGATACCGGCAAAATGGAAATATCCATATGATAATATTACCATTGCAGCAAAACTTGGCAGAATAAAAAAGAATGGAACAATTAGCGCACCGATAATTTTGTTTATTCTGTAACCTACATAAGCCATCAATGTAACAAAAGTGGCACCAGGGAGGATTTGTGCAAAACTTAAGGCATCTAAGAAATCTTTCTCACTAATCCATTTTTTTTCTTCAACAAATTTATTTTTTAGTTGAGCAGTCATTGCAAGTCCGCCGTAAGCTGTTGCACCAACGTATAAACTTGCTTTTACTAAATCCGCTAATGAAGGTTTTTTTATTTCATTATATATTGTTATCGTTTCCAAATGCAATTCTACTCTACTTGATGAGGAATATTTTGTTTTTTCTCTATTCTTTTTAAGAAAGCTTGATAGACTTGCTTTGCACGCGATCTATCAATTGCCTTTGATTTCAGATATTTGATGTTTTCAATTGTCATATCAAGTTTGGAAAATGGAATACCGAGAATTGCCTCGTTATGTTTTGCGTCAGTTGCATCGCGACAGCCATAACATCCAAAGGACATATTTATTTTTTGAGATTTAAATGGAAGCACAACCGAATCCACACAAACTGCCTGAAGAATGCTGGTGCTCATATTCAATCTTCCGCCTTCTTCGTTTAAATATGCAAGAGCAATCCACATTAATTTTTCTACTTCATCTTCAATTACAATTACATCTGGATTTTCTTCCCAGTCTTTTAAAGGTTTTGCAACAATAGCCTTATACTTGCCTTGCTCAAGACGCGGCATATCTTCCATAACTTTTACAGCCACTTCTTTATCTCTGAAAATCCCATATCCTTGCAGCATTGTCCCGTCTTGTAAATTTTTCGGTAAAGGTTTAAATCCTATTGCCGCGGCGGCAGCTGGACAAGAAATCTCATCTTTAGTGAGAACTAATCCTTCACCATTTCTTGCACGCATAATCAACTGACAAAATCTGTGGTCCTCGGCAAATTTGTACCCATTATTTGGAATTGTATCATAAAACTTTACACCAACAGGTAAAGATGATAATCCAACTGATTCCGTAAGTATTTTATTTATTTTTTCAAATCTATTCATTTATTTTCCTCTTTCTTAACAATAAGATATAGTTATAAGAATTTTTTATTGCCATATTATTCCGTCAATTTCTTTTCGCTTGCTTCAACTTTTTCATAAGCTTTATTGACAGCTTCGTTGAATAATTTTTTAACTGTTTCTTCATCAATTGTTCTTGTAGCAATCATCAATTTTAATTCTTCAGGATCTTTCATTGTATTCAAAATCAATTCAGCTGTACCTTTCATTGTTTCAACTACAAGCTTATAACCAAGTTCTTTGTCAAATCCTTTAATTTTTGCAAAATCAAGTAATGCTTTAACTGCCGGGAACCAGTAAGTCGGTCCCACAGCAGTTATTGCTGTTGCAATATTCATTTTACTCTCATCAACTGATACGGCATCACCAAATACTTCGAGAAGTTTTTCGACATCTTTTATTTGTTCTTCAGTTATATATTTCCCAAGACAATATGGATTTACGCCTTTGCCAACTTGCGAAGGAGTATTTGGAATTACCCGTACAATACCTATTTCTTTACATAGAACACTATCAATCAGCCAAAGGGGAATTGCAGCAGCAAGTGAAATAAGAATTTGATTCTTACGAAGTTCTTTGCAATTTTCTGATAAAACTACTTTTACTTGTGAAGGAGGCACAGCAAGAAAAACAAAGTCACCAAAGGCGGCGGCTTCACTGTTGTTGCCTGTTACCTGAACACAATATTTTTCTTTTAAGAAATCGAGTCGTTCCGATTTTATATCAGAAACCATAATATTCTTTTGAAAAACGAAACCGCTTTCAATTAATCGCTTAATAAAAACTTCTGCGATTATTCCGCCGCCAATAAATGATATTTTTCTTTCTTCTATGTTTTTCATTTCATTACCTAATAAATTTGTTTTATGCTTATGTAAAAACTAAAAACATAACGACATAATCCAGCTCATTGAATTGTAGATTTATACTTTTCACGTAATTCGTTAATAATTTTTATTAATTCTTCTTTACTTGGGAATGAAATTGCTCCTGTTTCGCATTCTTTTTGACAAGCTGAGCAACCTACAACACAATTATATGGATTTACAACTTCTGTATGTAATTCACCTTGAGCAAAAACATTATTGCTGCAAAAATCCATACAAGCTCCACAGTTAGAACATAAATCAGGATCAATTGTAGGATACCACGGAATTTCCTCGCGCGGAATTCCCATATATGAACGATTAACCATAGTTATGCCTCCTCCAATGCTTTCTTAATATCATTAAAGGCTTGTTCTGTTGTCTTGAATGATATAGAAATTGGTTTCCAATTATTGTTCATTCCTACACCAGCTCTTTCAAATCCATCACGTAAAAGTTTTTTCTGTTTTTCTTCTTTACATGCCGGAGTAATATACAGAACACCATCTTTTAATAAATCTTCTAAAAGATTCTCACCATTTTCTTCACATAATCTTGGATGCAAAAGCATATAATCATGAGGAAGTTCGAGACGGATTCTTTCCGATAATTCGCCGAAATTAATGTCCTTCATACTTGGGCATGCAAAGCTGCAAGTGCACATTAAAATTGCTTTTTTTGTAGGCTGATTTGATTTTACTTCAGCATTCATATAAACCTCCTTACTTTTTTATATTATGGATAAACATTAATTAATTTTTATGATTATATGAGCATACACTCATATAATTACATAAAAAAATTATTCGACTGCAATGTTTTCAACTTTTGATTTTTCATTAACTATTTTTTCTAAAATGTTTATAATATCAATAATTCTTTCATCGGCAATTTTATAATTCATTCTAACACCATCCTTCCAGGCTATAAGAACACCAGCTTTAACGAGAGTACTTAAATGTCTCGAAAGATTTGATTGTTCTAAACCAAGTTTAGGAAGCATTTCACAGCCACAAAGAACGCCTTCTTTTTTAAGAGCCTTCAAAATTTTTATCCTGTTCGGATGAGAAATTGCGGTTAATATTTCTGATAATTTGTTTTCCATAAAAACTCCAAATTATAACATCTAAATATATGCCATTATTTGCATATAACAAAAGCTATAAAATCATGTTTTCTAAATTACCTATTATCAATAATGGTAAACTTTTATCAGTTTTATTAAAATCAAGAAAATAATCTTCTTAAAATTCCAGTTGGGCAAATATTGCTTATATAGCTCAGCTTTAGTTCTTCTGCTTTCACTATGGCCTTTTCATCAAAACAATTAGGCGGCAGCCAGATTGTATCCACACCGATTTCTTTAACAACTGGAACAACATTAATGGTATTCTTAGGAGCCAAAGCTATTATAACAACTTCCGGTTTCTCAGGTAAATCCTTCAATGAGGGATAACCTTTTATTCCCTCAATCTCATCATACTTTGGATTGATTGGAAAAATTTTGTAACCATAATCTTTAAAAACACAAACAAGCTCATAGCCATATTTCATCATTTCATTTGAAGCACCGACGATTGCAAATGATTTTTTTGATTTAAGTATTTCCTCTGGTGTCATATTGTTTCTGCCATTAATTTTTTAATTTCCATTCGTAAATTACTCTCAGATAATTTTCCGCCGGATTGGATTATCTTATCATTAATTGTAATAACAGGTATTTGAAGTTTTTCATTTTGAATTCCTTCCAAAATTTCTTTAAAAGAAAAAGATTCGGGAGAAAATATTTCAATTAACTTAATATCAAATATATTACCTAAACGCTCTTTCAATTTTTTAGAAATCAAATCAACCGCATACTGCCAGCTTTTTTCATAACTGCAAGCACCAATAGGCATAACAAATATTTTTATATCGATTTTTTTCTCCATTCTGAAAGTTTTATTTTACTCTAAAAATGCAAAATCAAATATTATTATTGTTATCTTAAAGCTGGGACTAAAAGCACTGAGATATTAGCATTACGCACAACATTATGGCTAACACTACCGACAAAAATTTCCTCGACAAAGCCACGCCCTTGACTGCCCATTACAATTAACGAATAATCATTTTTTGCTTCATCTAAAATTTCTTTTGTTGGTATGCCATATGGAATTTTTATCTGAACATCTTCAGCACCAAGTTCAATTAAAACTTTTTTATACATTTCAAGCCGTTCAGTATCAATTTTATTAAACTCATCAAGTTTATCTTTAAGATGTCTGTCAATCCTTGTTTTATCCTGAACATGAAACAAGGTGATTTTCTTTGCCCCACACTCAACCATTTTTTTAAGATAAGTAAATGCTCTTTGAGATGTATCAGAAAAATCTGTCGGGAATAAAATTCGCTTTCTAAAATCCATACAAGAGGCTTCAACACATTTTTCACCTTGCTTGTTTTCTGTAATCATTGTGCGCACAACTAACAAAGGTTTTCGATGACTATGCAGAACTTCAGATGTAACTTTTCCAATTCTAAATAAAACATGCTCGGCTGCAGATTCTCCGTGAGTACCAATTACAATTAATGAAACTTCTTTAGCTTCGGCATATCTATTAATTTCTTCAGAAGGAATTCCAGGTGCAACCTCTAACTTTACATTTAATCCTTGGTCTTCTAAAATTTTTTTCTGTCGAAGCAAAGCTGGCTCTGCCATTTCTTTTAACAGATATTTTAATGATTCGATATGTCTTACGCCAAGTGCGTAGAAAAGAATTACTTCTTCTGCTCCAAGACTTTTCAAACCAGAACCACATTTCAGTACAGCATCAGAAGCTTTTGAGATATCTGTTGCAAATAAAATTTTCTTAAACATTTCTTCTCCCTTAACAAAGTTGAAATTAAATAATATTACTCTTTTCATTCAGCAAAATATTTTTTCTTAAACCTAAGCGCTACATTTACTAGCATTATCAATACCGGCACTTCTACCAATGGACCAATTACGGTTGCAAAAGCGGCTTGAGAATTTATTCCAAAGACTGCTACAGCTACTGCAATAGCTAATTCAAAATCATTACTGCCTGCTGTAAAAGCAACTGTGGTTGTTTTCTCGTAAGAAATTCCTTGTCGTCTAACAAAAAAGAATGTTGCAAAGAACATTATTGTAAAATAAAATGTATATGGTATAGCAACACGAATTACATCGAGAGGAAGTTCAACTATTTTTTCTCCTTTTAATGAGAACATAACGAAGATTGTAAAAAGTAAAGCAATTGGAGTAAGTATAGAAATTTTTGGAATGAATTTAGTGTGATACCAATCTTTTCCATTTGATTTAACTAAAATCAAACGAGTTAAAACTCCGCCTGCAAAAGGAATTCCAAGATAAATTAAAACTGTTATTGCAATTTCCAAGATAGAAACATTGACTAATGCTCCTTGCATTCCAAATAATGGAGGCAAAATCGTTATAAAAATGTATGCATAAATTGAATAAAAAATTACCTGAAAGATTGCATTGAATGCAACAAGGCCAGCAGCTAATTCCGAATCACCTTTTGCTAAATCGTTCCAAACCAAAACCATTGCAATACATCTTGCAAGACCAACAAGTATCACTCCAATTGCCATTTCAGGTTTATCCGGTAAAAGAATAAGTGCAAGAAAAAACATTACAAGTGGTCCAACAATCCAATTTTGAATTAATGATATAGTTAATAACTTAATATTCTTAAATACAATAGGAAGTTCTTCATATTTAACTTTAGCAAGTGGTGGATACATCATTAAGATTAATCCTATCGCAATAGGAATGTTTGTAGTGCCTACACTTAATGAGTCCCAAAATTTAGCAATGCCGGGGAACAATGAGCCAGCTGCAACTCCAAGAAACATTGTAAGAAATATCCAAAGAGTTAAGAAGCGGTCGAAGAATGATAATTTTTTTGAAACTGAAATACTCATATTTATCTCGCGATTATTTGACAAAATAATTTTACACTAATTGATTTTACTTACTAAGATCCTTCAGCCAATGCTCTAATGTTGATTTTGTTGGAAGTTTACCTTGAGTTAAAATTTTATTATTTACAATCAAAGCTGGTGTGAGCATAATTCCATAATCTAAGAACTTATTTGGGTCAACTATTTTTTCAATTTGTGCCTGTAAATTGTTTTCAGTAACAACTTCATTGCAGAGATTGTAAAGTTTTTCACAGTTTATACAACCAGGACCAAGAACTTTGATATCAAGCATTTTTTTTCTCCTTTATTAGTCTTTAGTAATTCCATTATTGGATATTGAATATTGAATATTGA
>Ga0315298_1003838_pt1 | contig 23257 bp, 27 predicted proteins | sample WHS_1_MG_FD_203077 | JGI IMG/M metagenome (GOLD analysis project Ga0315298, IMG submission 203077) | Extremophilic microbial mat communities from Washburn Hot Springs, YNP, Wyoming, USA - WHS_1_MG | ecosystem: Environmental > Aquatic > Thermal springs > Hot (42-90C) | place: USA: Wyoming...
ATTAACTCGGAAGCTCTGTTAAAAAAAGTGATCCTCTTTTCGAAATCAACCGTAAAAACCCCGTCGCTGATGCTTTCCAAAACGGTGCAACACGGTGCTGCAAGACCAAAAGTACTCTTGCACGATGCATAGAGCCCCTCTGAATGTTGTTCTGAGTACTCTGAAATTTGACTTGGCGTTTTTTTCATATCAGGCATTAGGCTGAATGGGTTAAATAATTAAATTATATATCAATTTTTAGGCTATTGCCCGGATTTTTTCGTAAACCGCACTCAACCTGCTACGATAATTAGACTTGATCTGTTCTTCAATATCCTGCAATGGTTTCACCGGGATGAGGTCCATGACCTTTTCTGCAGGTAGACCTGAGTCGAACATACATGTAACAGCGCCTTTCAGCATCTCTGAGACTGCCCTTCTTGATTCATTTGTGTCTAACCCAAAGGTTGTGCCGATCTTTACCAGTTCATCCATTTGGAACCAGAAGTAAGTAGGCCCCATGGCAGATAGAAGGGCATATGCTTCTAATTTTTCCTCATCGATCTCCGGAGTCAACCCCAATACACTTATCACGTCAAGAAATTCTTTCTTTTCACCCGGGGTCAAAGATGAAGAGAAGGCTATCGGGTTATAGCCTGCATTGAGATATGATGGGGCATTTGGAATCATCCTGATGATCCTATTGAACCCCCCCAGAACCTCCGAAAGTCTTCGAATAGTCAGTTTGGGTGCGAGGGAAATAATCATGGCGTCCTGTCTTAAGAAGTTCTTCACTCCTTTCAGCGCTTCTTGGACTGTTGGTGGATGAAGAGCCAGAAATACCAGATCTTGACCTGCTGCTTGTCCGTTGTTATTGATGAAAACTTGAATTCCAGGAAAATCTACTTTGAGTCTTTCCAAGACATCCCCATTGGTATCGCTGATAATTGTTCGACGGGGTAATTTTCCCTTATTCTTAAGACCCTGTAAAATGATTCTGACCACCCTTCCTCCACCAATGAAGCCCATTGTTTTTTCCCTCATTTTTTACCACCCCCTTTATTATTTCTTTCAGTTTGTTGAGGATTCTTAATCCTCAGGGTTGTCGCCTGCCGAAAGTCCTTCGCAGATGTTAATGATGGCCTCCACGGTCTTCTGCAACTCTTCTTCCGTGTAATCAAAAGGCCGAAAAGGACCTCTTTTTTCAACGGATAGGTCTTTTACGAGATTAAGGGACTTATCAATTTTAAAACCTGCTTTCTCAATAATCTTGCTGGTACAACGATTTGCACATCCATCGATGGCGATAATCCTTTTTGCGGCCTGAGTAGTTTTTCTATGTTTAGGTACGTCGACCGCTAAGGCAGAGCTGCAGAAGATCCCCGTCTTTTTCGGATCGAGCCTCTTCATCGCTTCCAAAACTGCAATACCAGTCAACGTTCCCGAACTCGACATGGCCCCAAAACAGACAAACAACGCATTTTCTGGTACTGTTTCATGATCGGACATAGGATCCCCCTCATTTCCTTATCAGGATTTGGATATTACCATTTATACGATAACATCAAGGATGTGGAGAGAAACTCCATTCCTGTGGTGCTATTCATCATATCTGGGGACATAGAATGTCTAGCCCCAACCTTTTCATTCTTGTTCACTCCATATATCAGTGCCATGTTTAACTCGAAATGGTCGCTGATCTGATACCCTATGCCCCCGGTGATATGATGTTCCACAAAAGGATTCATGACCGCAAGCACCCCCTGTGACGAAGAAATTGGGTTTTTTCCGTAGACATAACCCATTCGAAGTCTAAGTTTATCCGTTGCAGGATATTCCAATCCGAGTTTAAAAACCCACTGATCCTTCCATTTCAAATCCATTTTGAATTTACGGTCAGGCTGAGGGGTACCATTCATCGTCACATTTTTCAACTTTACCGGTATGCTATCGAAATAATGAGACCAGTCAAACCACTCTACATCAAATGCCAGTAGCATCCTGTTTAAAAAAGCCATTTTCCAGAATATTCCTGCCTTGACCGATTGAGGCCAGCCAATATCCATTTCCAGATCACCCTTCATTATGCTCAGGGCAGGTATCATCCCTCCCATCTGGGCTATGGGAGCCGCCATCGTAGCATCGCCCTTGAGATGGATATCAACAGGTGTTGAATATGCAATGCCTAAGCCAAAATCTTCAGAGAATTTATAGAGAATACCCATTTTAGCTCCAATGCTGAAGGCATCCCCGTCCATATCGGCTGCAAACAATGTGTCGGGAATCCTATTTCTGTTCTGGTCCATAAAAAAAGGCATCTTCATCCTCATGGTGGAGTATCCAACCTGTGGAGATATCGCTATGGCTAATCTTTCTGTTACATTGTAAGAAACAGTCGGAGTAAGCTTCATATAGCCGAGGTTAGAAAAATATTCCACATTTGAGTAGGATGGTGCTCCAGCGGGTAGCATCTCAAGAAAACGGTTGTCAACCCTCAATATCCCATAATCTGTACCTGTCCCGCCTTCATTGAACATACCAAGACCAAAGGACCATCTGCTCCCTTTCTTGTGATAGACAAAACCTGCTGAAGGAATCCAGTAAATGGGAGTTTTACCGTTAGTATCATTGAGTATCCTCGTACCGGTAGCATCCTTGTTCTCAAAAGAAAAAAACGGAAACATCATTTCAAGATTCATGTCTATCCTTCCGCCAACGATCTTGGATATGGTTGCAGGATTAACATTCATGGCAGTGCTGTCATCCCCCACTGCCACCGCCGTACCCCCCATCCCTGCACTTTTAGCGCTGTAGGATATATTTTCCATACCGGTATTTGCCTGCGAAATTCTCGAACCCAAAATTGACAAGAAGCAAACACCAAACAAAATCGTTAGGCCCAACCTCTTTTTTTCTCGCACTCTATTAGAAAAATACATTTTTTCCCCTTTTTATGATGAATTCTCAGAAATTCTTTTTTCTCTTTTTGCGCTTCCTAATCCCCGCCCTCTTTAACGATAGAATGAGGAATGGATAAAAGTCTTCCAGTGGAAAGCAGCTTCAAATTTTCCAAGTCTTTTATGTTGCCTCCTCTTCTGATAAATGATGAAATGTGACCGGCATCGTCGATATTGCCAATAAGTTGACACCCGATGACTTTTCCTTCCTTATTTACTGTGAACCGACTGAGCATCCCTTTTTTATCCATATCGATTTTTTCTCCCTCAAGAGAACCGATGGATACAAAGGTCGTATTAAATACTTCGACGACATTTCCGGGAAGTGTTCCAGGGTAAGTTGTTTCCAAGCCCATCATATTCAAGGCGGCAACTTTACCCTGTTCCACGGCTGGAGGCCAGAGGGCCATTACATAGCTTTTTCCCGATGTGATGTCAACCGTCTCAGCGCAATCACCAGCGGCATATATATCCTCCGCCGAAGTCCGCATTCTCTTATCAGTGATGATTCCACCAGATGCCCCACGATGAATCTTCCCATCTCTCAAGAAGGAGGTATTCGGAGTTACTCCCAATGCTGCGATAACCCCATCACATTTAAATTCTTGAACTCCAATGAGCAAACGCTCGATGGGGTTCCCAATGATATGTGTTTGCTTACCAACCCCGAGTACTTTAACACCATTGGCAACTAGCAGGTCGTGTATTAATTGTGAGATGTCTTCGTCAAACAGCCTTCTTAGGACTCTCGTTCTACAGAGAAGGAGTACATCGATCCCCATTTTCCGCAAAGCTACCGCAACCTTGACCGCCACAGCCCCAGCCCCAAAAATGATTGCTCTCTCCCTTACTTGTTGACGGATTGCATCCGCATCCTCTAAAGTTCGTAAAGTGAACAATCCATTTCTTCCTTCTAAATCCTTAGGAAGAATAGGAGAGGCACCTGACGCTATTAGCAATTTATCATAGCTTAGAACGGAGCCATTATCTGTTTCCACGGTACGTTCATCTGGATTCACGTTGATGACTGTCCTGCCGAGTAAGAGATCGATTCTTTTCTCCTGAATGAGTTTGTCGTCCCATATTAGCATCTGTTCTTTGGAAGCTCTTCCCTCTATATAATCCGGTAGCGTAACAGGAGAATAGGGGGGGCTTTTATCTTTGGTTATTAAGGTTATTTCATCATCTTTATTATGATTTCTAATAGTTTCTGCTGCGGAAATACCTGCAGCCCCAGCACCAATAATTAAAATTCTCATAGGCTATGCCAACCCCAGCTTTTCAAGAGTCTCCTGCTTGGGCTTTCCTTCCGCATCCCACCCGCGAAGAGCATAGTATGCGTCTTTCATTTGTTCGAACTTTTCTCTATTCAGTACCTCCCCTTTCCATGCCCCATCCTTCAATGGCTCGTTGAACATCCTCTCTGCGATCGTATCATCTTTCCTGGTGATCCCTTCGCGAATGTTGAAGAGCCTCTCGAGCGTCCTTATCCGTTCTGCAGCTAACATGAGGACTTTAGGGGTTGTTTCGATACCAGTGGCTGTAGCAAAAACCTGCCCCCACAGTTCCAAGCCCACCGCCATGAAGGGTATGGAGCACACACCTAACGAATCTGCCAGAATGTGTAAATTTTCATATATGGCTACAAGCTTTGGTTTATGTTCATATTTTGTAGGAATCGCCGCTTCTTCTGTCCCAACGAGATTCTTGGCAACCATTTCGGCCTGTTTTTTCATCGATTTGTAATAAAACTCGCATAATCCATAGGTTGCCCGGTTCTGGCTTCCGGAGTCTGTTACCGCAGAGGAAAGGGCTGTACCTTTGAAAGGCCTGATTTCCATGAGCCAGAGTTCCAAACCTCCTTTTGAATATACGGCTCTTTCCGCGGCACCTTTACCTATTGTTAATGACGCTTTCCTAACACCTTGCGCGAGGATATTCCCTAAACCTTCACGCAAGGCAATCTTCTTGATTAAATCAATCAGCGCGTCACCATTGCCATAGATGAGTTTTGGTTCCTGCTTCCACAGATCATCTAACATCCCTCTGGGGTAAAGATCCATGGCAAAGGCCACCACGGCACTCGTTCCACTTACATCGAGGCCAAGATCCTGGCATAGTAGGTAGGCCTCCCATAGCTTGCCAAAATCTTTCATCTTAGAGAAATTAGCTAACGAAGTAAGCGTACCCTGGCAGGCTGCAATGCTACTCCCTCCAATGCCTTTTACATTGATGTAAGCCCAACATCTTAAGGGGCAGGCGAAGCATGTTTCCCGTCGGAACTCTGCCTGTTTGACGAAGCGCTTGGCGTTTTCATAAGCTTCGAATCTATCCTCCCAGACCGTATCCTCATAGTTACCAAAGAAGGACTTAGAGTCCGATTCAAGAATCTCGAAAAGCTTATAATGCCATTCAGGATATTCCGGATAACTGGGCATCATCTTGATTCGGTCTTGCATCCCAGCGACAAGCCCAATAAGGCCGTCTGCCTTGGCTATGTCCAGTCCTTTTGTCCCACGTACGGCAATAGCCTTCAACTTCTTCGAACCCATTACCGCCCCCAGCCCTCCACGCGCCGCATAATTTCTCATACTGAAGGCGATACCTGAGAGATTGACGAGCCTTTCTCCAGCAGGACCGATACAGGCCACCTGGACGTCCTCGTCACTTTTCCTCAACATTTCAACTGTATTAAAAACGCCTTTACCCCACAGATTCTGGGCATCTTTTATCATAACGTCATCGTTGAATATATCAATATAAACCGGGGAGGCTGCTTCACCAACGATTACAATACCGTCATAACCTGCATATTTCAACTCGGGACCAAAAAAACCACCTGCGTTAGCGCCCCCTAACAAGCCGGTTTCTGGAGACTTCGTTATCACATCGATACGGCCCGAAGAAGGAGCGAGAGTCCCGGTAAGCGGACCGGTCATAAAAATAAGCGGATTTTCTGGTTTTAGCGGATTCACATCTCCAGGAATGAACTCGTACGCCAATGCAACGGCAATGCCTCTGCCACCCAGGAAACGGTCAGCGTACTTCTGCGTCGAAATCGTTCGGACATTTTTATTAGTGAGGTCCAGGACCAAAATTTTGTCGGTATACCCGTTCATTTTCTTTCCTCTCTTAAAAATTTTTCAAGTTTCTCGATGCCATCTCTCCTCTTCTTATAAGGCAAAAGGCTGATATCGATGTATTCTATTGCTTGCTCGGGACACAGCTTGGCGCATTTTGGCTCGCCTTCGCATAAGTCACACATGATAGTCTTATTATTTACTGGGTCAAGGCTGACCCCGCCAATTGGACAAGAGAGAATGCACATCTTGCACCCAATGCATCTTGAATAGTCAATCTGTGTCCCAAGAGCGGGGTCGAAGGTTATTGCCTTCATCGGGCATACGGCCATACATACCGGGTCTTGACACTTTTGACACATCATGGGCACGTTGACGCCTATTCGTTCATATCTAGCCACACTGATCCTTGCCTGGGCGGGATTTACCCGCCCTTCGTGGCTAAGGGAACAAACGGTCTCGCAAGTTCTACATCCTATACATTTGTCGTAGTTTATAAAGATCATTTTTTGCATATACTTATCTACCTTCTTTGAATATCAAAGATTCGTGACGTCGTCATAATTTTAAAAAGAGCGTGTCATCAATGGAGATCGCGTCGCCTATTCGTCGCTGTTAACCAATAGAAGGAATTTAATCCTCCCGGATGGCCTTTACAATAAGCTCTTTCGCCTTTTTCACATCATCCTGAGAAACATAGTCCATTAAAGGTTTCATGTTTTGACCGATGTCCTCGTGAAGGGCCTTCTTTTTCATACCAATATCTCTTGCCAGAACGATGCTCTTTGTCACTTTAAACCCAGCCTTCTCTGTCATCTTCCGACTGCACTCAAAGGGACAGCCATCCACGGTGACAATCTTTTTTGCTGCCTTGGTCTTTCCCATGACAGGGGGAATCTTCTCGGGCAGTGCCCCCAGGCAGCCGATGGCCACCTTCTCCAGTCCAAGCTCTTTTACTGCCTCGAGACTGGCCAGGGCACTGGTAATGCCTGTATTGGATAAACCTCCAAAACATGAAAAGATGATGTTTTCGTGAGTTTTCATTCCTTCTTGCCAATGTTTCTCTTCTGCCATCTTTTTTACCTCCTTTCACTTATTAAAAAATATCGTGACCGTGTCCGTGTTTCGTGTCCCTAACCCATATTAAACCCGCTATTTTACTTAAACTTCTTCTCCCCTGCGCGGATCTCTATATTCAGCCTGTTTTCCTCCAGTGGGAGGATGCAGACAAATTTTTCGTTATAAACACAGGATGGATTATAAGCATAGTTGAAATCAACAACGATTCGATAACCCGGCATCAAAACCTCTGCATCGAGGTAACGCCCTCCTTCATAAGTCTCTTTGCCATTGGTTTTGTCATAGAAGGGAATGAAAATCATGTCACTACCAATTGACTTATAGAGTTCCAAAGAATATTCTTTCCCATTAAAGGCAAAATGAAATTTTCCATATCGAATGTATCGTTTTTTAGGCCCCTTATTTGTTGAGAAAGTAGCATAATACTTTGGATTATTGATATTAATGATATAACGCTCAATCTTTCCCTCAAACCGGTACCTTAGATCGATAGGAAAATAGTGAAGGCCTCTAAATCGCGTTTTATCTGACTCTTCAAGAGGGGAATTTGGAGCATTTTTAAAAAAATGGTCCCTATCTTTACGAAAATTTTGGATGGCCTGGATGATTTTCTCTTTTGTTTCAGATTCATTGGGGTAGATGGGTTTAAGAGCCCCTAATAGAAATAAAATTATTCCCATCCAGAGAACAAATTTAGTCAAGAGTTTCCATTCCATTATTTTATACACCTTCAATTATCCTTCTTAGGAGGCTTGAAAATATCTATTAATGGAAGAGTTAGGCCCACTTCAGGTTGATAACGCATATAGGAAGGAATGGGATAACGGATTCCTTTCTTATGGGTTTCCGCAAGCCCCAGAATGAAATCTTTAAGATGGGAAGAGGGGATGACATAAGCCATTTCATGGTCTTGGACTGTCGCCCAGACCCGATCTCCATTTCCCGGAACTACCACCTTGGGAGACTGATCAAGGTAGGCTCCTAAAACGCCTTCCGTGCATGTTCCTGCCCTGCCGGAGAAAGAACTTGTTATAGGATCCCCTTTTCTATAAGTGCTTCCGTGGAGACATCGCATCAGTTGGGCAGGATTCAAATAAAAAAGAATCACATCTGGCTCTACCTTCGTCCATTCTAAGGGAGAATAGACCACAGCCTCACATTTGCCGGCTTCTAAGGCTCGAGTAGAGCGAAGGATTTTTAGCCCCACCTCTTCATCAGAGGCATAATGCATTCGAATAAAGAAGTTGATTGCCCCCTCTTTTTCAATGGATTCCCATCCATAAGTATATCCTGAAATGGCGCATCCTAAGTCCTCCCTGGTCATTGCAATTGTCCACCCATATCTTCGGCAAATACTTTGCGCCTGACAATGTGCAATTTTGACTTTAAGATCTTTCATAGGAATTCGAGTTCCCTCTGGAATATCCTTTTTGTCTTTTAAAAGCTTGATAGCCACCGGAAAAGTCTCAGGATTTAAGTAACGCCTTATCTCCTTTCCCATCTCTTGCCACTCTTTCATTGGTTTGTCCTCCCTATTTTGAATTCGAATTAAATAATTAGAACCCTTCTGGGACATCGTATCCAGAAGAGGTAAGTAGGTTGAATAATGGTTTTCTTTTCTCTTCATACTTTTCCGAAAATAGGGGTTTACATTTTGAAATTTCAGTCTCGTGTCTTACCAACTTAAAGGCAAATGAAAAACAAGTTCTTTCCCCACACTCCTTGCAGTTTGTTCCGGGAAGAAACTTAAGTATATCTGCCGATTTTAATTCTTTGGGTGTCGTGTAATTTGGTTCAATCTTCTCCCGATTTTGATAGGTTTCATTGATGATCTGTTTTAACCTCTCCATCACCTGACTTGCCTCTTTTTCATCCTCGAGTTTGGTAATGGCGATCTCCTTGGGTCGAAAGGTCACAAGATGGCCTTCCATCTTTACAGTCAGAATTTTGCTTTGATCAATGTAGTGAAGACCCTTTAAAACTCGATTGAGGTAGGGGAGTATTTCACTGATATCTTCGGAAAGTGTCACAATCGCATTAACCTTCTCTGCCGAAAAATTACATTCTGGAAGAACGATTCTTAATTGATAATCATTGAGCAACATCTTCTCTGCCTCCTTTTTTCTTCAGGGTTTCCAATTTACCCTTCTTCACCGCAATAATTTCTGCAGCGATGCTAATAGCAATCTCCTCAGGGGTTTCTCCACCAATGTCCAGGCCAATTGGAGCATAAAGTTTTAAAAAGGCTTCTTTTGGAACTCCCATTTTCTGAAGGTCCTCTTTCATCGTCGATATCTTCTTCATACTTCCAATCATTCCAATATACCTGAAATCCTTTTGGATCAATTGGTTTAGAATCTCTTTATCTTTTGAAAATCCTCTCGAGAGAAGAACAATATAGGTTCTTGAATCGGAAGGAAGATCTCTGGCAAATTGCTCCATATTGGTTAAGATTAAATTTTCAATCTCGGGGAATGTATCCTTTTGAAGAAGCTCTGGGCTATCGTCAATGACAGACACAAGAAAACCTGATCTCTGCAACAATGGGGCAAGAGACCTCGTAATATGACCAGCACCAAAGATAATCAGTTTATCATCAGGAAGAATAGGTTCAATATATACCTCGACTTCTCCTCCACACATCATATCGAGTTTCCCTTTTTCAGGGTCCAGGATAAAAGAGGTGAGTTTAGGGTTTCCCTCTTTTATCACTTCCAATGCCTCTTCTATAATCCTTTTTTCGAGATCTCCACCGCCCATCGTTCCAAAAGTCATTCCATCTTTTTGAACGATCATTTTTGCCCCAGCCCTTCTTGGTGCTGAGCCCTGAGTTTTAATAACAATAGCAAGAGCAAAGGGTTTTCCAGTTCTTTTTAACTCCACAGTTTTTTCAAATATATCTTCCATTGGCTCTCCCTCTCTAATTCGTTTGGGATTCTATGAATTCAGGCGGAACCTTTAGACCAGCATTCTTCAGGGTTTCAAGGAGGATCTTTCGTTTCTCTTTAAATTGATCTGAAAAAAGAGGATGACACTTTTCAATCCCAATCTTATTATCAACCAATTTGAAGGCAAAGGCAAGACAACTTCGGAACCCACATTCTTTACAATTTGTTCCTGGAAGAAGTTTCTGAACATCCGATGGTTTTAATGTATCACCTGAAGAATAATTTGGTTCAATCTGGTTTCTTTTCTGATAAGTTTCGTTAATCAAATCTTTGAGCCAATTTAGTATCTCATTGGCCTCTTTTTCGTCCTCGATCAAAGTCATGGTGACATGATTGGCGTGAAGAGTGATCAATTTTTCTTCCTTCCTAATGGTTAGAGTAAGAGCAGGGTGATTGTAGATGCAACCTTTGATAATAGCATTGAGGTAAGGAAAGATTTCGTGAATTTCGCCTGAAACCTCTGCAATGACACGAATCTTTTCTGGATCAGCAATGCAAGGAAGAATACGAGTGATTTTATATGAATGAAGAAGCATCATTTCTCTCCGATAAAAGGGGACAGGCTACTTTTTAGAAAGTAAAATTTAATCAGAAATTAAATTTAAAAAAATGATATAAAAAGTAGCCTGTCCCCTTTTACCCCTTATAAAAAACTAATGACCAATATCCCTGCCAGTACAAAGAAGAACAGGGCAGTCATTAGTTTAATGGTTGAAGTCCTCCTCTGGAGAAAGAAGGATAATTGTTGTGAAGTAGTTCCCCAATAGACAATACCGAAAATAGCCACCAAGGGCAGAATATAGACGATATTGTATAAAATAAGGTAAAGAATAGCACTCTCTCGAAGGGATGGAATGTTGGTGACAAAAAGGATGGTCGGGAGATAGACCTGGCTGGTACAGGTCGATTGTAATAGGGTAACAATGAAACCAATAACGATCGCTGTGAAAAGAAAGCGAACGGATTTACTTTCTTCCCCTTTCTCAAAATCTCCTTCTTTTGTCCGAATTATGCGATGGATCCTTTTCTTTAAAGAGTTTGGAACCTGGAGGGTCATTTTGGAGGGACGACCTCGTTTGACCTGGAGATAATCATAGAGGCTGAATATTCCAAGAAAGAGGGATAAGAAAAAAGTAATTAAATAGATAATCTTAGAGAAGAGAGGGAATAAAGAAAACTGTTGAACAAAACCAAGGATTCCGAAACCGAGTAATAAATGGGTGAGAAATCCTGCTCCAGTAAAGCCAATTCCCACCCAGAGGATTTCTTTCCGTGTCCGTCCTACCATTGTAAGATAAGAGATAAAGAAGACGAGGGTTGCCAGGGCACATGGATTAAGTCCTTCGATTAACCCCGCAAGCAAAATAGCCAATGTTCCAAAAGATTTAAACCGTTCAATAATGGATTCCTCTGCCTTTTTAATCTCATCCTTAGAAAACAAGGGAGTGGGCTTCCTTGAAGTCACACCTTGCCCCGTTTGGACACTATATTTTTGAATCAATCCTTCCACTTTAGCCTCTGAAATCTCTTCGGGAGCGAGAAAGGCATCACCAATAAAAATGCTTGGAGCAATCAAACGTTTCTCCTGAGGAAGGCTTAAACGATTGGATAGGGTTTCATTTAGTCGTTTACCATCGATTGAGTTCAAATCAATCTGTGTAATATGAAGCTGAGGATATTTTTGCTGAAGATATTTTAGCAGGTAGCTTGCTCGATCACATTTCGGGCAACCCTTCTGATAAAAATAGATTAATTCGGCTTTAAAAGTCTTTTCAGAGACTTCCATTTTAGAGGGAATTTCAAGGGGAGGAAGACTTGGGATCAAAGATCCACTCATCTGATATTCAAGGATGATGGGATCTAATTTTTCCATAATTTCTTGCTCCCCAAAGAGCATCCGATCTCCAATAAATAGTACAGGAAGCTCATCAGCCTTACGATGAAATTTCTCTTCAAGTTTTAGTAAAGCCTCGTAATGGGAAGGATGAGCGAGATCAAAGGTTTTGATCTCGAGAAAAGGGTACATCGCTTTGAGGGTTGGGACATAACTTTGGAGGATGGCCTGACAACTTGGACAGTCCTCAGCATAGAAGATATAGATAGGGATGGAAGGGGGTTGAGTTAAGGAAGAATGGGGAAAGGAAAGGAGAAGAAAAGAAAGAAGTAAGGAGGATACCCATTTTTTCATCTTTTTTCTCTTAAAATTCTTATTGAAATCCCTTAGAGATTTAGCTTACACGAAGCTTTGAAGGAAATGGGTCTCACTGATCTCGGGTCGCTTGATCCACTTGAGGTTTCACAACTTCTTTAAGAAAGAGAAGAGCCTCTTCTTTATCCCCATCAAGGATCGCCCTTACCATTCGAGAAATCTCCCCTGCATCAAGGCCGATGAATATCTTTTGGGTCATTTCCCCTTTTCCTCCTCCAGCCATTTTTTAATGTTGGACTTACTTGGATTAATTCCCACAGATTTAACCCTTCCATTAATGATGAGGGCAGGGGTAGGGAGGATTCCATATTGGGCCATCAAGTCCGGATCAGTAATATGGGTCAATCCAGCCTGGATGCCTGTTTCAGAAAGAACTGCCATGACATCCTCCTCCAATTTATCACAAGCATAACATCCTGGACCCAAGATGATCACCTCAAGAAATCCACTCCTCTCTTCTTCGACTTTTTCACCAAGAAATTTCTTGAATTCCCGAAAAAGAGCCTTTTTATATTCCTCCTTAACAGAATTGGGAATGTAGTTTTTCTTCCCTGCCCTCTCCACCAGCATCTCCTTCAGGACAGACTCAGGCTCACCTCTTTTACTTTTTAGCTCTTCGAAGATTTCCTTCAGCCCGATCAAACCCACCCGGGTGTTTCCAACAAAAACGAGGCTATAATCTTTTTCCCCCATACACCCGTCCTGACTATAATAGGCCTCTCCTTTTAGAAATCTGATTTGAAAGATATTGGGTTACCTTTTCTACGTCAGCGGCGATGGGATTCAAGTCATGATTTTTCTCAATGCCCATGCTCGTAATCTCTACATATTCATCGATCTTAAATCCAGCATGTTCCAGCGTCTTTTTGGCACATTGAACCGGGCACCCATCAATGGCTACAATAACCTTACCTGCCTTGGTCGATTCTATCATCCCACTGACATGGCCCCCAATACCTGCGAGGCAAAAAATATTGCCCAATCCGGATTGAGTCAGTTTTACCCCCGCTTGATTGGCAATCTGCCCCACATTGGAACCCCCCGAACATGGGAAGATTAAGATTTCACTTGGTTCACACAAACATTTCTCTTCCATCTTATCCCCCTTATTTAATCCATTCTTTAATCTCTTCTACCTTAGGGACTTTGCCAGCGACCTTGACCACTCCATCTACGACAAGGGCGGGTGTCACCAGTACTCCATAATTCGAAATCGTTTTAACATCGGAGACTTTGAGTACTTCAGCCTCAATTCCCAACGTCTTAACAGCCTCTTTCGCTCGCGCCTCGAGCTCATTGCATTTGGGTCAACCCATTCCTAAGATTTCGATTTTTTTCATTTTTTCACCTCCTAATTGAATTATAGGGAAACACGTCCAAAGGCTATCCCTGTAAGAGTTGCAATGATAATAACTAAGCCAAAATAGGTTATTCCTTTTTTCAATCCCATAATCCTTATAATAACGATCATACTGGGAAGGCTTAACGCAGGGCCAGCGAGAAGAAGAGCCAATGCAGGCCCTCGTCCCATCCCTATATCGAGAAAAGCCCTGGTAATGGGGACTTCTGTAAGGGTTGCAAAATACATTAGCGCACCAAATACGGAGGCGATGAAGTTTGATCGAATGGAATCCCCGCCCAAGAAACCTCGGATAAGAGACTCTGGAATAAGGGTTTTAAGCATTCCTGCGACAAACACTCCAAGAAGAAGCCACGGGGTAATCAGCCTGAAGAATTTCCAGGTAGCAAAAAGCCACATCTTTATGTCTTCCATGTCATACCATTTTTTCAGGGCGATAGATAGGAGAAGGAAGGAAAGGACTGTGAGTCCCCATTGCTTCATTGACGCAAAGACGAGAATCCCAACCAAGGATATAAAATAGATGAGGAGAGCATATCCCTTTTTACTACTTTCGGGTAAGGCGATGTTCTGCTCATAACTTTTCCTCTCCTCCCTAAAGAGGAATGACATGGTAAGACCAATAAGAATGGATAATAAAATGGCACTGACCGCTCTTGCTACACCGAGATCAAGCCCTAAGAGTCGAGCCGAATAGGCAATTGCAAGGACATTGATTGCCGGACCAGCAAAAAGGAAGGTGGTAGCAGGACCAACCCCTACTCCTCTTTTATATATTCCAGTAAAGATTGGGAGGACGGTACATGAACACACAGCGAGGACTGTTCCCGAAGCTGAGGCAACTCCATACGAGAAGACCTTCTTGGTCTCTCCTCCAAAATACCTCATCACAGAAGCCTGGGAGATGAAAACATTAATAGCCCCTGCAATAAAAAAGGCAGGAATTAAACAAGTTAAGACATGGGCAGAGAGATAATCAAGAAATGCAGTAATTCCTCCCTGAATGGTTATGATAAACATCGATTACCTCTTTTGGCCTCTGCTTAAACCTATATTTAAGAAAAGATGAAGTTTCCTGTAAACCAGCCTACAAAGGTTCCTAAAATACAAATAAGTATAACGTAAACCATCCCTCTTTTGAAGCCAAAAACTTTCATAATGGCTAAAATATTGGGAAGGCTCATTCCGGGTCCTGTCAGGAGGAGAGCCAAGGCTGGACCTTTTCCCATTCCCAAGCCTAACATTTTATGAATAAAAGGGGCCTCGGTCATCGTTGCAAAGTACATGATTTGCCCGATGACAGTAGCCAGAAAAGAAGCAAAGACCCCTGTTCCACCCAACCAATTTTCAACCCACTGTTGAGGAAGAAGCTTCCCAATGATTCCCACAATGAAGACTCCACCTAAAAGCAGAGGGAGGATGATGCGAACAAACCACCAGGTTTCACTCATCCAGTTGCGAATCTCTTCGAAAGACTTTACTTTAAAAGCATAGGTTCCTGTAATGATCATTCCTATGGCCCAGACATAAACCTTGTGTAAATAAGGCCCTTTCTGGACGAGATAGTTAGGTGCTAAAAGCGTTGCTACCACCAATAGGATCAAAATAAGATCCTTGCGAGAAACGATCTTTCCTGCCCTTTGACTTAAACCAAAACTTCCCCCTATTCTCTGGGCCTCGTCACGGCGAAAGACAAAGCTCATCACCCAGCCAACGACAAAGGCCATGGCAAGTGCTGACACGATCCTGACAATCACCATTTCAGAGCCCAAAATCGCTCCGGTATAGACAATGGCTAAGATATTGGCTGCGGGTGCCACCCAGAGAACAATAAAGGCAGGCCCAATTCCTGCCCCACCATAATATAAGCCACTCGATACCGGGATCACCGTGCAGGAACAGGCCGCCACAAAAAAACTTCCTCCGCTGGCTAAGGCAAAGGATTTAATTTTACGTGCAGCTGCCCCAAGATAATAAATGATTGTCTCCTTTGAGATGAATGTGACCATCGCCCCTGCCAAGAGAAAGGCTGGAATCAGACAAGTGATCACATGTAAGGCAATATACTCCTTTAAAGCTTCTAATCCTGCATAAATCAACCCAAGAATAAATTCCATCTGAATTCTCCTTTCTGGAATAAATTATATATGTGAAAAAAGTTTTTCTTGCTCCTTCATCTGTTTTTTTAAGATGGCACCCACTTTATCTAAGATTTCGAAGACCCTGGGATCCTTCACATTCACCATGACTTTAACTCCGTCCTTGCGAGTGGTCACAAGATGAGTTTTTTGCATCAAGGAGATATGCCGCGAGACATTGGATTGTTCTCCATTGATGAGCGGGCAAATTTCACAGATGCATTTTTCACCCTCTCGTAGACTCTCAAGGATTTTCAGGCGGGTAGGTTGAGCAAGGACCTTTAAAACTTCTGCCTTTAATTCAAGTACCTTGTCCTCCATACAAACCTCCATGATTATATGATTCATTAATCATATAATCCATAAAGAATAAATTATCAAGAGACCTTTAAATATAAAGATCATTTAATTGGTTGAGGATGGAGGTGGATGGAGTCTGTTTGAATTTCCATTTGGATTACACCTTCAATAATGCCAGCATCCTCTCCTGTTCTCCCCTTGCCTATAATAACGCCTAATACTGGGACACCATGTTTCTATTCCGCGCTCAGGGTTAGATTATTTCATTGCCTCTTTGATGATCATAATAGGGTGGGAATCAATCCACATAGCAATATTGTATGGATATCCATGGGTCTTCTCGGGTCATCTCCTCTAAGGAGGATAGCTCCACCTTCTCACCTCTATTCTTCTACATTTCTATCTTCACCTTCCAGACGAACCGTTTCCACAACCTTACCACCATCACTTCGCTCTGTTACGGAATTTCGGCGTTCCATAGTCTTTACTTTACAAAGATTAGAGAATGGCTTAACCTTTATCTTGGGAATTGGTTATTCTCTCATGGTTTAAAAAGGCAGAATAACGTAACCAGAAAAGATACAGTCATTTCCAAAAGTTATATCAATTTTCTATCAAATAATTTGCAGATGAACCAAATATGTTAAATAGATTTGATGGTGGGCCTTAAGCAACAAGGTCGGGTCTTGGGATTTCAAATTCACAAGGAACACCAGTTTGACACAGGCCGCAGGAAGGGGGAGGGTTTTTTAATCCGTACTCCAATCGCTTTGACTTCAGGGGTTCAGAATCAATGTACTTCTGACATTTATCCTTATCATGTCCTTTTTCTGTGATGGCCCCTGCAGGGCATCTCGGAATGCACTTCCCACATGTTTCATTTCTAAAGAAAAGACAATTTTCTCGGTAAGAATGATATTTCCTTTCGCTTGGTTTCAACTTCAAGAGTGTAACCACACTACCGATCCGATGGGCTATCCCTTTAGGGGTGATGAGACCATCGCTGAGGCTAAACGTTCCAAGACCACAGGCATAAGCCACATGTCGTTCTGACCAGAGGGAGGCCAGCCCCACTCTTTCATCGTAAACCCATCGGAAATTATGAAGAAGATAAGGAGCCACTGCCACATGTCCTAAATCTTCCAAAAATCTTACTACATGCCTTCTTAAAGCATTATTGCAGGCCTCCCCAAAATTCCTGGTGTAAGCCCAGAGTTTAGAAGGAAATCGATTTTCATGACGATTGCTTTTTCTAATATCCTCATGGGCAGGAAGAATCCATGAAATCACACTGATCTGGTCTACTTCGGAGAGGAAAAGTTCTCTCCCCTTTTCATTTAGAGCCGATGAAATGATCTCTTTAGGGGTGAGATGAAAAGAACCAATGATATTTTTATATTCAGAAAAGAGGGGATCTATCCCCGAAGCAAATCCAACCAATGGTTCATCCCAGTAGAGGCCATTGTCGAGTTGGGTCCTCCGATTCAATTCACTCTCTTTAATAAAATTTTTAATCAGTTGTTCAAGCACCTTATTAGGGTCTTTATAAAAGACAACCTTATCTTCTTTAGTCATAAGTCTGACGTCTTATTCTTTTTCTATCCCTTTTGAATCGAACCCACCTCTCTCATGAATCCCTGATAATTTACAGCGATACTCTTCGATAGCCAATTTTAAGGCATCCGTCGCAAGGGTGAAACAAGGAATTTTCTCTTTGGGTAACTGAGAGAGGACCTCTTTGGATACCTCCTCTGATATCTTTAAGGCCTCGTCAAGGGTTGCACCCTTAATCTTTTCGGTCAATATGGAACTCGTCGCAATGGCAGCACCACAGCCGAAAGTTTTGAATTTGGCTTCGGCAATCCGATCGCCACTTACCTTGATGAACATTTGCATGATGTCGCCGCAGGAGGCATTGCCGACGGTTCCTACCCCATCGGGTTCAGAGATTTCCCCAACATTTCTTGGATTTTGAAAATGTTCCATTAGAAACTTTGGATATTTACTCATCGCTTTTCCTCACGAACTTGTTTTTTTCAGTTTGGTTCTCCAGACGTCTTACCCTTTCTTCTAATTTATTATGAAGTTGGAGGAGCATCTTCATAATATCGGAAAGGGGATCAGGTAGATTTCCATGTTCGAAATCGAGTTCTTCCTTTTCAGGAGTCGGAGTTTCAACAATCCGTCCTGGAACACCAACGACAGTAGCACCCGGAGGAACTGATTTTATAACTACAGAACCAGAACCAATCCTTGCTCCATCGCCTATAGTGATTGCACCTAAGATAGTCGAGTTGGATCCAACAATGACACGATTCCCTAAGGTAGGGTGGCGTTTCTTCTTTTCAAGGGTCGTCCCGCCCAATACCACTCCCTTATATATTAAACAATCGTCCCCAATCTCGGTCGTCTCACCAATGACCACACCCATTCCATGATCAATAAAGAATCGCCTCCCTATCTTTGCTCCTGGATGAATCTCGATCCCTGTGAGGGCACGGTTAAAATGGGAGATCAGGCGCGCTGTGGTATACCATTTCCGTTGGTAGAAGAAATGGGCAATACGATGAAGCCAGATGGCATGGAGACCTGGATAGCAGAGGAGGATCTCTATAAAGTTTTTGGCAGCAGGATCCCTCTCTTTAATGGTTCGGATATCTTCCTTCAGACGTTCTAACATATAAAAATCCCATTACTAAGAAAATAAAAGAATTCGTCTCAGAAAACATATGTATTCTAACTCAGATATTTCCTCAAATACAATGTCTCCTTTCAAAAAATGTTTCAAATGACAAACTCCAATAGGAATTAAAGAAAAACCCCGTTCTTTTTTAGGGCGGGGCTTTTCTTTTTTAAGAAATCTCAAAGAGAGCTCTGAAGAAGTCCTTTTTTATATGGGAGGGTAAGGTTCAAAACCCTTCGGTTGCGGGCATTTATCATTTTAATTCGCTAACAATTTCTTTTAGAAAAAAAGCCTTTTCAGGAAATTAAATGCTATTGCTCAACTTTTATAGGTATCCGCCCGAAGGCTTTTTCACCCAACCCTCCCATAATGGAAATGGATTATTACGTACTTTTTCAGAGATCTTTCAAAAAACCCTTGACAACTAAACAAATGTATAGTATATATTAGAACATAGTGCGGAGTACAAATTGAAATAAGAGGGGAGTTATGGAACTGACGGAGAGGCAGAAAGAGATATTTAATTTTGTCAAAACCTTTATTAAAACAAGAGGTTATCCACCATCAGTAAGAGAGATAGGCGAACATTTCCAAATCTATCCACGAGCAGTTTTCGATCATCTCAAGGCATTGGAGAGAAAAGGATATTTGAAACGGGAAAGTTCGATGTCCAGGGGGATTGAGGTGCAGATCTTTGAAGAAGATAGATTTCGAAAGGAGAGCAGTCCACTGATTCGAGAGATTCCTGTCATAGGAAGGGTGGCTGCGGGGAGGCCCACCCTGGCTGTGGAGAATGTGGAAGGGACGATTCCGTTTCCTGGAGAATGGGTGGAGGGGAAAGAGGTTTTTCTTCTGAGGGTGAAAGGCGATAGTATGTCACCCTTTATCATCCCTGGTGACTATGTCCTTGTTCGGTCTCAATCCTCAGCCGAGAACGGGGATGTGGTCGTGACCATGATGGGAGAGGAGGCCACTGTGAAACGGTTTTTCAAAAAAGGGAAGAGGATTGAGTTAAGGCCTGATAACGAGCAATGGGAGACGATTCGGTTTGAGGAGGGGGATGGAGAGATTCAGATCCTCGGGAAGGTAATAGGGATATTCAGGAAATGTTAAATAATAATTCATGGCGCATAGAGCATAGCGTTTATACCCATCTGAAATCTAAAATCTGAAACCTACAATCTTCGGAGAGAACCGTATGGATTTCCCATTAAGTGTCTTTTTTGATGAAATCTTTTCTCAAATGGCTCTGAGTAATCCAAGAGAGAACCCCTTTTCTCTAAGAAAGGTTCTCTTTTTGGGGGAGAGGATAGAGGAAATTGGATCCTATGTGGCAGGGTGGATGGCAGGGAGGGGAGTAGATGTCATTGTGTTAGATGGGGCTAATCGTTTCGATCCTTACATCGTTTCAACCTTTGCGAGAAGGGCGTTGATTCCGCCAGAGAAACTTCTCAAAAAAATTCAAATCGCAAGGGCCTTTACCTGCTATCAGATGGCCACGCTGATGGGAGAAAAATTGCTCTCCTTTGTAAGGAGGATTCGTGAATCGTCCTTACAAAAACCACATGTAATTCTCCTTGGACCGATTACCACATTTTTGGATGAAGATGTTCATGAAAGGGATGCACGCCTCCTCTTCGAGAGATCTCTCTGGAAGGTTAAAGAGTTATCAATGGAAGGGATTCCTTTCTTTCTGTTTCAATCCGAGTCCCATAGGCCTGATCCAGTTCCTTTTCGCGGATGGGGATGGAGAGGTCAGGATGGGAGATTCTTGAATCCAAGGGGGATATATCTTGCAAGAAGGCTCTTTCAATTGGCTGACTCAGTTTGGAGGGTCGATTTAGGTGAGCAAGTACCCAAAGTGATTCTGGAAAAAGGGTATGTTTCTATCATCCCTGTGAAAACGGGAATCCATGCTCTTTACGGAGGGTCTATTAATGGGACGCACAGTTGTTCCTTTTAGTCAGATCTTAGACCAGGAAGTTCTGGAGTGGCAGAAGTTTCGAAGGGGATTGAGGAAGGAAGATCAGCAGTTTCTTGACCGCCTTTTCGAAAAAGCGAGGCTTCATGTGCAAGCAGGGGTCTATGCCTCAAGACCCTGGCCTTTTGAAACAATTTTGATCTCCATCCTTTTAGAGCACGAAAAGGCCTTGGTGGAGTTAAAAAATAAATTGAGAGGGCTGGAGGAAGGAAAAGAAGAGAAGGGGAAAATACCGTAGGGAATAGACCTATGCATTCCCTATGATCAGGTAGCCCGATGCAACTCCGGGGATGGCTTTTCGATCTCTACCCCCTTGACTCATCCATGATTCTTTGGATTAAGGGTGAAGATGGGGTTTCTCACAGAGTGGTAGACTCTTTTCAGCCCCGATTCTACGCTCGTGGAAGGGAGGAAGCCCTTCTTTCTCTGTTTCACTCCCTCCAGCGAAGAAGGTTGGCCATAGGGTATCAGTGGACCGAGAAATACGAGTTTTGGAGTGGAGAGAAAGTGGAGGTGATGGAGATCGAGACGGCTGGCCCGGACTGTTATGTCCAACTTCCCAAAATTCTTCCCTTATGGGAAGAAAAGATCACCTTGTATAATTGTGACATCCCTCTTCCCCAGGCTTATCTTTATGAGAAAAGCCTCTTTCCTACAGGGCGATGTATCGCTGAAGTAGAGGAAAATCACATCCTTAAGATCTACCCTGATCCATTCGAATCTGTATGGTCGGGCGATGGGAATCTTCCAGGGCTAAGGGAGATGGAGATTTATTCACTCAATCAGAATGGCTCAAGACTGGTTCTAAAATGTGAAGGGTATCAACTGGAGATGGAAACCCTCGATCTTGAGGAGATCGGGAACTTTCTCAAACATTTTGATCCCGATGTGGTCCTGAGCGATGACGGAGATGCTTACCTTCTTCCCCTTCTTTTTTCGATGGAGAAGAGACAGAATCTTTCCATCCCATGGGATCGAGAACCTCATTTACTGAAACGACGACTCAATTCAAAAGGTTTTTCTTACTTCTCTTATGGAAAGACCTACTACAGGGCACCTGGCCACCTCTTTTTTGGAAGGTGGCATATCGATCGGACAAACTCTTTCATCTATGGAGAGTCAGGAATAGAAGGGGTGATTGAACTGGCACGGCTGGCTAAGATTCCAGTTCAGAGGATGGCTCGGACTTCACCAGGGACAGCCATTACCTCGATGCAACTTGACCGAGCCTATCAGGATCACATTCTCATTCCTTGGAGAAAAGGGGAACCCGAACGATTCAAAACGGCATGGGATCTTCTCATTGCAGATAAAGGTGGGCTTGTCTTTCAGCCCAAGATAGGAATCTTTGAAGCTGTTGCAGAGATTGACTTTGCCTCCATGTATCCCACGATTATGGCCATTCACAATATCTCCCCCGAGACCGTACTCTGCCAATGCTGTCAGAATCAAAGGGTTCCTGAAGCAGGCTACACGATCTGTGAGAAGCGGGAAGGGATCGTTCCCAGAACGCTTAAACCCATCTTGGCAAGAAGAACTTGGCTTAAAGAAATGGCCAGGGAATTTGAGTTCGGAGGAAAAAAAGAGGATGTGGAAGATTGTGGAGAGGGGAGGAGAAATAGAGAAAGAAGAAGAGAAATCTACAGCCGCAAGCAGACTGCATTGAAGTGGATGCTTGTCACGTGCTTTGGATATTTAGGTTATAGAAATGCCCGTTTCGGAAGAATCGAAGCCCACGAGGCAGTGACTGCTTTTGGTCGAGAAAAACTCCTCCAGGCAAAGGAAATCTGCGAAGAAGAGGGATTTGAACTTCTTCACGCTATCACCGATTCCCTCTGGATTCGCAAGGAAGGGTTGAATGAAGAGGAAGTTCTTCATCTCTGTCGAAAGATCAGTGAGGCCACCGGAGTCATCATGACCTTAGAAGGAATATATCAATGGATGGTCTTTCTCCCTTCCAAAGAAAATCCTGAAAGGCCTGTGGCTCATCGCTATTTTGGTCTCTTCAGAAATGGAGAGATGAAAGCAAGGGGATTGGCATTCCGAAGAGGAGATGTGCCTCCCCTGATTCAGAGGGCCCAGATTCGGATGCTTGAAGTTCTGGGAAGGGCAAAAGATTTAAACGATTATCGATCAAAGATCCCCGAGATTTTAGATATTCTTCTGGAGTATAGTCTGAAGATAAAGGAGTGTCAGGTCGGCCAAAAGGATTTGGCTATTGGTAAAAGAATTTCTCGGGAGCCCAATGCCTATAAGGTAGATAGCCTTACTGCTCTCGCTGCCCAACAGTTAGAGGATTTTAGAATTCCAATTCATCCAGGAGAGAAGGTCCGATATGTGATCAAGGATGCAGAATCAAAGGATAAAGCAGAACGTGTAAGGCCTTTTCCATTGGTTGGACCAGACGATACCTACTGTCTTGTAACTGAAATAGCTTGACATAATTATGTTCATATTATATACTGGGGGTATGAAAACACCCCCCATAACTATCGAGTTGAAGCCTGAGCAGCGGCAAGTGCTGGAAAGTTGGTGCCGAGGC
>Ga0315298_1003842_pt1 | contig 23219 bp, 20 predicted proteins | sample WHS_1_MG_FD_203077 | JGI IMG/M metagenome (GOLD analysis project Ga0315298, IMG submission 203077) | Extremophilic microbial mat communities from Washburn Hot Springs, YNP, Wyoming, USA - WHS_1_MG | ecosystem: Environmental > Aquatic > Thermal springs > Hot (42-90C) | place: USA: Wyoming...
CCTCCCGCCGCACCATTCTGTCCAGCATGGCTATGATCGCTTTGGCGTTGCCCCACGTAAGTTCGATGCCCCCGGTATCCTCCTTACCGATAAGTCCATTCTCGTAGCACTCCATAGCGAATGCTATAGTCGAGCCTGCCGAAATGGTGTCGATGCCGTAGCGGTCGCAGATTTCATTGGCCTTGATTATTGACTCCGCGTCGCTGTTGAGGCACATTAGCCCGAAGGCACCTATGGTTTCGTACTCCGGTTTGCGTCCCTCGGTGGCATACGGCCCATCTTTCACCCTAACAACGCCGCCGCAGCTTATAGGACAGTTCCCACACCCTGACCGCCTCAACTGGTACTTCGTAATGCTCTCGCCAGCAATTCTAACATAATCAGGAAACGCTTCTTTGCCGTTCAAGCTCCAGTTTCTGATAGGAGCGGCACCTGTGGGAACCAAAGAAACAGGGCCATTGCAGGTGCCCAGCGCACTCAACATCTTTATGAATGGGAGGCTGTTGAAGTCGCGAAGATGCTCAGTAGCAACACGCTTCAATCTGTTGAAACGCTCGCCGTCGGCTATTTCAACCCTGCCACTCCCCTTGACAGCGATCGCCTTCAGATTCTTCGAGCCCATCACGGCCCCCACACCAGAACGGCCAGCTGCCCTTCCCCCATCGACAATCACCGATGAGATGAGCGAACACAACTCGCCAGATGGGCCGATCGAGGCGATCCTCAGTTTTTTCTCTCCCACTTCCCTGCGCAGAACACGCTCGGTCTCTCCGGTCTCCTCCCCCCACAGATGCGCTGCATCCCGAAGCTCGACCTTGCCATCTCTAATCAACAGGTAAACAGGTTTCGGCGATACGCCAGTGAAAAACACTCCGTCCAGCCCCGCGGTCTTGAGATCAGCCCCGAATAACCCTCCTGAGTTTGCATCACCCCACGAGCCAGTGAGCGGAGATTTGGCCACGACGGAGAACTTCGATGCCATCGGAGTTGCGGTTCCAGTCAGCAAGCCGGGCACAAAGCCAAGCACGTTCCCTGGACCCAATGGAGCTGCACCTGGCTTCGTGCGCTCGTAGATAACCCTGGCTCCCAGTCCGGCACCGCCCAGGAACCGGCGACTGAATGCCTCCGGCAACGATTCCTCCTCGATCCTACCCGAGTTCAGATCAACAAAGATGATCTTACCAGAGCGTACTCCCATTGCACATCCCCCGTTTGGATGAGATTCAATCCGGCTATCTAACCACTCCATCTGGAACCTGTCTAAAGTCATGGCGCGCGGGCCTCCCCTCGTCAAGGTAGTAAGGAAGGGCGACCGGCTTTTCGGCGCCAACGACAGCGTTTAGATACCCTCCAAGTACATAAAGAAAGGCCATCAACAGGCTGCTGTCCGTCGAGACCAGAATAGCGTTGGGCTCCAAGGCGACGACGGTTGGAAGGCCACCGCCGACAGCCGCCCACGCGGAGATAGCTGTCCACCAAGGGAATCACCACAGCTAGACCGGCCTGATATCAGCCACGATTGGGTGCAGAATATCGAGTATCCTATCCACCTGCTCTTTAGTGATTGTCAAAGGTGGACAAAAGTTTAGCCGCTCACCTGGAGCAATGCGACTGTTTGACGCACGCATAAAGAGCCCAGCCTCAAGTGCCCGCTTAAGCACATTGGGCACCACGTTCAAATCAGGATCAAACGGTTTCCTGGTTTCTTTGTCAGCCACTATCTCGACACCTATGAACAGACCAAGCCCCCCAATGTTCCCTACACACGGCAGGGGCAAGAACTCCTCGTTGAGACGCTCCATCGCGTACTTCCCCACTTTCGCCACATTCTCGACGATGTTGTCCCTAACGTATATCTCCAACGTCTTGACAGCGGCGGCGGCGCACACTGGATGCCCGCTGTACGTGTAGCTGGCAAACATCGTTCCCCTCAAGCCATCGTGAATCTTGTCGTTCACCGCAACGGCTCCAAAGGGCAAATAGGCACTAGTTATTCCTTTCGCCATAGTCATGATATCCGGGATGACATCCCAGTTTTGCACACCAAACATTTTTCCAGTTCTGCCAAAGCCGGTCATAACCTCATCGGCAATCAAAAGCACGTCATACTTCGTGCATATCTCTCTGACCAAAGGCCAGAACTCCGGCGGGGGAGGGACACAGCCAACGGTCCCCTGTTCCGGCTCTGCGATGAAAGCCGCCACGCTATCCGGGCCTTCCCTGAGGATGGTCTCTTCGAGGAATCGAGCGCACCGAATGTTGCATTCGGGATAATTCAGCCCGAACATACAGTGATAGCAACTGTAGGAGGGTATATGCAGAAATCCCGGAGCCAACGGACCAGTACCACGGTTGAAGAAACCTCTCCCCAGTCCGTCGGCGCTTACCGAGCCCAAGCCGATGCCGTGGTATGAATCATAGAGCCCAATGATCTTGTACCTCTGGGCAGCGCCCTTGTTGCTCCAGTAGATTCTCGCGATCCTGTAGGCGACCTCCGTGCTTTCTGACCCCCCGCTCGTGAAGGCGAAGTGGTCCAAACCCGGAGGTGTCAGCTCGGCCAGCCTCTTGCCGCATTCGATACTCGATCGATTACTGTGCCCGTAGAACGTGGTATTGTACTGAAGTCTCTGCATCTGTTCCATGGCCGCAGCAACGATCTCTTGCTGCCCGTAGCCAAGGTTGACACAAGTCAACTGGGATGAACCGTCTATGTATTCCTTGCCGTAGGCATCCCTGAACACAATCCCGTCAGCACTATCGACGAGCAATCCCGCAGTCTGGCCCACTGGGAACACGGAGTGAATGATGTGTTCCGCATCCCACCTCAGAAGATCTTCAATCTCTCCTTCGTTCATCACTCTAACCTTCCTTAATCTGACGTTGTCCGAGACGACCAAATGCCGCTTCAGTATTTTCAGGGCATTACCGCCAAATATGATCCTCTTTTTGTCGTGGGATATGTCCACGTTGTCGTGGGATATGCCCACGTCAAGGATAGCAGTCACGGAACTGATGCTGTCGTTGAGTCGTTGAGAAGAGTATGTGCGTCGATTCGCATTCTCTTCCCCCTCTTGTCCCCGCCTCCGCTCACGCCCTCCAACGAACAGATGCCTGCCTTAGTGGTAAATGGACGCGACTAGGACCAGTTCACGAGGTTAACCAGTGGAATTCATTGGACGAGAAGCATTCATTTTTACTGAATGCAAACTAATTCTCAGTGGGTGACTATAGCACAACAATAGAGAGCTGTCAATCCTGACCGCTGCACGTGAAAAACCAGACGACAGCTGATTGCCAGGCGTAAGCTCTTCGCCCCGAACACACGCATCGTGCGCGGTTTCATCGCCGACGTGTTCGTGAAGCGTTCCACTTGCCCGGCCGACTTGGCCGAGAACTTGGTTGATTCACCTTCGTTACGTGTGCTATATTTCTCTTGCGCCAGCATTTCCGCTGAACCAAGACGGGTTTTCTGTCGACACTCGCGTGTCACTGTCCGCTGACAAACCGATTCCTTTAGCTCAGAGCAGCGGGTGAGCCGCCAGGAACGAGCGAGACCAGGTCGCTGGCGGTCGACGAGTTACCCTAGGATAGGTGGATCTCGTGGGAAGGCATCGAAAGGTAGCCAGTGAAACTGCAGATAGAGAGGTATTCGGGTCGAATGGCCTAAAATCCGGTTTACGATCCGTATCAAGGGCCTTAGACATACTTGAAACCCTTGCGGCGTCTGAGAAGGAACTTAGTCTGACAGAGATCAGCATTGCTACCGGACTGCACGCTAGCACAGCCTCCAGGTTCATCGTGGCCCTTGTGGAACGCGGCTACTTGAGCAGGAACGCGACGAGCGGCCACTTCTCCTTGGGAATGGCTACGCTTCGGTTGGGGGCAAAGGCTCGGTCTCAGCTTTCGTGGCTGCTGGATACCGCTAGACCACTTCTTCAGCGCTTAGCCAGCGATACCCAAGAAACCGCCATACTTGCACTCCTTGATCGAGATGCAGCGGTGACAGTTGACCTGGTCGAGAGCCCGTGGGCCGTTCGCGTCACTTCATACGTCGGGGAACGAATACCGCTTTACTGCACAGGTGCAGGGAAAGCCTTGCTGGCCTATTTGCCACATTCGCGCGCCCAGAAGTTAATCAAGTCTATTAGCTTCCGCGCATTTACAGATAGCACCATACTTGATGCTCACCAACTGGAGGAAGATCTCGAAAGCGTGCGCCGTAAAGGATATTCGGTAAACGACGAGGAATACGAAGCTGGAGAGCGGAGCGCCGCTGCTCCTGTCTTCGCTCCGGGGGAAATCGTTGTGGCGGCCCTGGCTCTATCCGGGCCTACGGTTCGGGTAACTCGCGAAACGCTAGACGAGTTCGGGCTCATTGTAAAAAACGCAGCCAGTGAAGTTTCCCGGCAGCTCGGCGCGGGAAGGTGATGGCTCCGATTCTACGGAAGCGCGGCTTAACCCTAGGAGGCAACGAAGAGTGTCAGAGGCAAAGAAACCGACCGTGCACCCGTACATTCCAAACTCCGCCCCGCAGACGAGCGCAGAGATGCTTGACTTCGTGGGCGCAAAGAGCGTCGATGAGCTCTTCACCGCGATTCCGGAGAGCCTTAGGATCAACGGGAAGCTTGACCTTCCCCCTCCATTCGCAAGCGAGTGTGAACTGAAGAGGCACGTAAGTGGACTGCTCAGGAAGAACGTGAGTTGCGAAGAGTACGTCAGCTTCCTGGGAGGTGGCGTGGCTCATCACCACGTCCCGGCGGTCTGCGACGAGTTGATCAGCCGGGCCGAGTTCCTCACCTCATACCTGGGCAACGTCTGGATCGATCACGGAAGGTTCCAGGTCCTTTGGGAGTTCCAATCCCTGATAGGTGACCTGCTCGAAATGGACGTAGTAGGCGAGCCGACCTACTGTGGATCGAGCGCCGCGTATAGTGCGCTGCTGTTGGCAAGCAGAGTTGCAGGCCGCAAGCAGGCTCTCGTGCCGAGGAACATCAGTCGAGACAGGCTGGCACTGATAAAGGAGGTCTGCAGAGCGCAGCTTGATATCACAGAAGTGGCCTACGACCAGAGAACTGGCCTTCTGGACCTCGGAGACTTGGAGGCGAAGATATCCGACCAAACCGCTGTGGTGTATTTTGAGAACCCGACTTACCTGGGCTCCATCGAGCCTAGGGGCAACGAGATCGCGAAGATCGCCCACGAAAATGGGGCTTTATGCGCCGTGTCGGTTAATCCAATCTCGCTCGGCCTGCTAGAAACGCCACGGAACTACGGCGCTGACATCGTCTGCGGGGAGATGCAGCCCCTAGGCATCCATATGCAGTACGGTGGTGGTATGGGAGGCTTCCTGGCGGTGCCCGACGAAGAGCGGTTCATAGCCGAGTACCCGTTCCGTCTGTTCGGCCGGACGGACACAGTGGTCGAAGGAGAGCTCGGGTTTGGTGTCGGCAACTACGAACACACTTCCTACGTGAGGCGAGACCTGGCACGCGACTTCATTGGCACCAATGCGTCCCTGTTCGCCGTTGCTGTAGGTGCCTACCTCTCATTGATGGGTCCACAAGGTATGAGGGAGGTTGGCGAAACGATCGTGGGCAGAACGCACTACGCAGTGAGACAGTTGGCTAGTATCGAAGGCATCCGAATACCTCTGGAGGCCACCCCCTTTATGGAGTTTGTGGTCAACTTCGACCAGACAGGCAATTCGGTGCGAGAGATCAACAAGAGATTATTGGATCGGCGCATCTTCGGTGGCAAGGACATCTCGAACGAGTTTCCCGAGCTCGGGCAGAGCGCCCTATACTGCGTAACCGAGGTAACCACCAAGGAGAACATCGATAGCCTGGTTGACGCATTGCGGGAGATTGTGGCGTGAGTAAGGCGAAGAGACAGCTGCTGAAACACCGGTACCACCAGGCAGTGTGGCAAGAGCCCCTTATGTACGAACTGGGTAGCCCTGGAGAGAGAGGTATCCTGCCACCGGTGCTTGAGAAAGAAATTCGGGAGGCAGTCGGGGATGTAGTCTCGCTTGTGCCTCCCGGAATGATTCGCAAAGAGCCGCCCAGGCTGCCGGAGGTTGCCCAACCTCAGGTTGTGCGTCACTACATTCGGCTTTCTCAAGAGACCTCCGGCTACGATACATCCAACGATATCGCTCGTGGGACCAGCACTATGAAGTACAGCCCCAAGATCAACGAACGGCTGGCAAATGTCCCAGAGATACTGGACCTGCATCCACTGCAGGACGAGAGCACCGTGCAGGGTATTCTGGAGATCATCTACAAGCTCGGCGAATGTCTTAAGGAAATCTCCGGCATGGATGCATTCACATGCCAGCCCCCTTCAGGGTCCTGGGGAGTATTTACAAACGCCCGCATGCTCCGCGCTTATCAGGAAGAGAGAGGCCTCGGCCTCGACAAAAAGGACGAGATCATCACCACTATCTTCTCTCACCCCTGTTGCCACGCCGTTTCGGCCGTAGCAGGCTACAAGCTAGTAACGCTGTATCCTGACGAAACCGGATTCCCCAACCTGACGAACCTACAGGCGGCGGTATCGGAACGGACAGCGGGAATGATACTGGGCTGCCCCGACGATAACGGAATCTACAATCCCCACGTCGAGGCTTTCTGCGACACGGTTCACGCTGTCGGAGGGCTCTGTGTCCTCGATCAGGCCAACGCAAACGGGGTATTGGGAGTGTGTAGAGCCAGGGAAGCGGGTTTTGACATGGTTCACTTCAATCTGCATAAGACGTTCTCTTCACCCCACGGCATGGCTGGGCCAGGGAGCGGTCCGGCAGGATGCACCAAGGAACTGGAGAAGTACCTGCCTGTTCCGATGGTGGCCTTCGACGGCAAGCGGTATTTTCTCGACTACAACCGCCCTCACAGCATCGGCAAGGTGAGTTCATTCTACGGCAACGTTCAGGTCGTTCTCAGGGCATACTGCTGGATTATGAGTCTGGGCGCAGATGGCTTAAGAACCGTTGCCGAAACCGCGGTCTTGAACAATAAGTACCTCAGTAAGAGACTCCTGTCTGAGGTCCGCGGCCTAGCTATGGGTTACCCTCAAAACGACAAGCGCCTGCACGAGATCAGGTATAGTTGGGAGCGCCTGAAAAACGAGACAGGGGTCGATACGTGGAGCCTGTTCCGTAGGATGGCGGACTACGGCATCGGCGGCTACTTTGCGAGCCACGAACCTTGGGTTGTGCCAGAGCCGATGACCCCCGAGCCCACGGAGACCTTCTCGAAGGATGACATAGATGAGTTCGCTGAAATCGTGAAGCAGGTGGCCGAGGAGGCGTACTCCGACCCTCACTTCGTCAAGGCGGCCCCACACAAGAGGGCTGTACACCTGACCGACGATGACCGTTTGCACCACTTCACTCAGCTAGCAACAACCGCAAGGGCCTGGTACAGGAAGCATCGGCAGAGCAGAGGTGAAAAACGGTGAAGAAGCTAGGCCTGATCGTGAATCCACTGGCGGGGATTGGCGGGAGAGTGGCGCTCAAAGGTAGTGACGGGGCGGATACCGTCAGGAAGGCTTTCGCGCTTGGAGCAACGCCTGTGTCTCCGAAGCGAGCCAGCGAGGCGCTGAAGCGATTGTGCTGCGCCAAGGATGCATTCGAGTTGGTAACTTACCCCGGCGAGATGGGTGAGGACGTGAGCGTCGAGTTAGGGTTTTCCCCGACCGTGGTAGGGAGCATCGAGAAGGGCCGTACGACTGCAAACGAAACCAAGCAGGCGGCGAGGCACATGCTTGGTATGGGGGTCGCGCTAATACTCTTTGCCGGTGGAGATGGAACAGCCAGAGACATTTACGACGCGGTTGGGGGAGATGTTTTGGTCATCGGAATTCCAAGCGGCGTCAAGATACATTCTGGCGTGTTCGCATCAAGTCCGATGGCGGCTGGAGAGTTGGCTATGCTCTACCTTGCCGGAAAAGCGACACGTGTCGCCGAACTCGAAGTCATGGATATCGACGAAGACGCCTTCCGTAACGGTGTAGTCAAAGGCAAACTCTACGGATACCTGAAGGTCCCGGACGAGTCGAGGTTCATTCAGGGAGCCAAGGCCGGGGGACATGTCGGGAGCGACGAATTCTACGTCCGAGCCATAGCTGAACGGATCGTGCAGGATATGAGGCCCGACTGCGTCTACGTCGTGGGGTCAGGGACAACGACTCGCGCAATTATGGAAAAGCTTGGTTTGCCTAATAGCTTGCTGGGGATTGATGTAGTAGAGAACGGAACTTTGAAAGCGAGCGATGTTACCGAAAAACAACTCCTGGAGATACTAAAGGGGCGAGAGGCCGAGATAATCGTCACGCCAATCGGTGGACAGGGCTACATCTTCGGGAGGGGTAACCAGCAGTTGAGTCCGGAAGTCATCAGGATGGTAGGTGTCGAGAACATCAAGATCATCGCCACCCCAGGTAAGATACTGTCGCTGCCTGCACAGCTACTTCGCGTGGACACAGGAGATGCGGAGCTAGACGAGCTGCTACGAGGACCTAGACGCGTGATAACAGCGTTTTCCGAAACAGCGATCTTGGAAGTGGTGTGATTGCCCCGGAGGAGCACAAGCTAGCGAAATTTCATCTCCGGGACAGCTGCCAGTTGCCCGCGAGAGCGAGCCACCACAGCCGTCAGCGCTGCCATAGAAACGAGCGATCCCACAATCGCCGCGCGGAGCCACCACCCTCTCCTCCTTGCCTCCTCGTTACGTGCCTCCTCGCACGCCTTGTTCTCGTACCAGGCGGTGACGAGGCGCGAACGCAGCGCGTTCGCGAACTCAGGAGAGGGCTCCACCGGCACTAGGGTCCCCTTGATTCGGTGAGAAAGCACGAACAGCGGCTCGAGATCAGCCCGGAACTGTGGAAAAGCTTCCCAGTAAGAATCAGCTTCCTCCATCCCAGCATCCAGGTCGTCGACGTACTCACAAACTAGTTCAGCCAGCGCTCTTCGCTTCATTGCGCCTCCCGAGGACCCTTTGGAGGGATTCTTCCACGCTTCGACGCGCCTGGTCGAGTCCCACATCCCTAGACTTTCCGAGCTCACTTTTCAACGATTCCAGTGTGCGGTACAGGAGCGCTTTCACCGCGCCCTCGGTCCGCCCCATTACCTGCGCTATCTCTGCGTTGGCCATCTGCTCCACGAACTTCAGGATAAGCAACTGCTGGCGATCGGCTGGGAGCCTCGCTATCGCACCCCGCAACTCCACCTTCTCCTCTTCGGCTTCCACAGCGGCCACCGGGTCCGCCGAGAGATCGCTCAAGGGAGCCAAACCATCCAGCTGAGAGAACCTCCGCCGCCCAGAATCACGGTGCCAATTGGCCACGATATTATGCGCAATGCGGTAAAGCCAAGCGGTAAATGGCGCAGCCTGGATTTGGTACCGCTGAAGGTTCGCCAGGGCCTGGAAAAAAGTCTTCTCAGTCAGGTCCTCAGCGTCGTGAAAGTTGCCCGTCCGATGGTAGATGTAAGTGTATATCCGGCGTAGGTGCCGCTCATAAAGCTCACCAAACGCAGCAACATCCGTTTTGGCCCGTTCGGCCAGAAGCTCGTCGGACTCGGCGAAGCTCACCTCGCGGGATTCCTCCTGGTTTTCCTCGTTATGCAGCCCTCGTTCCCTGGAGCTCCACATAAACTGGCCAAATACAGGCGCCAGTTCGGTTCCCTCCAGAGCATCCTATCACAGCTCCTGAGAGCCTGTCAACGAAGTGATATTGACATCAAGGCTCAAAAACGATACACTCAACTTACAAACGTTATGTATTGCGACCTACCTTCGGGGCAAGGTGAGGCGCCGAGCGTAAGTCTCTGACCCGGCGCCAATTCCTGATCGGCGGTATAGCCCGCAAGTCCCGTGCACGGGGCAGATCTGGGGAACTTCCAGAGCCGACGGTATAGTCCGGATGGGAGAAGGCAGGCCCGCGAGTCTTGATGCATGCTCAAGACCCAGGGCGCTAGTGCCTTCGGGTCGTTTTTTGTTGAACCTATGGATTACATGGATAGAGCGCTTTCCCTGGCACGGATGGCTCAAGGGCGGACCAGCCCCAATCCAGCAGTGGGAGCCGTGGTGGTCAGAGACAACGAAATAGTCGGCGAAGGATTCACCCAACCTCCCGGATCGTGGCACGCGGAGGTAATGGCTCTTCGCCAGGCCGGAGACCACGCCCGTGGCGCCACTATGTACGTCACCCTTGAGCCTTGCTGCCACTATGGCCGAACCCCACCTTGTACTGAGGCGATTATCGCACACGAGATTGCCGAGGTGAGAGTGGCTACTCTTGACCCAAATCCTCTAGTACGTGGAAAGGGCATTCGGCAACTGGAGGACGCGGGAATCCGAGTTCACCTGACAGAAGATTGTGACCGTGCGGTCGAGATGGTCGAGGGCTTTACCAAACACGTCTCCACCGGAATGCCGTTCTTCATCCTCAAGTGGGCAATGACTCTCGACGGGAAGATCGCCACGCGCAGCGGCGACTCGAAGTGGATTACGAGCGAAGACGCCAGGGCTCTGGTCCACGACCTACGCGACGCCTGTGACGCGGTGATGGTCGGCGTGGGAACCGTTATTGCCGACGACCCACAATTAACCGTCCGCGTGGAAACGGGCAGGTCTCATCGGCCAGAAGGCCCATTGAAAGTGGTGGTGGATACCACAGGGCGGATACCTCTTACAGCGCAGTTGCTGGATCCCAAGTTAGCCAGTCGTACCCTGGTCGCCGTCACCGATAGAGCCGATCCCGCGAAAATCGAGAAGATAAGAGCAACAGGCGCCAAGGCGCTGGTTATGCCCGAGAAAGATGGGCTCGTGGATCTCGCAGCGCTGGGGCGCGAGCTCGGGCGTCGGGGCATGGTCAACGTTCTCGCCGAGGGTGGGGGAACGCTGCTCGCATCGCTCATCTCTGGCGGACTCGCCGACAAGGTTTATGCCTTCATCGCGCCGAAGATCATCGGTGGCCGAGCTGCGATTACTCCAGTGGAGGGAGAAGGGCGGAGCCTAGTCGCGGACGCAGCCAAGGTTCGTATGGTGGATGTGCGGACGATTGGCGGCGATGTTCTCATCGTAGGTTATTTGGGTGGTGACAATGTTCACGGGAATAGTTGAGGAAATCGGCGTCGTCAGGGGCCCGGTGCGGAATTCGCTGATGGTTAGGGCCACAAGAGTGCTGGAAGATCTAAAGCTGGGAGACAGCATAGCGGTAAACGGAGTGTGCCTCACCGTAGTATCCTTCAGCCAGGGCGAATTCTCAGTGGGGTTGATGCCCGAAACCCTCCGCCGGAGCAACCTTGGCGCTCTGAAAAGCGGCGACGTAGTGAATCTGGAGAGGGCACTGGCTATAGGCGCTCGCTTGGGCGGGCACTTCGTTCAGGGTCACGTCGACGGAATGGCCAGGCTCGTTTCCACCCGACAAGAAGGGGACGCGCTGCTGCTCAGATTCGAAGCGCCACCAGAGATCATGCGCTACGTCGTCCCCAAGGGTTTTATTGCCATCGATGGCACCAGCCTCACCGTCGTTGACGTGACAGATAACTCGTTCAGTGTATCGCTAGTGCAGTTCACTCAAGAGAATATCATCCTGCCCGGAAAGCGGCCGGGGTACATGGCTAACGTCGAGGTAGATATCCTCGGGAAGTATGTCGAGAAGCTCCTTGCGGGCGAAGTGCGCAAGAGTGGAATAACGGAGGATTTCTTGGCACAATCGGGATTCACGACCTAAGTAGCTCTCAGCAATCAGCTTTCAGGAGTACTTTCTGGTACATAGTTAGTGCAAAACAGGACCACCGATGGAGGTGAACTAAGGAGATGGGACTGGCAACGATAGAAGAAGCAATCGAGGACTACAGGGCTGGCAAGTTCGTGATAATCGTCGACGACGAGGATCGGGAGAACGAGGGTGACCTATCGGTTGCCTCGGAGAAAGTCAGTCCTCAGGCAATAAATTTCATGGCCAGATATGGCCGTGGCTTGATATGTGTCGCTCTCCCTGGCGCACGAATCGACGAACTCAAGATTCCGATGATGGTGCAGGAGAACACATCGTCATTCGGTACGGCCTTCACCGTTTCAGTGGAGGCAAAGCACAAAGTGACAACAGGCATTTCCGCCTACGATCGAGCAGCGACGGTGCAGGCGCTGGTAGATCCGGCGACCAGACCGGAGGACCTAGCTCGCCCCGGGCATATGTTCCCGTTGAGGGCCCGGGACGGTGGCGTGCTCGTGCGAGCCGGACAAACGGAGGCGTCGGTAGACCTAGCGCGACTAGCCGGACTGTATCCCTCAGGGGTAATTTGCGAAATCATGAACGACGATGGCACAATGGCGCGGATGCCACAGTTGGAAAAGTTCTCCGAAGAGCACGGCATAAAGATCATCAGCGTTGCCCAGTTAATCGCCTACCGAAGGCGCCACGAGAAGCTAGTCAAGAGAGTAGCCGAGGCCTCCTTGCCGACCGCTTTTGGGACCTTCACCGCATACGGCTACACCTCCGTGTTGAGCAACGACCAGCACGTTGCGCTGGTCATGGGCGACGTTATCGGCAACGGTCCGGTTCTCGTTCGCGTCCATTCGGAGTGTCTCACTGGGGACGTGTTCCATTCCCTGAGATGTGATTGCGGCGAGCAACTCAGCACAGCGATGGAGATAATCGGCAAGGAAGGTCGCGGAGTGGTTCTGTATATGCGCCAGGAGGGACGTGGCATTGGCCTTCACAACAAACTGAGAGCCTACGCGCTTCAGGACTCCGGCCTGGATACGGTGGAGGCCAACGAGCGTCTGGGGTTCAAGCCCGACCTGCGCGACTATGGCCTGGGGGCACAAATCCTGGCGGACTTGGGGCTGACCGAGATCCGCATTCTCACCAACAACCCACGTAAAGTGGTCGGGCTCGAGGGTTACGGCCTGAAGGTCGTCGAGCGCCTCCCGCTCGTCGTTCAGCCCAACTCAATCAATATGAAGTACTTGCAAACGAAACAAGAGAAACTGGGGCATCTGCTATCATTGGAGGGGAAGACTCATGGGGAAGAAGTTTGAGGGCAAGCTCATTGGCGAGGGACTGCGCTTCGGCGTAGTTCTCTCACGATTCAACGAGTTCGTGGGTAGAAAGCTGTGGGAAGGGGCAGTAGATGCGCTGGTCCGCCACGGCGTTAGAGAGTCCGACATAGAGTTGGCCCTAGTTCCGGGCTCTTTCGAAATACCCCTTGTGGCTAAGAAGATGGCGCAAACGGGACGGTTCTCGGCCATTATATGCCTTGGCGTCCTCATTAGAGGCGCCACGCCGCATTTCGATTACATTGCCGCCGAAGTGTCGAAGGGCATAGCCAACGTTGGGCTGGACACCGGGGTGCCCATCATCTTCGGAGTAGTCACCGCCGAAAATCTGGAGCAGGCCATCGAGCGCGCCGGAACCAAGGCCGGCAACAAGGGCTACGACGCCGCTGTCAGCGCCATCGAGATGGCGAACCTGCTATCAGAGATTGGCAAGGGCCTGGAGTAACGCAACACGGTCTATTGAGAGCAGCTCTCGTTGCTAGGCGCATACTGCTTATCGCAGGGCAACGAGAGAGTGCCGCACCCCTTTTTGGCGATTACGCAATTGTTCCGGTAGTTACTGGCAGATTGTCCCCCTATTGGGCGCGGTGACCGCGCCCAATAGGCATTAAGATAACGTCTCCCACTTAAGAGGTGCAGCTACATTGCTGCTCTTCTGAAAAAGGACTCTTCCTCTCGCGAGGGAGGCGAGGGCGTTCTACTCAAACAAATCCAGTATCTCCGACAGCCTGCGGCACAATCTATCTGGCTGGTGCGCCGCCAGCTTCGCCTCGTTGCTCACGCCGGTCAACACCGCCACTACGGTCGTGCCCGCGGCTCTCGCGGCCTGTATATCCGCCACCGCATCGCCGACGACGAGACAGTCGGTAATCTCGATCCCCAACTGACGTGCGCACTCGATTATTACGTCCGGCGCCGGCTTCCTTTCCTCGACATCAGCAGTAGTTACCACGGCGTCGAAGAAATGGTCGATCCCCAGTTTGCGAAACTGCTCTCGCAACCGCGCCGACTGCGAAGTTCGCCCAGTTGCCGCTCCCATCTTGATACCGCGCGCTTTCAGCTCCCTAAGAACGTCGACGACGTCAGGGATCAACAGCCCCACGTCGTCAGTCATAGACGTGAAAGCGGCGAACATCTCACGGCGACAAGCTTCGATGGACTCCTCGTCGCGAAGGCTAGGGTGCAACTTGTGGATCACCTCTTCAAGAGTCATGCCGAGTGTCAAACACTCCAAAAGCGGCTCGACCCCAACCGCGGGGAGTCCAAACTTTGCTGTGCCCCGATTGAAGGCAACCTGGTACGCGGATATGGAATCGACAAGCGTGCCGTCGACGTCGAAGATAACTGCTTTGAAGCTCATGTGACTCGGGTCTTGCTCCTGTGAGTATTGTACAGGAGCTTGAAGCCGGTGACAACGAGTGGGGCAAAGAAGAGTCCACCTCACTAACCGGACTTATGGGGCCGGTTGCTGGATAACCTCAGAGAACGCGAAGGTTTCAAGACATTCCTTTGCGATCCTTGCGGTCCCGAAGGCGCAATCGACACCCAACCGAAGGCTGATTTCCGATTGCTGCCTGGTGACGTAGCCGGTTGGGGGGTGTCCCCACAAGAATTCCCTCACCCATGGCGAGGTAGTGCGGCACCGATGCCAAACAGGTGCCCTGATTATGCGCTAGACATAGATGAGCCGCGTAGCGCGCGAGATTGCCTCAGTTATCATCTGCATATCTCCGACTCGACCAACGGCTATCCGGTCCATCAAGTTGTAGTAGCCCAAGCACGTGCGGCATACTATTATGTCGACACCCTTCTGGGCGAAGACCTCCAGTGAAGGTTGCACAGGCGAGTCCTCTGCAACCAGAGTAGCGCCGCTGTTGTAGCAGACGATCACATCTGGAATCTCATCGCGGAACGCGAGAGCTCGCAGGTAGTTCTCCATAAGCTGGGCTCCAAGTTTGTCATCGCCCCTGCCGAGAGTTGCAGAATCAAGGACCAACACAGTTGATCCATCGGTACTTCTTTTTTCGTTCATCTGGCTGTCTATGCCCTCCACGACCTTGATGAATACTCGGACATCACGTACAATATTTCTGGCCCATTCTATCATAAGGGAAGTCTTACAGCAAGATAAGAGAGCCTTATATAAAACCATGAATATGGACAATCTGAAAACCTTCATCGAGTTGGTAAAGCTGGGAAGCTTCTCCGAAGTAGCCAGAAAGCTATCCATTAGCCAGCCAGCAGTCTCCTTTCAGATACAGAAGCTAGAGCGTGACCTGGAGATCCGCCTGATCGATAGAGGGCAAAAGACGATTTCCCTGACCGAAGCCGGGAAGCGCCTGCTCAGCTTCGCCGAACTTGTCGAGCGTGAGCGCGTCCGCCTGACCCGCGACCTCGAAAAACTGCGGGATGAAATCACTGGCGAGCTATCGCTGGCTGCTAGCACCATTCCCGGGGAGTTCCTCTTGCCGATAACCCTGAGCGAGTTCAAGCTTCAGCATCCGGCCGTGAGCGTCACCGTGGCGGTTTCCGATTCCTCAACGGTTGTTTCTGGAGTGCGAGAAGGCACATACGAAGTGGGATTCTGCGGAATCCGGCCCGAAGGCCAGGGTCTGGACCTGTTCAAGATAGCGGAAGATGAAATCGTGCTCATAGCATTCCCGGAGCATCCATTTGCCCAGCGGAAGAAGATCTCCTTGATGGAGCTGGAGAGGGAGCCATTGATCTGTCGTGCGGAGACTTCCGGCACACAACAAAGCATCGAGAGCTTCCTGAGCAAAGCAGGACTTGACCCCAGGAGGCTAGTCCACAGTCTGGTCCTGGGCTCGACCCAGGCGGTCGTCTCGGCGGTGGAGGCGAGGGCCGGAATCGCGTTCGTGTCAAACCTGGCAATAAACAAGAGCCTCTCTCTCGGCCTGGTTTCGACGGTCGAAGTTGAAGGAGTCAGGCTCAAGCGAGATTTCTTCTGTATCTACCGCCAAGAGAGGTTGGTTTCCCGGTTGATCGAGGAATTCATCGCCTTTGTTCGCGCAAGGGCCTCGCAGACGAGCGCGGATAACGTGCGAAATAGCTGCGAACGGTGACGTTCTCTCTCTGCCCTGTTGCCACCCTATTCGTTGTTCAGACTGCCCTACATGTAGATGACGTGCGAAGCGCGAGAGAGCACATCCGCGACCTCGTGCATATCCACCGGTCGACCGACTACTAGCTTCCCGTCCAGTTTGTAATGTCCCACGGCCGTCCGGCAAACCAGGATATCGACTCCCTTCTCGGCGAAAACCTCCAGCACGTGCAGCACTGGCGAGTCCTCCCCCACCAGAGTGGCACCGCTGTTATAGCAAACGACCACATCGGGAATGTCGTCACGAAAAGCAAAAGCCCGCAAGAGGTTCTCCAGATGCACCACGCCCAGTTCGTGGTCTCCGTGCCCCAGAGAGTCGGATCCGAGGACCATTACCCTTAGCTCACGATGTCTTCCTTTTTCGGTCATTCTTCCGCTGTTACCTCCCCTGCAACACTATCAGGATTGCCTCGTCCCCGACAGCGGTTGCTACTTCTTCTTGGGCCCCTTGTTGGCCATCGGTGGCTTCTTCGGAGATTTATCCTTTTTGCCGCCTTTCTTGGACATGGATGCGCCTCCTGAGAACACAGATTTCATCGCCGGCAACGATCCGCCGGCGTATTTGCGATCGACGGACTGAGAGAACAAACAGCCAGCCCACCAGCTCCGCCATTTCTGGTGAGTTTCGGAACCGTGCTTGCACCCACATTATAGTTACGTTGCCGAAATGGCGCAACAAGCCGGGTGGCTTGCATTGCCGTCCTCACTGTCCCCCACTTCTCGCGCTCACACCGATCGTGCTGGCCAACGTCCTGCAGTGGCTACACCCTACGCAGGTTGCACCCCTGCAGCCACAACTGTACACGCCAAAACGGAATATGGAGCGCATCCAGAGGTAGTTGGTATCACTTCACGTATGATCGAAACCATTCGATCGTCTGGCGAAGAGCCACGCTATGAGCCGTGGTGTCGCCCCCGAAGGTGCGCTCGTACTTTCCGTGATTCACCACAAAGGGTTTCTCGAACCGGTAACCCTCGGCCGCCGTTTCCCCAACCATAGGATCGATCAGGCCCGCTATTCTCCAGAAGAGCGCTGGAATGACGCCGACGCTGTAGGCCGTTCGTGCCTCCTTTGACGCCATCTCCAGGAACTGGGCGGTCGTCACGGTCTCTGCGCTGGGGATATGCCACACCTCGCCCAGCGCTTCTTCTTTCTCGCCAAGCGTCACCAATCCCCTGGCGAAATCGTCGATGAACGTATAAGTGTGGGGCACATCGAGCCTGCCAGCCACCCAGATTTTCTTTGCTCCCAGCAGCGAGCGGAAGACGGGCTCGCCCATAGCAGAACTGAGCACTTCCGGCCCGAAAACATCCGACGCTACTCCGATAGTCGCTCGGACTTTTCCAGTGAGGTGGGCATCGAGCAACTGTCTCACCAGTTGCGCGTGGATTCTCCCTTTCCTGGTAACGGGCGCAAGGGCAACGTCCTCTGATATCGGGCCATTCACTCTCCCATATATGATCGCGCTCTCAGCAGAGACAAGCTTTGCTCCTGCCAATGCAGCACCGGCGATAAGGCCGGCCTGAATCCGTGGAAGAAACTCCTCCCAGTCAAGGAAATAAACTTCGGCGCAGTTATAGATTACGCTAGCCCATCTGCATATCTCGCTCATCGCTGCTACATCGCTACCATCGGAGCGTATCACCTGCACCTGACTTGGAACCGCGACTTTGCCGGTGCGGCTCACAATCCAAGTGCGCCTGCCCCTAGCCAGCAACTGTCTCATCACTGCCAGGCCCAAAGACCCTGCGCCGAAGACTACGTGTAGATCGTGATTGTTGCTCACGCTCTCCTCCCCCGCCCGATAACCCCATCGGTCTTGGCTCCGAATCTCGGGCCTCGATTCGCCCCCAAGCTGACACTCGCTTCCGACTGAACCAAGCGCTGGCCCTGCCAGCAACATCGGGCTAGACGAGGCACGCAGCAATATGATTGCCACTACATACTTAGTCGACCACATCGATTACGATGCGACTGTCACCCTGAGGGTAGCGATTGAAGCGAAGGCTGTCATCAAAGCTAGCCTGCTTGCGGTCAACCTTGTATCTGCACGTGGTCTGGTGTATACTCTTGACCATCGAATTTCAGGAGGCTGCCGATGAAGGTCGGCATAGTAAATGTAACGGGGTACGCTGGCCTGGAACTGGCACGACTGCTGCAGAGTCACCCCGAGGTAGAGTTGACGCAGGTCACCGGGCGAAGCGCCGTGGGGCAGCGACTGTCCGATGTTTTTCCCCATCTCACAGGGAAGGACCTCGAGATTCTGCCCGAGATAGTCGACCCTGTTGACCTCGTCTTCTCGGCTCTGCCGCACAAGGCTTCTGCCGAAGCCGTGGCGCCGCTGGTGAAGGCGGGCATTCGCGTTGTGGACATAAGCGCAGATTTCCGCTTGCGGAATCTGGATATCTACGAGAAGTGGTATCAAACCAAGCATCCGGCGCCCGAGTTGCTGCAGGAGGCGGTGTACGGCTCGCCGGAGTTGCATCGTGACGATATTATGCGAGCGCGCCTTGTGGCCAGCCCGGGATGCTATCCGACCAGCGCCATCTTGGGCATGGCGCCTGTAGTGCATCTGGTAGAGCCAGACATTATCATCGATTCCAAGTCAGGCGTCTCTGGGAGCGGGCGCACTCTCACTCTCACCAACCACTACTCCGAGGTCAACGAGAGTTGCCAGGCCTACTCGCTGGGCGGCCATCGCCATCTCCCGGAAATAGTCCAGGAACTTTCCTGGGCACGTGAGCGAGGGTCGGACGTCGCCGGGAAAGGCTCCTTGTCGGTGATCTTCGTCCCTCACCTGGTGCCAATGACCAGGGGCATCTTGAGTACGATCTACTGCAGGTTGGCGATTGATGTGCCTATGTCGGATATTCGCGAGCGCTACCGCCAGTTCTATCACAACGCGCCCTTTGTCCGGATCGTGGATCGACCTCCACAGACGAAGCACGTGTGGGGCAGCAACTACTGCGTGATCTATCCAACTCTGGACCCTCGGACGAACCGGTTGGTTGTCATATCCTGCATCGACAACCTGGTGAAAGGGGCCTCCGGACAGGCTGTGCAATGCATGAACTTGATGGCTGGCTTCGACGAGAAGTTGGGCTTGGAGGCAACGCCGATCTATCCATAGCGGGAGGGTGGCTGGTGTACGAAGTTATACCCTTCGGGGGAATCACATCCCCCAAGGGATTCTTAGCTGGGTCGACGTATTGCGGCATTAAGACGGGTGGCAGAGACCTGTCCCTCGTGCTATCGCAGGTCAGGTGCGTTGCGGCTGCCGTCTATACAACCAACAGAGTGTTAGCGGCGCCGATACTACTCACTAGGGATCATCTCCACGACGGTTGGGCCCAGGCATTGATCGTCAACAGTGGCAATGCCAACGCCTGCACGGGCCCTAGCGGATACTCGGATGCGGAGCTAATGGCTCGCGCCGCAGCCGAGAAGGTGGGCATCTCTGTTGAAGACGTGGTCGTGGCATCAACGGGAGTTATCGGGGTCGAACTGCCACTGGATAAGATTCGGGCCGGTGTAGAGGCTATCGTTCTCTCTCCCATTGGAGGCCACGATGCTGCGCTCGGCATTATGACCACCGACCTCGTTCCCAAAGAAGCGGCGGTGAGAACGCGGATTGGCGGAACACAGATTGTAGTAGGAGGAATGGCCAAGGGATCAGGGATGATCCATCCCAATTTGGCCACTATGCTAGCCTTCATCACCACCGATGCGGCACTTGACGTGGGTTTTGCGCACCAAGCTCTCCGCCGTGCGGTAGACGAATCGTTCAATATGATTACCGTGGACGGGGACACGAGCACGAACGATATGGTACTGCTGATGGCAAACGGAGTCGCTGGCAACGCCGCCATCAGGGAAGGTTCGCCCGAGGCCGAGGTGTTTCAGGAAGCACTGGACAGAGTGGCCACTGATCTTGCCAAAGCGGTGGTGAGGGATGGGGAAGGCGCTTCCAAGTTCATCGAGGTCGCGGTCGAAGGGGCTGCCACCCGAGATGATGCGCGTCGGGCGGCGCGTGCGGTTGCTGGATCGAACCTTTTCAAAGCCGCGGTCTACGGCAGTGATCCCAATTGGGGGCGCATTCTGGCAGCGGTTGGCTACTCCGGGGCCGAAGTGAATGTCGATAAGGTCGACATTTCCATCAGTGGAATCAGCCTGATGCAAGGTGGACTCATCCAACAGTTCGACCGCGCAAGAGTATCAGCACTGTTGGGAGAGAAGGATGTGCGAGTCGAAGTGAACCTGCACCTGGGTGACTACCGAGCAGTGGCGTGGGGGTGTGATCTCACTGAGGAATACGTGAGGATAAACGCGAACTACACTACTTAGTGGCGCATCCGCTAAATCTGTCGCGGTTCGCGCTAAGTCAACGAAGCCCGCTCAAGTGGATTGGGTTGCGCCCGGCGGTACCCGTCCTGATAGGCTTCGCTGCATTAGCCCGATGGCTACAACCTCGGGGCCGGATATGATTCACCATTTGGCGTATCGGGGCGGGCAGGCGTCAGACTTTGCGTCCTTTGTGGATGAACCGCACCCGAACGTGCAAGACCTGTTAGCGATATGGACGTAGGAATATGGAACCAGAGGAAATGCTGACGCAGTCGCTGCTGCAGGCGACTCCATTCTTGAATAAGCTCATCGGCAGGGCTATCGTAATCAAGCTCGGGGGAAGTGCGCTGGGAAGCCACGATACTGCCCTCGCAGACATCGTGGCCTTGACCAGATTGGGTGTTCGGGCAGTTATCGTACACGGTGGTGGAGCCGCGATAAGCGAATGGATACGTAGAATCGGTAAGGAGCCCAGATTCGTGAACGGCCTCAGGGTCACCGACGCTGATACCATGGAAATCGTCACTATGGTGCTGGCGGGAAAGGTAAACAAGGAACTGGTAGCGCAACTGAATGGCCTTGGCGGGCGAGCCGTGGGTATTTCCGGTTTGGATGGCGGGCTCATCCGAGCTCAAAGGGTAAGCCAGGAACTGGAGTTGGTCGGAGAAGTTCGCGAGATTGACGCGAGCTTGCTGGAAGTGATCCTCGAGGCGGACACCATACCGGTTGTTGCCCCAATTGCTTTGGGGGATAACGGTGAGTGCCTGAACGTAAACGCCGACACAGCGGCGGCGGCAGTTGCAGTGGCTTTGGGCGCAGAGAGGCTGGTTTTCTTGACCGACGTGGTTGGAGTCTATGCCGAGGATGGCCAGCTGATTGCTAGGCTCACCCGGGAAAAAGCCCAGCAGATGATCGACCAAGGGATAATATCGGGTGGCATGATCCCCAAGGTCGAGGCTTGTATGAGGGCAGTGGAGAGCGTGAGGCTTGCCCAGATAGTCGACGGGCGGGTGCCCCACGCGTTGATGCGAGAGCTGTTCACAAAAAGAAATGTGGGAACCACGTTCGTGCTCGACGAACGGCGGTGGGAGCACGAGTAGAGAACACCAGAAGACAGGAGGTTTTCCATCTAATGGGCAATTGGCCTGAACTCGAGCGGCAGTACCTTATGAGCACCTTCAAGCGCCTTCCAGTCGTCTTGGTGCGCGGAGAGGGCGTTTGGGTTTGGGATGAAGATGGCAGGCGCTATCTCGATCTCGTTGCCGGAATCGCCGTAAACGTCCTGGGCCACGCTCACCCATCCATCATCACTGCCATCGCAAGCCAGAGCAAGCAACTGATACACGTATCCAATCTCTATTACTCTATTCCGCAGTTGCAGTTGGCCCAGATGCTGGTTGATAACTCCTGCGCAGATAAGGTGTTCTTTGGCAACAGCGGAGCGGAGGCCAACGAAGGCGCGATCAAGCTCGCTCGAAAGTTCGGGAAGCTGCACCGGGGAGGCGCCTACGAGATCATCAGCGCTTCCAACTCGTTTCACGGGCGCACTCTTGCAACGATTGCGGCCACTGGCCAGAGCAAGTTTCAGGTTCCTTTCGCTCCAATGCCCGACGGATTCAAGATCGTGCCGTACAACGATCTTGATGCGCTGAAGGCGAGCACTACTTCCAACACTTGTGCGGTGCTCCTCGAGGCCATACAGGGGGAAAGCGGAATCCACATCGCCAATGTGGAGTACCTGCGTGGCGTCAGAGACTGGTGTAACCAGCAAGGCCTGCTGCTCATACTCGACGAGATACAGACGGGAATGGGCCGGACAGGGAAGCTCTGGGCCTACGAGAAGTACGGGATCGAGCCCGATGTCTTCACCCTGGCCAAGGGATTGGCGGGAGGAGTCCCGATTGGCGCAGTGCTGGCCAAGGACCACGCCGCCTGCTTCGCGCCATCCGATCACGGCTCCACATTCGGCGGCAATCCGCTAGCTTGCGCGGCAGGGATAGCCACAATAGACACGATTCTGCGCGAGCAATTGGCAGACCACGCCGAGGAAATGGGGAATATCCTCCTCGATGGCCTGAGATCGCTGCAAACGAAGCATCCCATCATCACCGCAGTACGAGGGGTCGGACTGATGGCTGCCGTGGATGTGCTAGGCGAGCAGGCGCAGCGAATAGTGGACATCGCCCTGAGCAAGGGGCTCATTCTTAACGCCACTGGCCCGAGCACATTGAGAATGGTTCCAGCCCTCATTATAACCAAAGATGAAGTCGAGCAAGCGCTTTCGCTGCTGGATGAAACGATGCGCTCGCTTTAGTCCCCGCTCGCCTGTATAGTTTCTGGCGGCAAAGGTGTACGGTTTCGTCAGCGTGATGGTGCTTAGCGCCGTCCGACTGGAACAGCACATACAGGCTACCCGATAGTGGACACACCCCGATCGCCGGAGACGGCCCGTACAGGGGTGGGTAGAACCATCCTTTTTCGGCCAGATACAGCCTCAGCGCGCCGCCAATAGAGATTTTTCCACACAACTTGTCAGCGATTAGGAACTATTCTTATGCCCTGAACTCCAGAACCATCTTGGCTAAGCCACCCTTGGCACGCTTTTTGCTCCACTGAGGCAACAGATGTAGTTCTGTGTTCTCATCTCGCGGACTCCTCGCTTACCCAACAATCTGTAAAGTAAGGA
>Ga0315298_1003844_pt1 | contig 23198 bp, 19 predicted proteins | sample WHS_1_MG_FD_203077 | JGI IMG/M metagenome (GOLD analysis project Ga0315298, IMG submission 203077) | Extremophilic microbial mat communities from Washburn Hot Springs, YNP, Wyoming, USA - WHS_1_MG | ecosystem: Environmental > Aquatic > Thermal springs > Hot (42-90C) | place: USA: Wyoming...
CATCTTTACGTCTCCCAATCCACTTTTATCCCGTCCCCCAATATCCACCCAACTGGAATTCCTACAAATCCAATCCTCAATCACTTGAATCCCTATTTTTATTCCCCAAAAGTGAAGGGGGGCAAGGGCCAAAAACATCTTGACAAAGAAGAAAAATAAAAGTAGTTTTTTATTAAAAGAAAAAAATATGTGCCGAAGTGGCGGAATTGGTAGACGCGCTAGGTTCAGGGTCTAGTGTGGGTGGCCACGTAGGGGTTCGAGTCCCCTCTTCGGCACCAGGTATTAAAAAGAGCTGTAATTTCAGAAAGTTGCAGCTCTTTCGTTTTTTTGGGTAAATAACATAAGGCGATTTTTAAGTCGAAAACGGGATAAGAGAGATAAAGTCTGAACCATCCTTTAAAAATCATATGTAAAAGGGAGACGCTTTCCCTTTATTATCTGAACTAAAGGGAAAAGAAATTACTGGGTAGGGAAAAATAGAGAGAAAAAGGAAAGATAGAATTAAAATATCGATGTTCATTTCTTTGGAAAGTTGCTTGGTCTGCACGCTTTAGGTATTTGTAGACCTTCGCAATAATGTTTTGAGAACCTTTCCGGATGGATTGCGGGGAAGGGCGTCCAAAAATTCAACAAATTTGGGCTTTTTATAGCTGGCTAAATGTTCTTTACAATAAGCGATGACCTCTTCTTTTTTCATTGTTTCTCCCCTTTTTAAAACCACGAAGGCTTTAACAGATTCTCCCCAAAAAGGATCTGGAACTCCAATTACGGCTGCTTCTTGAATTTTAGGGTGATGATAGAGCACTTCTTCTATCTCGCGAGGATAAATATTCTCGCCTCCGCTCACAATCATGTCTTTTTTTCGATCCACAATATAAATAAACCCTTCTTCGTCCAGGCGTGCCAGATCACCGGTATGAAGCCAGCCCCCTTTAAGAGCTGCGCGCGTGGCCTGGCGATCTTTATAATATCCTTTCATCACATTGGGACCACGGCACACTAACTCGCCTACTTCCCCCAGGGGAACCTCCTTATCCTGATCATCTACAATCTTTACTTCCAAGAAAGGTAGTGGTTTCCCAACACATTCTTTCTTGCGCAGAGAATCCTTTGCCTTAAGCGTGGTAATATTCGGTGAAGCTTCGGTGCATCCATATACATCGTAAATTCCTTCTATATTAGGAAACATTTTCATCAGCCTCTTCTTGGTCTCATCGGGGAGTGCCGAAGCTCCGGTGGTACATTTAGTAATCGAGTGAGTATCGTACATTTCCCAATCTGGAAGGTTAAGAAGATGATGATACATCGCTGGGGCTCCAGAGATTACGTTAACTTTTTCTTTTTGGATAATCTCCATAACCTTCTGGGGTTCAAAATTTTTGACCAAAATGCTTGTTCCAGCCATGGCTACGCGGATTGTGAAATGATTATTCAAGGCGGCGGTATGGTAAAGTGGACCGATTACTAAAGATATTTCTCCTTCCTTTTCTTCTCTCCCCAGGATGCCATTTATGAGATTCCAAAGAACGTTCCCATGAGTAATAAGGGCCCCTTTCGGTTTCCCAGTGGTTCCCGAGGTGTACATCAATTGGCACACGTCTTTCTCAAATACTTTAGCTGATGGTTCATCTTTTTTGGCTTTTTCTAACAAGGTTTCAAAATGGAAGAGCCCCTTTACTTTCTTCCCCCCAACCTGGATAAAAAATTCTACCTTCCGCAATGAGGATTTGATTTTTTCAACAGTGTCCAAAAATTCTTCACCAAAGATAAAAAACCGAGCGTCGGAGTGATCGAGGATAAATCGTACTTCTTCCGGAGCAAAGCGAAAATTAATGGGGGTAAAAACAGCTCCGATCTTGGCTGTGGCAAAATAAACTTCGCCGAATTGATTGGAATTAAACAGTAGGACAGCCACCTTTTCGCCTTTTCTCAAACCCATATGCAGCAAGGCTTGAGCTAAACGATTTACTCTTTCATTGAATTCTCTATAAGTAAACCGCTTTTCCTCAAAGATAATTGCGGTTCGGGCAGGAAATTTATTGGCGGTTAAGGTAAGAATCTTGCCTATATTCATAACAATTTTTATATCATGGTATTCTTGTAGTGATTAATTGTTAAGTTTTTCGAAGAATTCGGAATATTCAGATACTACAGAAACTAAAATGTTGTCAATATATTTTCGTTGGCCGGCTAACAGTTTTAATATTTATCAATAGCAGGAGAAAGGCGGCTTTCCTTCCATCCACCCAGGCTTGTTTCAAGAGAACATTAACTCAATCAGCAAAAGTTACCCATTGGGTGGAAGAATGGATGCTTAATTCATATGCGGATGGCAAGTGGTCAATAATCAGCTTGAGTTGATAAGAAATAACGGCTATATAGATCAAGGTGATACTGAAAATGATGGGCTTAACCATTCTAAATTTACTGTGCAAGCATAATATAATGAGTGAGGTAGAAACAACGCCAAATTTCCATAACCAAAATTTATCTCCATATAGGAAGATAACTGATCTAACAATAGGATTTAACTCGTAGCCTCCCAAATCCAAAATCATCGTGGTAAATATGGCATCGAGAATATTTAACCCCACAATCAAGGTCATGAAAAATAATATTCCTGGGCTGTAGCGATCAACATAGCCACCTCGTTCTTTATCAGATTTCCTGCGGAAATCCTTTCTTCGTCCCCAAAATGTATATCTGCTTAAGATGGGAGTAGGTTTTTTCCTTCGATCTTTTAGAACTCTTCTTTCATGCTGCATTGTTCGATAACCTTACGCCTAGTTTTAGGAACTTAGCAAAATTATTAATGAGAGCATTCAATATTTTGCTTTTTTATCCCAAATGAGTTGTCATGAATACCCGAAGGGCTTGGGTGGCCCCGACCTTAGTTGCCAAGCTCCTCACCATTATTTATAAAGTAGAATGTCAAATGAAATACACTCTCCTTAAAAATATGGCAATTTTAATACCATCTTTTGAGGAGAAAGATTTATGCGTAATTATTAAATTTATTTTGAATAATAAAATACCCGCAGCTAAAAAGTAGAAAAAATTTTCCTAAAAGTTCCAATTTAATTCCTAAATTAGAATTAAATTTTGAAGCCATTAGAATTATGGCCATATTCTACGCTTCGCTTTCCTCAAGTTCAACTTTTTTGGCCTGAGCTCTCTTTTGGAGCCAGATTCCGCTCACTAGAGAAACGATGATAAGAATCATGAAAGCTATAGAAATCGGCCGGATTAAGAATATAAAGGGAGAGCCTTTAGAAAGGACCAAAGATTGAATCAAAGAAGTTTCCATAAGTTTGGCAAGTACAGCAGCCAAAACCATGGGAGCAACAGGGAAGTCGAGTTTACGCATAAGATAACCCACCACTCCGAAAAGCAAAGCCATCCAAAGGTCAAAAAAAGAATAACGGAGGCTATAGGCGCCGATTAAAGTAAAAGCCACAATGAGGGCACCTAAAATAGGAAAAGGAACAAGAGCCATCCGGGCCCATATCCCTACCAGAGGCAGATTTAAGACCAAAAGCATAAAATTCCCAATATACATACTGGCTATTATTGTCCAAACTAAGTGGGGCTGTTCTTGCATGAGGCGCGGTCCAGGCTGGAGGCCATACATCATGAACCCTCCCATTAAGACGGCTAAGGCCGGCCCAGAAGGAATACCAAGGGAAAAGAGGGGCACAAACCCTCCTTGAGCAGTAGCATTATTGGAGCCTTCTACAGCCGCGACTGCGTCTAACGCTCCATGACCAAATTTTTCGGGATGTTTGGAAAAGCGCCTCTCCATGTCATAAACTAAAAAAGAGGTTACTGCCGGACTGCATCCCGGAATTAGGCCAAAAAAGAAACCAAGAATACCTGAGCGGATCATGGCTCCGTAAGTATCTTTGATATCTTGCCAGGTAGGCATCCACTCAATCTTTTTGCCCTCCAGAATGTATTTTGTTTGCTTTTCCACGTTAATCAAAACTTCGCTTATAGCGAAGAGGCCCATAATTACTGGCACGAATTCAATTCCCCCCATGAGCACGTTAATATCAAAAGTGAGCCGAGCAACTCCCGTGAGGGGATCCATGCCCACCACAGCGGTGAGCAATCCGAACAGCGCAGCAAGTAGCCCTTTTCCCAGAGCCTTTCCTGACAAGCTGATGACTAAACTAAGGCCTAACATGGTGAGCATAAAATATTCCGGAGGGCCAAAGGCTAAGGCCGCCCTGGCCAGCAAGGGAGCAAAAAAGGTTAAGCCAACTACACCCAAAGTGCCGGCTAAAAAAGAGGAAATAGCAGAAATTGCCAAAGCTGGTCCTGCTCTTCCTTGCAAGGTAAGCTGATATCCCTCGATTGCGGTGGGTACGGAAGAAGCTTCACCAGGAATGTTGACTAAAATAGATGTGGTCGAACCTCCGTACATGGCACCATAATAAATCGCCGCCATCATGATGATGGCTGGGGCGGGGTCAAGCAGAGCTGCCAAAGGAAGGAGCATAGCTATAGCCGCCGTAGGGCCGAGTCCTGGCAAAACTCCCACGATGGTTCCGGCTATACATCCAATTAAGGCGAAGAGTAAATTAAGCGGACTGATGGCCGCCGCGAATCCTCCCATAAGAGAAGACCAAGCTTCCATACTTTTTTCCCTATAAAATAAACTGCTTAAAAGCCCTGAGCGTGACCTCTTTAGAGATATGCTGATCTCTTAAAGAAATGAAAGAGGACCCAGGGGAAGAGTTAACTGCAGAAGCCACACAAAAAGAAGATAAACAAACAAAGCTGTTCCTAAGGCATAAATGGCTATGAAGATTGGTTTATATCTGCCAAAAAACCATATAAAAAAAGCTACAAACAAAAGGGTACCAATGATAAAACCAAGGATTGGTAATAAGCCAATATAGACGGTTATGCTGATTAACCCTATGAGCCAATACTTCCATCCTTGGTGATCAGGCCAATCAATTTTTTTATCCTCACCTTGGGGAGAACGATATGCGCTTATGGCTAATATAAGTCCTCCCGCAAAAAGCAAAGCACCTAAAATTAGCGGAAAGGTGCGGGGATGAAGCTGCCCTCCCGCACCCTCAGCAATTTGCCAAGCGGCAATAAAAGTCACTAAACCCAAAAGAGCGAGAAAATATCCCGCAGCAATATTACCCGATCTTTTTGTTTGTAACAATTCTGCAGCCCTGATTTGTTATTTCTTGATCTCTTTGGCTATTTCTTTATATATAGCGGTCATCTTTTCAATATGAGCTTTACTCTCTTTATGACCCATGGTCAAAGGGACAAAGCCTTCTTTCTTCATCTGCTGTTGAATGTCCGGATTCTTAGAAATCTCTAAAAAGGCCGCTTCCAGTTTATTGATTACAAAATCTGGTGTACCTGGGGGGAGGCCGACTCCGCGGTCTATAGATTCAATCAGATCTATACCAGCTTCTTTGAAGGTAATCGTATCGGGAAAAGCAGGGAAGCGCTTTTCGTCTGCTATGGCTAAAACTCGGATATTATCAGAATGCTTTACTAAATCATCTGAATTGCCAAAAATAGCCATAACATGTCCCCCTAAGAAAGCAGTTATTTGGGGAGCTGCTCCGGTAAAGGGAACATAATTGAATTTTGCCCCCGTTAATTTTTGTAATCTAAGAGTTGCTATATGGTGTCCCGAAAAAGTTCCTGAACCACCTATGGTAATATCCCCTGGTTTGTTTTTTGCTGCTTCCAAGAATTCTTTGAGGGTCTTATAAGGGCTTTTCTTGAGAACGGCTAATCCCAAAGGCGTCCTCTGAAATAAAGATACTGGAACAATCTGTTCTGTAGTGTATCCGGTTTTTTGTTGCAAAGGCTGAAGAATAATATGGGGTATATTTATTCCGGCCAGAAGATAACCATCGGGTTTAGACCTGACGAGTTCACTCCAACCCAAAGCTCCGCCTCCGCCAACTTTATAATCAATGACTATTTTTACGCCGAGAATCTTCTCCAGCAAAGGTTGCTGGCGGCGGGCCTCTCGGTCAGATTGGCCACCGGGGTCAAAAGTAACCAGATAAGTAATTGATTTAGTGGGATATTCTCTCTGCGCCCAAGCTTCAGACGCAAATGAAAGCAAAAGAATTAAACATCCAAGGATGGAGATAATTCTGAAAGAATATTTGCACCTCATGACTATTCTCCTCTTTAATTTTGTTTACCTGCATACATATTATTAATGATAACACCGCTGGTTACCAGTGTCAACATTTCCGCTTTCTGAACGTCGATCAGTTTTTAAATTCCCGCTTAATTCAGGCGGAAGGGAGAGAGGCTCATTAAAATGAGGCACTGGTTCTTTCATGGGCACGGGCGGGGAATAAAAGTCTCTAAATTTTAAAATAGGGAGTATTATTCTGGCTTTTATTTTCAAGACAAGTTTATCCCCGCCGTATATGGCGGATAAAGGGTGGGTAAGAAAGAAATAAGCAATTCCCAGCCGATTTTAATTTCGCCTTTCCCCTCCCGCCTGTCCCATGCCAGCGAGAAATATTAAATGATCAATGGTCAGAACTTCTATATGACCGTCAATCAGATTTTTGGGGGATAGCTTGATATGGTTCAAGCCTGCCTCTGACAGAAGCAGGCAATGATTTATCAATCCTAGACCAAGTTAAAATTTAAAAGTGATTAGCGGTCAGACCTTATATTTTTGTTTATAGATCTGGATTTTCTTTATAAATATATGGCGTTACTTAATCTTTAAGATAAAAAAATTAATCTGAATTTATTATTAATAGTTTTTAAGATAGAAATAGGACAACAAAGCAAGAAAAAGACGCTTACTCCTATCGTGCCGCATAAACCTGCCATGAAAAATACAAAGCCTTCTCCTAAATTATCCATTATCATCCCGCCAATAATTGGTGCAATTAGAAAGCCAGTTTCCATAATTGAATTAAAAAAGCCTAAAGTGGTCGCCAAGCCATATCGACGACCTTCCTCTAACAAAAGGGCGGAGCTGGCTGGCAAAGAGATGGAACTGGAAAGGCCTATACCCCCGCTTAATAAAAACAATTGCCAGAAGCCGGCAGCAAAGGGTAGAAGAAAAGTAAAGAAGGCAGCCAAGGCACCCCCAACAAATACGAGCAATTTCCGGTCCAATTGATCAGACAATTGACCCATAGGATGAAGAAGTAAGGCAGTTAAAGCAGGGCTAAAGGACATCACTGCTCCTATTTCCAAGCTATTCATCTTTAAAGAATTATTCATTAAGACTGGAAGAAAAATGGTAAACAAGATGATGCCAAAAGCCCTCGTAAGAATAAAAACTATTAACCCGCCAAAAGTTCTGCTTTGGAAAACTCGTTTATAATCTACTCGTGATTCATTGCTTTTGGGCAACAAGTTTGGAAAGTGGGTAAAAGCCAAAATGGCTATTCCAAAAGAAAAAAGACAAAGAATAAAAAGAGCTTCGAATAACCCCAAAAACCCATATCGGTCTTTGATCAAGCCACCAATCAAAGGACCTATAGTTAATGCAGAATAATAAGATACTTCGAAGGTTCCCAAGAAGCTTCCTTCTCGTTTTTGCGGAACAATTTGCCCCACAATAGTTCTCGCCAAAGGAAGAACAAAGGCGGCCGCTACCCCTTGAAGAAAACGAAGCAAAGTTAATAGAAGAAGGCGTTGAGGCATAAAAAGATAACAAACGGAGATTAAAGTGTAAACTCCCAGCCCCAAACAGATAAAAAGGGGTTTACTTCGCCGATCATACCAAATGCCTGATAGAGGTTGGAACAGAATCTTGGCAATAGAATATCCGGAAAAAATTAAGGCGATAGATAAGCCGTTCGCCCCTTTATTTTGGACGTAGATGGGCAAGAAAGGGTTAACAATGCAAAAACCTAAAGAGATGGAGAAAATAATGATGGAGAGTGCTTGGTATATATTTTTCTCTTTCTTGCCCATTTTTATCCCTTGTACGACTAAAACCGGAGCCAAAAGGTACTATTTGGCATCGTCTTCTTCGTCCCCAAAAGCTATTTGGACATTGTTTTGATATACTTCAAGGCATTTTCGGCGGCGATGCGTCCTGAGTTTAAGGCAAATCCGAGCGTACTTCCGGCCATCATGAGATCATAAGTATCGCCGTAGAGTCCACCAGCATCAGAACCAGCAACGTATAATCCCGGGATGGGATCGCCGTTTTCATCAACTGCCTCAATCTTTTCATTTATCTTAACTCCGCCAAGTGTTCCTAAACTCCTGGGCTGAATTTTTACCGCATAGAAAGGAGGTTGGCTAATAACCCGCATGAATTTGCCGTCCTTGCCAAAAAGAGGATCTATATGCATTTTGGCGTAATGATTATTTTCTTCGATGGTAGCTATCAAGACTTGGGGATCCATGCTCAATTGGCGGGCCAGATCTTGGATAGAGTCAGCAATAAAAACATAACCTCTATTGCTTTCCAATTCTTTCTTAAATTCTTCATCAAACTTAGTCAACTTCGTCCATGCTGGAGTATATTGGCCGCCGGCAGGCACAGGAATACCAACTTTTTTATAGGATTCGAGGATGGCGGCATCAAAGATTGAATAGGCAATTCCACCTGCTTTAATTCCTGCATTGCCTGCAAATGGCCAGTTGGTACTTAGCGATTCATCCATAAAACGCCTGCCCTTTTTATCCACAAAAAGAACAGGTTGAGAATAAGCAGCATTTAGGTGAGATGCCAATCCATAGCCTGGAACTCCCAAGCGATAAGTCTGCATTACACCCAATCCTTCTTTGGCCGCTCCCGCTGCCCAAGCCATTTTGATTCCATCACCATCCTTGCCGATATTGCCAATAGGTATTATCTCCGGGAAGGCAGGAAAATATTTTTGGAGCATTTCTTTATTATTGGCATAACCACCGGTGGCTACAATAACCGCCTTCGCCTGCACCCGGATCGTTTCTCCAGACTTATTGGTAGCTATAACACCTACTACCCTGCCATTCTCTTTGATTAGACTTTTCCCGGGAGTCTCGAGCAACACTTGCCCACCAGCAGCTTGATATTTTTCCTGAAGAATTTTCATTAAATTTTTTCCTAAACCTTGCACGACATGCCAGGTCATGGGACCTCCCGGGTTTGTTGCTCCTACGAATTCGAATTTAACTCCTTGGGCCATGAGCCAATCGATAGTTTCGGCTGATTTGTTGACGAAGGCTCTGACTAGACGTGGATTGGCCAACCAATGGCTGTAATCCATCATATATTTGAAAGCGAAATCTTTCGTAACCACGATGCCCACCCTGGCTTGCAGCTTGCTCTCCGCCGCAAAAGGCCCCTCGGAAAAATTAGCCGTACCGCCAGTTATTTTTTGTTTTTCCAGCATGATAACTTTGGCGCCGCTCAGCACTGCCTCCAATCCTGCGGCGGTGCCGGCAGCTCCAGCTCCAACGATAACGATATCAGCGTTTAATACTCTTTCCGCGTTTGCAGGAAAGCAAAGCATTAAGCCCAGCAAGAAAGTAAAGATGGTTATCTGCCAGCATTTTTTTCTTTTTTTGTTTTCCATTTTATCGTCCTTTCTTTTTTTATTTTGGAGTTGAACTTGGATCTGCTCCATTTTAAGGAACTTTGAAACCATAATTATGACATTGGGCACATTGGTCTTCGCTATTTTTATGTGCCCGGTGACAAGATGTACAATCGTCGATCTCAAAATGTGGAGAGTAATGAGGATTGGGATTCGCCTTCTTAGTTTTTTCAGTCATTTGGCTAGCATCTCCATGGCAGGAGATACAGATTTTTGGAGAAGTGGCCTTTTGTGGCGGATTTTCTTTGTGGCATTGGTCACAATCCAAACCGCGGCTCTTATGTCTATCCCCCAAGAAGGGCTCAGCACCAATGGAAATTGAAGACATAGGTCCTAAAATAGTGGGTAAAAAAAACAGAAATAGCATGAAAAATCCACCGATTACCAACCCTTCTTTTATGTTCTTCACTTTTTCCTTATCCTTACTAAAGCTGGAAACCAGCCAGTCAAGAAAATTGGTTAAGGGAGTTGATGTTCTTTAAGCAGCTCCCTTAACCGTGCAAATGGAAAAATATTATTTCCCGATATACTTCAAAGCGTTTTTTCCAGCAATCCGCCCTGAATTTACTGCAAATCCAAAAGTTCCCCCGGCCATTACCACATCATAACTATCTCCATACATTCCACCCGCGTCATTTCCTACGGCATATAGCCCAGGAATTACTTCTAATTTCTTATTCAATACTTCGGTTCGATGATTGATCTTGATACCTCCTAAAGTTCCCAGGATGTGAGGTAGGCACTTCATGGCATAAAATTTCGGCTGGCGAACAGGCTGTAAATATTTGGCGTTCTTTCCAAATAAGGTATCCTCCCGCTGGTCGCACATCCGGTTATATTCATCAATAGTTTCTTGAAGCTTAGCCGGGTTTACAGCAATCTTGGTTGCTAATTCTGCAATTGAATCAGCCATGAAGACATACCCCTTAGCAAGGCCTCTTTGTAATTCGCTTTCTAGCCGGGTAAGTTTCGTTGCTACGGGCACCATAACACCTACACCCACATCAATTCCTTTTTCCATCATATACTTTTTAGTATTCTCATCAAAAATTACATACATAATCCGTCCCGGCTGATTCGCCAGAGCATTCCCGGCAAAAGGCCACGAAAAAATGATGCCTTCATTACAGAACCGTTCTCCCCGACTATTTATCCATAGATAAGGTTGACGGGCGGGGGCGTTGAGATGAGATTCCGGTGTTTCTCCCGGGATTCCAGGACGATACAGTTGCAAAACATCTACTCCTCTTTCTGCCGCTCCTACAGCCCACGCCATCTGGATTCCATCACCAGTTTTTTCAATATTTCCCACTGGGACAACATCATCCCCGAAATTAGTATATTTTGCTAACATCTCTTTGTTATTTGCATACCCCCCAGTAGCGATAATTACGGCCTTCGTATTGACTTGGATGTTTTGCCCGTCATTTCTGCTTTGAGCCATTACGCCAACAATTTTGCCTTTTTCATCAGTGAGTATTTTTTTAGCAGGAGTGTTGAGATAAACCTTGACTCCTTTCTCTTGCGCGCGGGCCAGAAGAGTTTTAACTAGGGCGGACCCCCGCCCCTTAACGATATGCCAGGTCATGTACCCGCCTGGGTAATTAGCAGCTGGTTCGATGAATTCAACTCCTTGTTTTTCTAACCATTCGATCGTCTCCGGGGCTTTATCTACGAAAGCCCGCACGAGCCGAGCATCAGCTCGCCAGTGGCTGTACTCCATTATGTAGTTAAAAGCTTCATTTTTAGTTATAGCTATATTTTTGGCTCGTTGATATTTGCTCTCTGCCGCAAATATACCTTCGGCGAAATTAGTTGTTCCTCCGGGGACTCCTCTTTTCTCAAAAACTATAACCTGGGCTTCACCTTCAGCGGCCGTTAATGCCGCTGTAAGTCCAGAAGCTCCTGAACCAATGACTACCACATCAGCATATAAGGTTTCTGCTTGACCTGAGTTTGCGAGGAAAGCGAAAGTCAAAAATAGAATTAACGCGATGACGAGGGTCCGTAGTCTTCTCATTTTTAGTTTTTATAAAAGAATTTTGATGGTTGAAGAATATTTTATTGCCTCCCCTATAACGGTTGAAGAGTATTATCATTTTTCTTTGTCGTTATGGGGTCAATTATCCAAATTGAGTGGTCTATTAACCCGAAGCTGGATATTTCGTGGATTATTTGCTGAGCCAGCTCACTACCCCAAATCCGAAGATTTTCTTTTTGCCACCGCAAGGCCAGGGCAATATCTCCAGGTATTGCGGCATGTTTTAATAGATCTGCTTTCATAAGTCCCGGTTCCATTAAAGACTTAAGGATTTGTCTTAGGTAATCCAAAGGTTGTTCAGCACTCCCAGCGGCTCGCAATATAATAATTTCTATCCACTCCATTTTGATTTGCCATTTGCTTTTATTTATTAATTTGCTGGAATCATGCCAACAAATTTTACTTTAAAAATCAATGAATTAAAAAAATAGATGAGAAAAAGTGCACTATGGGACATTTTTTACTATGCCATTTTCCACTTATTTGCTAAATTGGATAATAGGGCAAATAAATAAAGGGAAAAACATGCCTTGGGAAGACATGGATGAAAAAACTTTTTTTCGTGAAGCTACTCTCAGAATATGTGGCAGCTTGGAAATTGATAATTCTCTATGGCAATTACTTCTTTACTTGCAAAAATTCATGCCAGCCGAAGCCATCTTCTTGAATGTTTATTTCCCAGAATTAGGAATAATCGAAACGATTGCTAAGGCTGACCATCAAGGTGGGGGAAAAATTTCCATTAAAACATTAGTCCCGCCGGATTCTCGCAAAATCTTTGCCGAAATGCTTTCTGGAAAAGAACCCGGGCCTTATTTATACAAAGTGGAACATATGAGTGAAAATGAAATAACCGAGCTATTTTCCCAAACCATTGGCATGCCAGATGCCGCAGCCTTGGTTATGCGGCCAAAGCTGGAAGGTAAACTCTTGGGCGGGGTGGTTGTTATCAACAATCTCGGCGAAAAATATTCTCCTGGGCATTTGCGGCTCCTGGCTCTTTTAAACGAACCTTTTGCTATTGCCCTAAGTAATTACTTGCGTTACCGCGAAATCCTGCGTTTGAAAGATATATTGGCTGATGACAATCGATACCTGCAAAGGGAGTTAAATGCCCAGGTGGGGGAGGAGATTGTAGGGGCTAACTTCGGTCTAAAAGGAGTAATGGAGTTAGTTCGCCAAGTAGCCCCTCTATCCAGCCCCGTTCTTTTATTGGGTGAAACAGGTGTGGGTAAAGAAGTTATAGCCAATGCTATTCATCGATTATCTCCAAGGAGAGAAAATCAATTTATTAAGGTTAATTGTGGAGCTATTCCGGAAACTTTAATCGATAGCGAATTATTTGGCCATGAAAAGGGAGCTTTCACGGGGGCTTTGAGTCAGAAGCGGGGGCGCTTTGAGCGAGCTCACGGCGGAACAATCTTTCTTGATGAAATCGGTGACTTGCCCCGTGAAGTTCAAGCTCGGCTATTGCGAGTTTTGCAAGAAAAAGAAATTGAACGGGTGGGGGGAACAGAGCCGATAAAGGTAGATATTAGAATTATTGCCGCCACTAATCGTCACCTTGAAAAGATGGTAGCCTTGGGACAATTTCGAGAAGATCTCTATTTTCGTCTAAATGTTTTCCCTATAGAGATTCCCCCATTGAGGGAAAGGAAGGCCGACATTCCAGCTTTAGTTCAACACTTCATGTTGAAGAAAGCAAGAGAAATGGGTTTAACGCAGATCCCAACTTTGGCCCCCAGCGCTATTGACCGACTATTAAATTATCATTGGCCAGGAAACGTCCGGGAACTCCAAAATGCCGTGGAGAGAGCACTTATTCTGAGTCAAGGGAAGCCACTTACTTTCGAAGATTTAACCCCTTCATTCATAGGAGGTCAGAAGTCTGCTCCTTATACCCATCAACTGGGTGACGTTCCTCTCAGTCTGAACCAAGTTATAACTAATCATATTGTCCAAGTTTTGAAGATGACTAACGGCCGAGTTGGAGGAAATAATGGTGCTGCTCAACTTTTGGAAATTAATCCCTCGACCTTAAGAAAGAAAATGAAAAAGTTGGGAATTCCTTTTGGGAGGAAAACCCATAAGTCTTTGCTTTAATTTCTTTCCTCACCCAGTTTTTTATTCAGAATAAAATCTAAAACTGATAGCAACCGTGCTTAATTTATTAAATTATTAATTGTCCCCATTATCAAAAAATGGTAAATTTGGCGCACAGGGTTTTTAACGAAGAGAAATTTGCTTTATTAATCCTTAAAAACTGTCAAGAGCAAGTTAAATAATAAAAATTGAGGGCGAAAATGCAAACTAACAAATTAAAAAAGAAACTTAAAGAAGGTCGAGTCTGTTTTGGCACATTTATCAGGTTAGGACCGGCGGCTGTGGAAATTTTAGGGCACGCGGGGTGGGATTTTGTGGTCTTAGATATGGAACATGGTGTTTTTGACTTCACCAATGTAGAGCATATGATCAGAGCGGCCCGCTGTGCAGGCATTACCAGTTTAGTAAGAGTTGCTGAACCCGCTCCTTCTCATATAATGAGAGTCATCGATGCCGGAGCAGAGGGCGTGCAAGTTCCCCAAGTCGAAAGCGCGGAAATAGCTCAGGTTGTCGCTCAGGCGGCGCGCTATTTTCCAGCAGGGAAGCGCGGACTCTGCAGCTTTGTACGCGCGGCCAATTACTCGGCTATTCCCCCGGAAGAACACATAGCTTCTTCTAATGAGGAAGTATTAACCGTAATTCATATCGAGGGAGAAAAAGCGGTGAGAGAAATTGAGGCTATAGTGGAGACTCCCGGAATAGACGTGATTTTCCTTGGCCCATGGGATCTATCCCAATCCTTGGGTATTCCCGGTAAAACAAAAGATCCGCGGGTAATTCAGCTTATGGAAAAAGTAATTAAAATTTGCCAAAAAAAAGGCGTAGTAACCGGAACTTTTGTTCGGTTTGTAGATGAAGCTAAGCATTGGATTGAGCAAGGCGTCAAGTATATGATGCTTTCCACAGACGCGGGGTTACTCTTGCAAGTGAGCAAAGAAAGGCTTACGGGCTTGCGCCAATTTTTAGGTTGATGAAGGGCTCTTAAAATTTTAAAAAGAAATATTTCTCGAGGAAATAAAAATGGCCAATAGGCAAAAGGACGAAAGCCCGGCGCATTTGGAATAGCGAGAAGGAATTAAAAGGAGTTTTTCCCAAGGCGCCCCTTGGCTATGTTCTCTGGCAAGGAGATGAAGAATTCCCAGCATAGATAAACGTTATGTTCGATTCCACTATTGCAAAACATTTCTCTCTTGATGATAATTGGTGCCTGGTAGCAAAGGTTAATCAACGCCTCTTAGAGACCAAGGAAAAGTGAAGGGTCGGATAGCTTACGTAGTGGCTGATTTGGAAGGTTCAACCGGAGCTTGGAGTAAAGCCCATACTCTTTTAGGGACAAGGGAATGGCAAGAAGCGCGCGTCGAATTGACCAAAGATATTAATGCGGTGGCCCAAAGTCTATTGGAAGAGGGAGTTAAAGAAGTAATCGTAAAAGATTTTCACCGGACAGGATTTAACCTTATCCCTAAATATGTGGATAAAAGAATTAAGCTGGTCAGGGGATATTATCTGGGACCAGTAGTTGGTTTTGGAAATTTATACGGGGCAGATTTTGCTCTCTTTGTAGGACTGCATGCCGCGGGGGGAAATGAGCAGGGATTTTTAGCTCATACGCTAACCAGTCGCCTAGCTCAGATTGTCATTAATGGCCAAAGAATATGTGAAGCCCAACTCTTTGCTACCGTTTTATCAGCCCATAATATTCCTCTGGCTTTCTTTTCGGGGTGTCCAGCAGCTTGTAAAGAAGTTTTAGAGATCATGCCCTGGGTAGTAACTCATCCTGTCCCCAAATATCCTTTAGTTTACCAGGATCAAAAAAGAAGAAAAGAACACATCCTCATGCTGCGCGAGGGCTTGCGCCAAAGAGTTAAAGAAATAACCAATTCCGCCCACCTTCCGCTTTATGCCCTTCAGCCCCCGTTTGAGTGTCAGGTTATTTTCCCAGAGGAAGAAGAAGCGAAGCGCAGGAATCTCTGGAGATTTAGGCAGGAAGGAAAAGTCATAAAATTTCACACTGATCAATTTTGGGAATTGTATCAAAATCTGCTTAAAATAGCCTACTTTCCCAAACTCGCTTATCAGATGCGCTTTTTGGTCTTGCCTCTTACTCGATTAATTTGGAGATTACAATCTTTAAAACATCTATAAAAATTCTGCTCCTAACTTCATTTTTTCCCAAATACCGGCTCGCGCTTTTCCAGATATGCTTGGACGGCCTCGCGGTGATCTGGGCTTTCTAAACAAATCTTTTGGCTTTCGGCCTCGGCAAGCAAGGCTTCTTCAATATTAGCCTGGAGGTTTTTCCAAAGCAATCTCTTCGCCAAAGCAAGGGCTGGTGATGGGCTTTTCGCTAATTTAAGGGCTAATTCGCGCACGTTCTTTTCTAAATCCTGAATGGGTACAACCCGATTTATTAGGCCGATTTTTTCTGCTTCGGTAGCACTAATAGCTTCCCCGGTAAAAATTAGCTCGGCAGCTTTAGCCAGACCTACTAAGCGGGGCAAGAAATAAGTTCCACCGCCATCGGGTACTAAACCCATATTGATAAAAGCTTCCCCTAATTTGGCGCGCTCAGCAGCTACCCGCAAATCACAGGCTAAAGCTATATCAAGCCCCAAACCGGTGGCAAAACCATTCAGAGCTGCAATGGTCGGTTTAGGCATACTTACTAAGGTGCGAATGATCTCTTGAGCTTTGGGCAGGAGATTAAAGGCTAAAGGAAGAGAAGGAGCTGCTCCTTGTTGAAAAGCAGAAATATCAGCGCCAAAGCAGAAAGCCCGGCCTGCGCCTGTGATAATCAAAACTTTAACTTCTTCGTCCCCGACTGCCTTTTTTACGGCATCCAAGACTTCTAAAATCATCTGTTCGTTTAAAGCATTTAATTGCCGGGGTCGGTTTAAGGTAATGGTGGCCACTCCATCTGCTTTGGTATAAAGGATCGTTTGATAATCCATAAAAATGCCTCCTAAAAATCCTTTGAAAATATTGGATTCCTGCCTGCTTCAGCCTGCTTCAGCCCGCTTCAGCCTGCTTCATGCTTGAGCACGAATGACATAATTACGTCCCAAGAGACTTTTTCAGAAATTTCATAATTTCCTTACCGTCGATCAGTTTTAATATTTTCGCCAGAAGGAAACAGGCGGGAGGGGGAGAGCCTCTCTCCCTCCCGCCGGAAACAGTTACGAATTTAAAAAGTAATCAATGGTCAGCATAATTTCGCCTTGACTCGTCAGCAAAATTATTATAGTTTAAATTTTAGAAAATTGCTCGACCTTTTAAGATGCCTTTCTAAAGGGTCCCATCGTCTAGCGGCCCAGGACGTCGGCCTCTCACGCCGAAAACACGGGTTCGATTCCCGTTGGGACCACCAATAATTTTAAATAATTATAAGATTTGCATGATTTTAAAAAATTTTTCAGTGCCCTTTTAGTGCCCCTCATATTACAATTTTTATCAATTTTTTTCCTCATGACTCTTTATCCAATTAAAAATTACACATATAATTTTAATTCATCATCCCCATTAAGAATTTGCTATAAATCTATTCCAAAAGTTAATAAAAAAATTAAAGGCGAAAGTTATGCCAACGAAAGTAATTTGTGAAAAAGCAAATTATGGGGGAAGATGCAGAGATGCTGCTATTGAAATTTGCCAGAATGGTTCACTTACTCCTTTTAAATACTTCTTTTCAAAAAGACACTATATTATTAGCCAATTTTACTCAAGAAAATTTTAAACACAGGAATACGAACTCTAAAAACCAGTTAGATTTTTTCCATCTAATATAGCAGAGCAAAGCTATGAATCTTTTATTTTCTTAATCTGAGGCAAAATTTCTGGAATTTTAGCAGTCCGGCCCCATTATTTATTCAAAACTAAAAAGGGTAATTGGGTCAATACCCGATATTCTCCTTTCTTAGCTCTTGATGAATATGAAAATGCCATTCAAAAATTTAAGCAGCTCATAGAAAATTCTAAGCCAATAAATACTTCATTTCCTTAACGTATATAATTACGATCAACATAAATATTGAACAAAATAAAATTGCCATATTATTAAATAGAAGAAAAAAAAATTTACCTAAAATAAAATTTTCTTTGTTAATCGCTAATCTTTTCTGAATATCTCGCTTAATAATAGCCTATTAGAAAAGACTTTTTATTGCGGGCAATATCAAAATATCCCCCAAAAATAAGGAAGAACCCCTTTTCTTAAGAAATTCCATTCTTAAATCATCTCGGCAAAAATCTGAGCGCTCAAATGTAACCCCTGACCTTTTCTCTTAACTTTGCCTAATATTTTCTTTGAAAAGCATTATTGAGTTAGGCATGAACTTTTAACGCCTAATCTCTAATCTTTTAATACTGATTTGGCATAATGGCATCCTTACTTCTCAGATGACCGTTTTTCTATTTGCGCTTATCCGATAATTTAAGCCCGAGTCTTTTTAGTTTATTTCTTAAAAAAGGAAAAAATTATTTCCTGGCTTTTTTCTCGTTATTCTGATCAGCGGAAATTTCTAGGTCGGGGCGGGACCCCAATAACCTCCCACCCCGCTTCTCTTTTAAAAGCTTTAATTTTAATTTAAAAAAATGTGGCGGCTGCGGCCGCGGCTTTTGCGGGGCTTGGGTAAGAAAAAAAGTTTTTTTGATCGGCAAAAAGGCTTGGTAGGCCAAGGGTCTGGGTTAAGCCCCCTCCCGCTTCCTATCGGAAGCCGGATGCTTGGGGGCTTAACCTCTCGCTTTTGCAAGCTCGACCACTCGCAATTGCCTGCAATACTCCCACTTGGTCGCATTGCTAAACGGCAATTGCTCGGGCAGACCCTTGGCCTACCAAGCCTTTTTGCCTCCCTCGCCCTCCGGCGCAATTAAGGTTTTTTTCCACTTACCCAAGCCCCGCCATTAATATTCCTATTCCCCACCCAACCCCCAAAAAAACAAAATTTAAAATAAAGAAACAAAATTGGCTGGCATCAGGCCACTTAACCTCCTTCATTAATTGCCCACCCAAGGGGGTTAAGCAACGCCCTGATACCCCCAGCACAATTTTAAACCGCCTCTTTATTCTAAATTTTGCAAAGTAGAAAACTTTCCCTTCACGATGCGCTCAATCCTTGAGCCTTGCGGGAAGGAAAAGTTTTACCTTAATTTAATTTTATTCTCGCTCTTCTCTTAATTATTCAGCTTAGCCCTAAAAATCATGGCGGATGGCGTTTCGCCGCTTTAGCATTCATTCTATTTTCATTGGTGAAAGCGGCGGCAGCTATGAGGGGCAACAAATTCTTAACGCTGGGGTCCCCTTACCCCAGCTAAATTCGTTTCCCCCTCAACCCCCTTCTATAATTAGTTAGGGAAAGAGAAGAGATTAGGAAGGGAAGTTTGGATATACATTTTTCGCATGCTTGAAAAACCACTCTTCTATTTCTGCAAATTTAGGATGATTTATCCAAATAGAAGAGGGCTTAGACCATAAATATCCAAAACGGCAAAAATATAATCCCAATCGATTAATGGCAGGAAAATCGGGTTTTATTCCACGCTGCTTTCGGGCAAGAAAAAGATAACCCAGAAGCTGATCAAGATATTCTACACTTATCGAACTATCTTTAGTTACCTTAAGATCAATAAGCATATCTCCTACGATAAGGTCAGTGTCGGCCCCACCAACTAATTTCGAAGCTTCTCCGAAGTCAGGATTGAGCAGAATCAAATTTGGATGAATAAGTTCTTCGAAGGGGACGATTTTCAACATTTCTAATAAATCTTCAACATCTTCATAGTCCACTTCTTCAAAATGCTCGTCTAAAATTTTTTTCCAAAAATTATAAGCATTATCCTTTTTTATTTCTGGTAAAGCTTTTAATAATAATCCTAACCCAAATCTGCCTACATAATCCAGCCTTCCTAAGCGCAGCGCGTGGGCTGCTAATTCTTTTTTTATTTCCTCGTTCGGGTTCTTATCTCGCTTATATTTCTCTACGGCGGCTTTAGCTTCTTCCACAACTCTCTTGGCCCGCCATGCGCCCTCATGGTATGGATTTTTTGGATCTGGCTCTATTCCTAAAACAGGAATTAACTCAAATCCATTTGGGTCAGGTTCTATTATTAGATTTTTCCAACTCGACTCCGCCACCCATTTTCCTGATTTAGCATGCGGCGCAAGACGTTCAAGCTCAAAACGAAGCAGATAATCAAATGCTGTTCCCACAACCCAGAAATTATTTGTGCGAGGATTGACCTTTATCGAGGTGCCGATTTTTCTACTTTCTTTCGGACGAAGAATCTTTATCTTCTCCCTCACCTCGGGAAGTTCTATAAAACTCTTAAGACTCATGTGCACTTCTCCTTCCTTCTCTATTGATCTTTTCTTTGTTCTCCTTTTCCATCCATAAGAAGCTCCGGACGTTTCTTCTCTTCTGCTATTAACCCTGAGCCAGGACGTTCTAAATTATCCAATAAGGCACTAAGATATTCCTCAGCTAACCTAAAACCAAACTGATTAGCCAAACTCCGAGCCTTACGCCTGAACTCATGAAAAATATTATCAGCTTCCTTCCTTAAATCAGAAATAGCCTCCAATGGGGCAGGAAACCTCCCGGCTATTCCCTCTTTCCTCACTAATAACCCATAATCAGGAAGCAAGAGAAACTGACACTTATCACCTTTCTTAATCTCCAGCATCTCTACCATCGAAGAAGGAAGGCAAATGCATAGACTATTTTTTATTTTAAAGACCTTCCTAGATTCCATTTATTCATACCCGGGGAGGGGATGGTTTAAACCTTTTAAGCTAAATTAGCATAGCCAGCTGCTAAATGCAAATCTCAATCAAAATTTACTTCAGAGCGCCAAATTACCCCTTCTTCCTGGCAAAATTGCTCCAAATTGCTCAAAATTGCCCAAAAATAGGTGAGCCCTCGGTGTCATGGTGTCAAATTATAATTTCAATAGATAACTCTTTGAAATTATTAAAAAGAAAATGGCAACAGGAGACTGTTGCCAAATTGGTGCCATTATTGCCATTATAAATGGCAACAGAGACTCAAAATTGCAAATTCTCAATTATTTTATTTGGTTATATTAATTTTAGGCTTAAAAATTCATATTGACACCATATTGACACCATATTGGCAACAGCCAATTTTTGCATTTTCTTTTTATATTTCAATAAGTTATCCATTTTGGCACCATGGCAACAGGGGAAAAACATATACTATCTTATTTTTTAACCTGTTTAATAAATAAAGGTTTAAACCTGATCGTCTCTTTAAACCTCATCAGAATCCGAAAGACAACAATATTCCGACATCTTTCCTCTCTTGTTTTTTATATGCTCCACTTCTATAATTCCTGCCTCTTGCAGATTCTTTATAGCTTTAGCCTTTTCCCCATAGGTGAAATAACTACTTATCTTTCGGCATATCTCACGCTTTGTCTTTGGACCAGATTCTAAGGTTTCTAACACTCTCTGCTCAATTACGCCCATCCTTGATAACTCAATATCCTTAAAAATAATCTCCTGACATCTTCTGGAATGATTAATGACGGATATCCCTCTTTCTATATCCTCTGGTAAAATCTCCATCCGATTATTAACTAACGCAAACATACCGGCTAATTTAAGCACATGCAAAGACTCCCTAGCCCTTAAATTTTGAATTATGCGACTCTCTTTAAACACTTCTTTATGCCATTTATCGTAATATTCTTTGTAAAAAGCCATTCCCCGCGCACTCTTCTTTATCTCACCCCCATCCTTGTCTAACGATTCTCTCCAATCTTTAATTTCTTTAATGAACTTAATCTTTTCATCCTCAGCAGGAGGCAGAGGATTAGCAATCGGCCCCTTCGGCTCTCCAGCCACGATAATATTTCTGTTTAGAAATCCACCTATGGCAGCTTCAACTTCCACAGTCTCAGAAAGCCATTCCGGAGTTACCGCGGAGATCATCCCCAGCAATCCTTCTTCTATGGTCAAATTCTTTTTTTGCCCTACTACTACATTCTTCTTCAAATCATATAAAGTGCAAAGGTTAGCAAAAACATTTAAAGTTCCAGAACGCTGCGCATTCGCAAAAAGAGTCCTCATCTCATCGTTCACAACTAATAGCCTAGTTCCAGCCTCTTTAGCAAGCACATTGAATATTCCTTCAGCAGAAACGAAGACATGCATAAACTTAATCTCTTCTTTTAACCAATCTGCTAATTCTTCTCCAAATCTTAAGGCCGTTCCCTTATGCGTTAAAGCAGTCGTGCCCACAAGAATAAAATAATAATTCTGATAAACGGGATGCGGATGCCGCAAATAAAATTTTCTTCCCAAAAAAAGCCCTAAAATACTGACTATCGAGGCAAAATGAAAAGAATCGGGGGCCTCCGTGCAAGAACTAATCAATCGCAAATAATCGGCAAAAATACTAACCCAAGCCTCTCTGGGAAAAAGAGGAAACTTCTCTTTACGCGATATTTCTTCTTCTTCTCTCCTTTTTTCACCGGCAATAGAAATTTCTCTTTCCTTCCTTTCTAAATTCCTTTTGGGAAACCAGATATATTGCGACTCTTCAACAAGATCCATTAACTCTTCTTCACTATGCCCATAATTAAACCAGTCAGTTACATCTTCTTTTTCCTTTAACCCAGGAAGAGGAATTACTTTTACTTCTTTGGCAAAAGCATAAATATTGGATGCCACCTCCTCCATATGCCTTCTGCCTACTTCATCATTATCTGGAAGCAAAATAACTCTCTTCCCTTTAAAAAAAGGATTAAATTCCCGCGACCACTTGCCAGCTCCAAAGGGATTTGTCGTGGCCCTAAAACCAATACCCCTTAAAGTCTCCACATCCTTCTCCCCTTCGACAACAAAAACTATATCCGGCTCTTTGATCAGCTCATCAAGTTTATATGGAACTATCCTGACGCCCTCTAACCCCTTAGTCCATTCTCCAGATTCATTAAGTTTCTCAACCCAAAATCTTTTGGGCTCTTCTCTTATAACCCGAAATAAAGGTTTCCCTCTTTCATCTGTATAAATATAGTAAATCATGCTGTTCACCTATTTCTTTTGCGGAACAGGAACTCCTAGCATTTTGGCAAATTTATAAACCGTCCCCCCTACCCTACAGGAATGACAATACCAGAGACCTTTTTCTGCCTCTAAAGATAAGGAAGGATTATGATCATCATGAAAGGGGCACAAAGCCATCCCTTGCCCATTTCTAAGCCAGCGCACCTTCCGCAAATGGGCTTCAAAAAATGATTTGTAGGACATTGAATCTCCTTTTTCAGGCTTATCAAATTTAGAATCTTTTAAATTGGCTGGATTTTGGCGGATTAAATATTTTTTCTCTAAATAGACTTTTAACTCTTATTAATCAGAGCAGAAAATGTTTGACATATTAGGTAGTATGTGTTATAGTTGGAGACATGAAAAAACAAGATATTCGGTTTTTGTCTCCAATTGCCCAAGATGCCCTGAGAGAGCGAGTTATCCA
>Ga0315298_1003845_pt1 | contig 23193 bp, 22 predicted proteins | sample WHS_1_MG_FD_203077 | JGI IMG/M metagenome (GOLD analysis project Ga0315298, IMG submission 203077) | Extremophilic microbial mat communities from Washburn Hot Springs, YNP, Wyoming, USA - WHS_1_MG | ecosystem: Environmental > Aquatic > Thermal springs > Hot (42-90C) | place: USA: Wyoming...
TGAACCCCGACATCGAATGCATCACGGCCCCGCTCGACAGATTCAGCTTTCCCTCCGGGCATACCCTGCATGCCGTGGCCTTCAGCATGGTCGCCGCCACCTATTATCCCGTCCTTTTCTGGATCGTCTTTCCTTTCACTTTTCTGGTGGCCATTTCGCGCATGGTGCTGGGACTTCACTACCCCAGCGACGTGCTCGCCGGCGCCCTGATCGGCGCATCCATCGCCTGGCTTTCCTTCCGGATATGACCTTCAACCCGCACAGGTCTGGAACAGGTTGGCAGGAAGCGGGATTCTGTGCATCAGCTGGCGCGGTGCGACCGACCGGATTCTCTCGCGGGTCCGCCTTGCATCGTCTTCGCAATGCAGTTCCGCATGCCATGCCGGCGCCTCTCCTTCGAGCATGCGGTTGATCTGCTCCAGCCTCGCCGCGGTTTCGCGCATGTAATAGCTGAATCTTTTTCCTGCCCTGGGATCGAGGATTTTCGTTCCCCGGTAGCACAGCTGCGGAATCCTCCCCATCCTCAACGCCCTGACCCCGATGGCGAGATAACGCAGCGAGCGGTTCGCTATCTCGATTTCGACTCCGAAGCTCTTCGCCGCATAGTTCGAGAGGATTGCTTCATGCCTGAAGAGCAGTTTGTCCGGCGCATGGAAAAGATGGGGGAAAATATAACCGTCCATGGCCCATTCGCAGATTGCATGGGTGGCAAGAGGGTATTCCCCCCAAAGCTTTTCGTGGGCGGGGACGAAATGGTTGTGGGCGATGATGTCCACGAAAAGATGGCTGCAGTAGCCCAGCGCCACCGCCCTTTCCTCATCGCTTGCCGCGGATTCCAGCAGATGTTTCGCGCTTTCCCAGCGATGCGTGGCGTCGAATGCTGCCGTTCCGGCCCGCTTGCCGAACAGGGACAGATCGGGCAGGCAGGTCCCGGCGAGCAACAGCTCAGGAAATTGCCTGATTGCGCCGCGAAAGCGCCTGTCCGCGATCGGAATGCCCCAGATCAGAATCTGGCCGAAATAGGCGTGGGTAAAAATCCCCCAGGCGCAGGCGTCCTGGCTGTAGAGCAGCAGGGGCAACAACCAGCTGATATGAAAACAGTATTTTCTGAACATGGCCGCATCTCCCGTTTCCGGAACTATGCGCCGGGAATGCAAACCTTTTGTGACAGGAAAATGATTTTATTGTGACAAGATCAGCCGCTTTTCCGTATGCCGATTCATTTTCTTCAATCCTTCCAAGAAATCCAGGAATTCCAGGCCGTATCGGGAAGAAAGCGACTTCGCCTGCTCCCGCAAATCCTGCCAGGGGGGATTCCCGGTGAATTGTTTGAAACCGAACACGATGATGTTGCCGCGCTTTTCGGTGGGCAAGCAGAGGGCGAGTCCGTCGAATGCTTCCATGATGCGGGAGAGATAGACGGAAAAATTCTTGTCGCTTCCCCACAGGTTGACGACGAGCAGGCCCTCCGGCTTCAGCGCTTCGCGCGCATGGGCGTAGAAAGCCGTCGTCGTCAGCGATTGTGGCGGAGAATGGCCGTCGTAGGCGTCGATCATGATGACATCCGCACAGGATGACCTGCCCGGCAGATAAGCTGCGCCGTCCTCCACGACGACACTCAGCCTGTCGTCGTCCTCGGGGAGGAAGAACAGGGTGCGCGCAACGGAAACGATCTTCGGGCTGATTTCGACCGCAACCGTTCTCGCATTCACGAGATGCCTGTGGATGAACTTGGCGAGCGACCCTCCCCCGAGGCCAATCATCAGGATTTCTTCCGGATCGGGATGAAACAGCAGAAAGGCCATCATCGTGCGAGTGTAGGCGAGTTCGAGCGCATCTGGCCTTGCGAGCCGCATCGCGCTCTGAATCGCGGGCGTCCCCAGATGCAGCGAGCGCACCCCGGAAGATTCGCTGACGTCGATTTCGTCATCCCGGGCCGAGCGAAAGATTTTTTTACCGAAACGCATATCAGTTTCCCATGCTGGCCAGCATTTTTTTCACCCAGGGCAGGAAGAGGTAGGCCGGGAACATCATGAACAGGGTGAGCAGAAAGTAGGGCGCATAGCCCAGATACTGGGCGCCGAATCCGCCTGCCCAGCCGGCGAATGAACGGGACAGGGCGAAAACCGAAGAAAGCAGGGCATATTCGGTGGCGCTCCTGCGTTTGTCGACGATCGCCATCAGGAAGGCGAGAAATGCCGCCGTGCCGAGGCCGCTGTTGAAGGATTCGACGCCGCTCGCGAAATACATGAGCAGCCTGTGCGAGAAGACGAGCGCGCCGGTGCCGTGCGGAATGACCCATGCCGCGACCACGTAGCCCAGGTTGGCAAATCCCTGGCACAGCCCGAGCATCCAGAGCGCCCTGAATATTCCTATCCTGTCCGTCACCCACCCTCCCGCGAGTCCTCCCGCTATGGAAAGGCCGAGGCCGATGTTGACCGAAACCAGCCCGATCTCGGTATTGGAAAATCCGGAATCCACCCAGAACGGCTTGATCATGAATCCCATGGCGGAGTCGGGCAGCTTGAACAGCAGGATGAAGGCGAGGACAGGGAACATGTGACGCCTTTGCAGAAGCCCCAGCAATGCCCCGAACATCGGCCCTTCGGATACCTCGAAGTCAGTGGCTTTCCTGCCGGGAACCAGGGTAGCCAGGAAAATTGCCAAAGCCGTCCCGAAGCTGATCGGCCAGAATGCGGGAAACTTTCCGGACACATGGATCGACCTGTCGACCAGCCAGAGGGCTCCCAGAAAAAACAGCAAGATCGCAGCCAGAAGAGGCGGACGGGAAACGATCGACTTCATTTCCTGGGACAGGGACAGATTCGATGCGCTGCTTGTCGCCCGTTCCCTGGGCGCGACAAGCGAAAGCAGGGCGCCTGCCAGGAAAACAAGCGCTGCGACAAGAAAGGCCCCCTTCCAGGAAAGCCTGTCGCTCAGAATCAGGACGAAGCCCGCGCCCAGCATTCCCACCCGGTAGAATCCTATCCTCAGGCCGTTGGCGAGGCCGATTTCACCCTTTTCCAGAAGCTCGATCGAATAGGCATCTATCGCGATGTCGTTGGTTGCCGAAAACAGGGTGAGCGCGCCTATCCCGATCCATACCCAGGGGCCGAACCCGGACTCCGCCGCAAAAACCAGCATCACCAGCCCCATCAGCACATCCATTAACGCCATCCACAGCCTGTGATGCCTGAAATGATCGACCGCAGGCGCCCAAAGGAATTTCAGGGTCCAGGCGAGCCCGAACAGGCTGATCAGCCCGATGTCCTTGAGCTCGATTCCCTGCTGGCGGAAATAGACCGGGAAAATGTCGTAGAAGATGCCTAGCGGGAAACCCGATGAAAAATAGAGCAGCGAAATCCAGAAGAATTTGGAACGGGGCAAATCAGCCGCCCTTCGTGAAGCGGAAAACTGCCAGAGTGCCGAAAAGGTTCGGAAGGAAGGTTGCGACCTTTCCGTTGTTCATCACGATGCGCTGGAGGATGTTCACCCCATGCTCCGCGCAGAAATTCTCGAAGTCCCGCGTCGTGCAGAGCCGGATGTTGGGCGAGTCGTACCATTCGTAGGGCAGGTTGCTTGACACCGGCATATGCCCACGCAGGATTTGCACCCGGTTCTGCCAATAACCGAAATTCGGGAAAGTGACGATTCCTTCCCTGCCCACGCGCAGCATCTCCCTGATGATGCTTTCGGTATTCTTCATCGCCTGCAGCGTCTGGGAAAGAATCACGTAATCGAAGGAAGCCGACTCGAAAACCGAAAGGCCGGACTCAAGATCGCTCTGGATGACGTTCACGGAATTCTTGATGCAGGCCAGGATGTTCTCATCGTCGATTTCGACGCCGTACCCCCTGATCGCCCGGTTCCTGGAAAGATAGGCGAGCAGGGAGCCGTCGCCGCAGCCCAGATCGAGCACTTTGGAGCCGGGCGCTATCCATTTCGCGATGGTCGCGTAATCGTGCCTCACCGCCCCCCTTTCGTTCATGCCGCCCCCTTCGCGACGTTCCGCATGTAGGCACGCACCACGGCATGATAATGCTCGTCGACCATCAGGAAGGAATCGTGCCCGTAGCTCGACGTGATCTCCGTATGGCTCACGTTGAGCTCGTTGTCCAGAAGCGCCTTGACGATCTCCCGCGAGCGCGCCGGCGAAAAGCGCCAGTCGGAAGTGAACGAGATCACCAGAAATTCGCTCGCAGCCCCGGCAAATGCGCGGGCCAGATCGCCTTCGTGTGCATGGGCGGGATCGAAATAATCGAGCGCCTTGGTCATCAGGAGATAGGTGTTGGCATCGAACTGGGCAGCGAACTTGTCCCCCTGGTAGCGCAGGTAGGATTCGATTTCGAACTCGACATCGTAGCCGAAGTTGTAGCTGCCCTTTTTCAGTCCCCTGCCGAATTTTTTCGCCATCGAGTCATCCGAAAGATAGGTGATGTGCCCGAGCATCCTGGCGAGCCTCAGTCCTCTTTTGGGAATGACGCCGTGGGCGTAGAAATTGCCGCCGTGGAAGTCGGGGTCGGTCAGGATGGCCTGCCTTGCGACATCGTTGAACGCGATATTCTGCACGGTGAGGTTGGGAGCGCTTGCGATCGCGAGCACATGCCTCACCCGCTGCGGGTGGCTGATGGCCCATTGCAGCGCCTGCATCCCGCCGAGGCTCCCCCCCACGACTGCGGCAAAAGTGCCTATGCCGAGGCGGTCGGCAAGGCGCGCCTGGGATTCGACCCAGTCGTCGACGGTGAGCACCGGAAAATTCGCGCCATACGGCCTGCCCGTTTTCGGATCGATGCTAGCAGGCCCTGTCGAGCCATGGCATCCGCCCAGATTGTTGACGCCGATCACGAAGAAGGCGTCGGTATCGATCGGCTTGCCCGGCCCCACCATGTTGTTCCACCACCCGGCCGATTTCGGATCTTCGGAATGGAACCCCGCGACATGATGGTTTCCCGACAGCGCATGGCAGATCAGCACCGCATTCGATTTCGCTTCGTTCAACTCACCGTAGGTTTCATAAACGAGCTGATAGGAATCGAGCACCGCCCCGCTTTGCAGCGTGAGCGGAGAGTCGAGGCTGGCGCACTGCGGAACGACGATGCCTATATCCTGCATGATCAGGCATTCAACCGGTTGAGCAGCGCCCGGATCTTTTCGGGTTCGTCTGTTTTGAGCATTTTCTGGGTGATGGCGGCAACCTCGCCGACGCTCGATTTTAGCACCTGCCGCTTCACCGTGAGCAAATTGGCAGGATGCATCGAAAACTCCCTGAGGCCGAAACCGAGCAGCATGCGCGTGAGTTCGGCATCGCCCGCCATCTCCCCGCACACCGCCACCGGAACCCCTGCCTGGTTGGCGCTTCTGATCACATGGGAAACGAGATGCAGCACGGCAGGGTGAAGCGGGTCGTAAAGATGCGCCACGCTGTCGTCCGTGCGGTCTATCGCCAGGGTGTACTGGATCAGGTCGTTGGTGCCGATCGAAAGAAAGTCGAGCTTTTGCATGAAGAGCGGCAGGGCTAGGGCTGCTGCGGGAATTTCGACCATGCCGCCCACTTCGACGCCCTTGTCGTAAGGAATGTTCTCGGCATCCAGACTATGCTTTGCCTGCTCGATCAGGGCAAGCGTCTGGTTGAGCTCGGACGAACTCGACAGCATCGGAATCAGGATACGCAGCTTGCCGTAATGGGATGCGCGCAAAATGGCGCGCAGCTGCGTCCTGAAAACCTGGGGCTCTGCAAGACAAAGTCTGATCGCCCGAAGGCCCAGGGCAGGGTTGGCGCTCACTCTGGTGGTACCATTGAGGTGCTTGTCGGCCCCGAGGTCGAGGGTGCGTATGGTGACCGGCAGTCCCTTCATTTCCTGGACGACCTGGCGGTAGAATTCGAATTGCTCGTCTTCGTCCGGAAGTGTGTCCCGGTTGAGGAAAAGGAACTCGCTCCTGAACAGGCCGATGCCGGCAGCGCCGCTCTCCCTGACCTGCTTGACGTCCTGCGGCAACTCGATGTTGGCGTGAAGCTGGACAGGGGTTCCATCGAGCGTGCTCGACCGGGTCGACTTGATTCTTTTCAGCTTCTGTTTCTCGAGTTCCCACTGTTCCTGGAGCAGCTTGTATTCGGCAAGAACCGCCTTGTCCGGATCGACGATGACAGCGCCTCTCGTGCCGTCTATGATCAACAGATCGTTGTCCCTGATGAGCCTTCTGGCATTGTGCAGGGCGACGATGGAGGGGATGTTCAGACTCCTCGCGACAATGGTCGTATGCGAGGTCGTGCCGCCCAGGTCGGTGATGAAGCCGGAACATTGCAGCTCCTTGAGCAGGATGACGTCCGCAGGGCTGAGATCGTGCGCAACCAGGATGCTGCCCTGATCCCGGCTCTGCGCTTGCTGCTGTTTCTGGCCCAGCAGAACCTTGAGCACCCGCTCGACCACCTGGACGACGTCAGCCTTGCGTTCCCTGAGATAGCTGTCCTCGATCCTGTCGAATTGGGCGAGCAAATTCGCCATTTGCTGCTTGAGCGCCCATTCCGCGTTGCAATGCTGGGATTCGATAATCTGCTGCGGAACCTGCGAGAGCGTGGAATCGGCCAGAATCATGAGGTGCAGATTGAGAAAGGCACCGAGTTCCGCGGGAGAATCCGCAGGAATGGATTCGCGCAACGTCTCCAGCTCTTCCCGGGTTGCGGCAACAGCGGCTTCGAAGCGCGCGATCTCGGACGGAATCAGCTTCTGCGGCAGGTTGTAGTGCGAAACTTCGAGATGGGCATGCGAGATCAGGTGCGCGCGCCCTATCGCGATCCCGCCCGAAACGCCTGTTCCCTGGAGGAAGAAGCTCATTCGCCTTCCCCGAAATAATCCGCGACCAGAGCCGCGAGCGCTTCCAGCGCTTCAGCTTCGTCGGGCCCGCTGGCTTCGATCAACACCCGGGTTCCCCGGGTCGCGGCGAGCATCATCACCCCCATGATGCTTTTGGCATTGACCCGCCTGCTGTTGCGGGCGAGCCAGATTTCGCTCTCGTATTTTCCGGCGAGCTGGGAGAACTTCGCGGAAGCCCGAGCATGCAGCCCCAGCTTGTTGATGATCTCAACTTCCCGTTGCTGCATCATGGAAATCCCGTGAAAATGGAACGATGCCTTCGGTTCCGCCGGAGAGCGCCTTCTGAACCAGCGTCTCCAGGGACTCGTTCCGGTAGGTGAGCGCACGCACCAGCATGGGCAGATTGACTCCGGCGATGCCCTCGACTGTCCCTGGAATGGCCAGCTTCGATGCGATGTTGCATGGCGTTGCGCCATAGATGTCGGAAAAAACGAGAACCCCGTCTCCCTGATCGAGCTGCTTGACGAGCCTGATCGCCTGGGGGAGGATGGCCTGGGGATCGTCGTGAACACTGATCCCGATCTGCATCAGCAGGGGGGGCCTCTGGCCGATGACATGGCTTGCGCAGTGAATCAGGCTCTCGCCCAGCGTGCCGTGGGCCACGATCAGAATCCCTACCATATCCCTCCCGAAAATCTTGATTTTATCCCAAGTCGAATCGGCTTGATACGCCTTCAGTCGACGACGTCCGGATTAGCGTCCTTTTTCTCGAAGCTGAGTCGCTTCTCGAATGCCTTCGTGACGTGTATTCTGCCATTGGCATCGACCAGCAGCGCATCCTCCACACCCATTTCCTGGGCAGCCTGGCGCCATCCTTCGGGGCCGGATATGAAGATCGGTTTCGATGCCGCATCCGAAAGCGCGCCGGCATGCTCTCCTTTGTGAATCAATACGGTAACCGCCTCGACGCCTTGCGCAGGGTAGCCGGTGCGGGGGTCGATGATGTGGCAATAGCGCTTTCCGTCCAGGATGAAGTAACGCTGGTAGTCGCCGGACGTGCCGATCGCCTCCCCGTCATGCAGGTCGAGTTCCGCGATCGCCCCGGCCCCCCTGGGATTCTTGATGCCGACATGCCATGGTCGGCTTCCGTGGCTGCCCAGTGCCATGATGTTGCCGCCGATGTTGATCAGCGCATTCTCAACCCCGGCCTTCCGCAGCATTTCCGCAGCGACGTCGAGCGCGTATCCCTTGGCGAATCCGCCCAGATCGAGCTTGACGGCGGGATTTTTGCTGGAGGCGACATTGCCCTCGATCACGATGTCGTCCATTTGCGGGTTTTCCGAGACAAGCGCTTGTATTTTCCCGGGATCGGGCCGCACCGGCTTGAATTCGTCGTTCTGGAACCCCCACAATCCGATCAGACCGCCTATCGCGGGGTTGAACAGCCCCTTCGATTGGTCGGAAAGCCGGGTCGCATCGCGAATGATTTCCGCGATTTCGGGGGAGACCTTCTCCTGCTTACCCTCGACAAATGCCCGATTCAATTTCGTGATCTCGCTTGGCTTCCAGGCATGCAGCGTCTCGTGCATCTGCCCGAATTTCCGCATCACCCCATCGATCGCCTCATCCGCCTTCGATTTGCTTGTGCTGTAAACGCTCACTTCGACCAGCGTGCCGAATACATAGCGCTGCTGCTGGTACACCTGGTGGCTCGTGCAGCCCGAAACGAGCAGCATCAGCAGAAAAATCAGGCGCATCCGGATTCCAGCAGATCGATCACCTGCTTCGCCACGTCAAATCCCGTCTGGTCCAGGATTTCCTGCATGCAGGTGGGACTCGTGACATTGATCTCGGTGAGAAAATCCCCGATCACGTCGAGCCCCGCGAGGGTTATGCCGGCGGACCGGAGTACCGGGCCAACCGCATCAGCGATTTCCAGATCGCGCGCGGACAGGGGCCGGGCGACGCCTTTGCCGCCGGAGGCGAGATTGCCGCGCGTCTCCCCTTTCTTCGGAATGCGGGCAAGACAGTAGGGCGCGGGCACGCCGTCCACCATCAGGATGCGCTTGTCCCCCTGTTCGATTTCCGGAACGAAGCGTTGCGCCATGACTGTCCTTGTACCGTAGCCGGTCATGGTTTCGATGATGACGCCGATATTGGGGTCGTTTTCCCTTACCCTGAAAACGCCGGCCCCTCCCATCCCGTCTAGCGGCTTGACGATGATGTCCCGGTGCATGGCCAGAAATTCGCGCAAATCGAGTTCCCTCCTGGCGACCAGGGTGGGCGGGGTGAATTCCGGGAATTTCGCGATGGCAAGCTTCTCGTTCCAGTTGCGCAAGGCGGCCGGCCTGTTGACTACCTTCGCCCCGCCCTGCTCGGCAAGCTCCAGAAGCTGGGTGGCATAATAATATTCCATGTCGAAGGGGGGGTCCTTGCGCATCATGACCACATCGAATTCGGCCAGGGGGCAAGTGCGCGGATCTTCCGCCTCGAACCACTGGGGAATTTTTCCGGTGAGCCTGATTTCGCGGGAAACGGCCTGAATCACGCCATCTTTCAGGAGGACGTCCCCCATCAGCAGGACATGGATCTGATGCCCGCGGGAGGACGCCTCGCGCATCATCGCGAAGCTCGAATCCTTGCGGGTATCGATCCCTTCTAGCGGATCCAGAATGAAGGCGATCCTCATTCCGGGACCGTCCTTTCGATTTCGATCGCGGCAGCCAGGAGCGCAAGGCGCGCGACCACGCCGTAGGCATAAAAGCGGTTCATGATCGTATCGGGGTTCGCCTTGTAGTCGGGCAAGGAGCAGGCCGTCTCGAAGGCGAGCGGCACGAAATGCATTCCCGGCGCATTCAGGTTCTCGTCCGTTCCTCTGCCGGTGTGCACCCTGTAGAACCCCCCGACCACGAAATGGTCGATCATGTAGACCACGGGTTCGGCCACAGCCTCGTTGATGCTCTCGAAAGTATGCACGCCTTCCTGGATCAGGACATGGCTGACCGGCAGGCCCTCCTTGACGACCGCCATCTTGTTGCGCTGCTTTCTGTTGAGCCCTTTCACTTCATCTGGGCTCCTGACGCTCATCACGCCCATGCCGTAGGTCCCGGCGTCAGCCTTGACGATGACGAAGGGCTTCTCCCTGATGCCGTATTCGGCATATTTCTTCGCGGTCTTGTCGAGTATCGCTTCGACATGGGAGACCAGACACTCTTCCCCCACCCTTTCATGGAAATCGACCTTGACGCAGGTTTCGAAATAGGGATTGATGAGCCAGGGATCGATCCCGATCAGCTTCGAAAATTCTTCCGCCACCGCGTTGTAGGCCGCGAAGTGCTGGGATTTGCGCCGCGTCGCCCAGCCTGCATGAAGAGGCGGGAGAATCGCCTGTTCGATGTTTTTCAGGACATCCGGAATCCCGGCGGAAAGATCGTTGTTGAGCAGCACGATGCAGGGATCGAAGCCGTCGAGCCCGAGGCGATTCCCCTGTCGCCTGACCGGTTCGAGCAGCAGGCTTTCCCCGTTGGGAAGAGGAATTTCCGTGGGCGAGGCGATCTCCGGAATCAGCGTGCCTATCCTCACGTTCATCCCGGACTGGCGCAGGATGTAGGCGATGGCGGCCACATTCTGCAGGTAATAGAGGTTCCGGGTATGGTTTTCGGGGATGAGCAGCGCTCCCCTCGCATCCGGACAGATCTTTTCGATGGCGGACATCATCGCCTGAACGCATAGCGGCATGAATTCCGGGTTCAGGTTGTTGAACCCGCCCGGGAAAAGATTGGTGTCGACAGGGGCGAGCTTGAAGCCGCTGTTTCTCAGATCGACCGAGGCATAGATGGGCGTCGAATGCTCCTGCCACGCGCTCCTCAACCAGTGCTCGATGGAAGGCATCGCATCGAGTATCCGTTTTTCGAGTTCGAGCAGCGCACCGCTCAGGGCAGTCGTCAGATGGGGGACCATTTATTCTTCCGTTTCAATTTTCCGGGCGCCATGATGTTAAAATGCGGGTTTTGCAAGCGCCTTCGACCATGCTCACCACTTCCAATATTACCATGCAGTTCGGGGCGAAGCCCCTGTTCGAGAATGTTTCAGTCAAATTCGGCGACGGCAACCGCTACGGGCTCATCGGAGCGAACGGCTGCGGAAAATCGACATTTCTCAAGATTCTCGGCGGCGACCTCGAACCCAGTTCAGGCAATATCTCGCTCGATACCGGGGAGCGCCTCGGCAAGCTGCGCCAGGACCAGTTCGCATTCGAGGAGCATCGGGTCATCGATGCCGTGATCATGGGGCACGAGGAATTGTGGCACATCATGCAGGAACGGGAAAGGATCTACGCCCTGCCGGACATGACCGAAGAAGACGGCATCCTGGTGGCCGAACTCGAGGGGCGCTTTGCCGAACTGGACGGCTATACCGCGGAATCGCGGGCGGGCGACCTGCTGCTCGGAGTCGGCATTCCGACAAGTCAGCACTATGGACTGATGAAGGAAATCGCGCCGGGATTCAAGCTCAGGGTGCTGCTCGCCCAGGTGCTGTTTGCCGATCCCGAAATCATGCTGCTCGACGAGCCCACCAACAACCTCGACATCAACAGCATACGCTGGCTGGAAGACGTGCTCAACGAACGCAACAACACCATGATCATCATTTCCCATGACCGCCACTTCCTGAACAGCGTCTGCACCCACATGGCCGACCTCGATTACGGCGAAATCAGGATCTATCCCGGCAATTACGACGACTACATGATCGCCTCCACCCAGGTCAGGGAACGCCAGGCCGCCGACAACGCCAAGAAAAAGGCGCAGATTGCGGAACTGCAGTCTTTCGTCAGCCGGTTCTCGGCGAACGCCTCCAAGGCGAGGCAGGCGACTTCGCGCGCGCGCCAGATCGAGAAGATCAAGCTGGACGAGATCAAGCCCTCCAGCCGCGTCTCCCCGTTCATCCGCTTCGAGCTCGAAAAGCCTCTGAAGCGCCTTGCCCTGGAAGTTGCGCATCTTTCCAAAGGATTCGACGGCAAAGACGTGCTGCGAAATGTCGACCTGATGGTCGACGCGGAAGACCGCATCGCCGTGATCGGACCCAACGGGATAGGCAAGACCACCCTGCTGCGCACCCTCGTGGGCGACCTGGAGGCCGATTCGGGACAGATCAGGTGGGCGGAAAAGGCCGAAATCGGCTATTTCGCCCAGGATCATTCCGCGGATTTCGAGGAGGACATGAGCCTTTTCGACTGGATGCGCCAGTGGGGGAAGCCGGGAGACGACGATCAGGTGATACGCGGCACCCTGGGCCGCCTGCTGTTTTCCGGGGACGACGCCAAGAAAAGCGTCAAGGTGCTCTCCGGGGGAGAAAAGGGCAGAATGCTCTTCGGAAAACTGATTCTTTCCCGTCCCAATGTTCTCGTGATGGACGAGCCCACCAACCATCTCGACATGGAATCGATCGAATCGCTGAATCTCGCCCTCGAGCTTTTCAAGGGAACGCTGATTTTCGTCAGCCATGACAGGGAATTCGTCTCGTCTCTCGCCAACCGGATCATCGAACTGACCCCCTCGGGAGTCGTCGATTATCACGGCAATTACGAGGATTACCTGCTCAGGTCCTAATTCAAGGACTCAGAATTGACGAGCGCATGCCTGACCTTCCTGCCGACCAGGAAATAGGCAATCAGGGCAACGAAGGGAATGGATACCGCCTTGATCAGGACAGTATCCAGGTTCCAGTGGAAGCGCCCTTCGAGGGCATCCAGGATATAGCCGATCAAGTCGACCGAATAGTAGGTGAAAACGGCAATGGTCAGCCTTCCCACCGTCTGCTGCAGGCGGAGCTGGAGATGGAACCTGCGGTTCATCGCGGCGAGCAGATCCTGATTCTGCGCTTCCCGCCTGACGTCTATCCGGGTGCGCAGCAGCTGGCTCGCCTGACTGATGCGACTCGACAAGAGATCCAGCCATCTTTCGGCGGACTCGCAGGTATTTCTCGCGGGCTCCAGCCGCCTGTTGAGAAATCCCCCGAAAGTCGGAATGCCTTCCAGAGGGCTCTCGCGCAATTCGGCAAGCCTGTTCGCGACCACCCCGAAATAGGCGCGCGTCGCGGCAAAGCGGTAATAGGTGGATGAAATCAGCCCCTCCAGCCGATCTGCGAATTGGGAAATGTCTTCGAGCAGGGCCTCGTCGTTCTTCTCGCCGCCATGGGAAATGGCGCCGGTGATCCCGGTCAATTCGGCATCCATGGCCGGGATTTTCGAGATCAGCCTGCGCGCTTCCGGCAAGGCCATGAGGGCGAGCATGCGGTAGGTCTCGACATCCAGCAGGCGCAGCAGCAGCCTGCCGTTCTGGGTGGGCAGCATGCTGTTGGCGATCACCAGGAAGCGGCTGAAACCATCCTTCCCGATGCGAAAATCCGTGAAAACGAGACTCGAGCTGCTGCCTGCCCTGGAGCCCGCCAGAGTATCGGTTTCGAAGTAAGCCGCGATTTCAGCGAGCGGAGGCGGCGCATCGCGCGGGTCGCCGCGCATGACGCCGATATGCGCGGCGACCAGGGTTTTCCCGGGAATAGCCGCAAGCCAGTCGGCCGGAACATGATGGGTCACGGGTTCCGAAAAAGGATTGCCGAAATCTCCCTGTTTCACGAAAGTATAGCGGGTGAATTCCTGGTGCCTTTCGACCTTCAGGCGGAAAGCTCCCATATCCAGGTGCAGGTTCTTCGATTCCTGGCCGGAGAGAGTCTGCCCGAAAATTTCGCACAATGCGCCAAGATGCCGCCACTCGTTCGCCCTTTCCTCCTCGCCGACGAGCAAAACGATGAAGGAAACCCGCTCCGGCGGCACCAGCTTTTCATACTGGTGCGTATGCACTTCGTCGTTGAGTTCGCAGCGCAGGCTGTAGTCTTCGGGCAGCTTCATCGGCCCCATATTGGCACAGGCTTTTCCAAAAGACAACGGCATGGTTGCGCCATCGCCTGCGGACTCCTATGATTATGGGCATGCCTTTACGACCGGCCGATCCATGAAGAAAAAAATACTGCTGCCCATCCTGAGCCTCGCAATTCTCGCAGGGGCAGTCCTCGCCTGGCAGCATTCGCGCGAGGACAGGACGACACCCGGCAAGCTGACCCTTTACGGCAATGTCGACATTCGGCAGGTGCAGGTCGCCTTCAAGGGTTCCGAGCGCATCGCAAAAATGCTCGCCAGGGAAGGCGATGCGGTAAAGAAGGGAGAGCTCCTTGCCGTGCTGGACACGGACAGGCTGAAAGCGAATGTCGAACTCAGAAAGGCCGAATTTTCCGCCCAGCAGCAGGTCGTGGAGCGCCTCGAATCCGGAAGCCGCCCGGAGGAAATCGGCAAGGCGAGAGCCGAGCTTGATGCTGCCAGAATCGATGCGGCGAATGCCGCACGCACTTACCTCAGGCTGAAAGATCTCGCATCTCGCCATTTCGTCTCCGATCAGCAGGCCGACAATGCCAGGGCTGCTGCGCAAGCCGCCGAAGCCAGATCAAAGGCGGCGGCAGAAGTGTTGCGGCTTGCCGTGAAAGGTCCGCGCAGGGAAGACATCGAATCCGCAAAAGCCGCGCTGAAAGCCGACGAGGCGGGACTTGCTCTCGCAGCCATCGACCTCGACAACGCCAGCCTCCGTTCGCCATCCGACGGCATCATCCGCGACAGGATACAGGAGCCGGGCGACATGACCTCCCCGGAGAAGCCGGTCTATACGCTGGCATTGACCGACCCGGTATGGGTGAGAGCCTATGTGCCGGAATCCGATCTGGGCAGGCTGAAATTGGGCATGGCTGCGGAAGTCGAGACCGACAGCTATGCGGGCAGGAAGTACCGTGGCTGGGTCGGCTATATCTCGCCGAGCGCGGAATTCACGCCCAAATCCGTGGAAACTGCAGAACTCAGGACCAGCCTTTCCTATCAGGTCAGGATATTCGTGTGCAATCCAAGGAACGAATTGCGCCTCGGCATGCCGGCGACAGCGACCGTCTCCCTGCTCGACCCGATCAAGGCGGCCCCTTGCAGGAAACCCTGACCCCTGCGCTCGAAGCCTCCCGCCTTTCCAAGACCTTCCCGGCAGGAGAGCGCAGGACAACCGCTCTGGATGATGTCAGCTTTGAGGTGAGGCACGGCATCGTCACGGGACTCATCGGCCCCGACGCAGCCGGAAAATCGACCCTGATGCGGCTCGCCGCAGGACTCCTGGCTCCGGATTCTGGATCGATCAGGGTCGCGGGCCTCGACGCCACGCGCCAATCTCTCGAAGTGCAGAGCAGCATCGGCTACATGCCCCAAAGATTCGGGCTATACGAGGACCTCACCGTTCAGGAAAATCTCGACCTGTATTCCGATCTCCAGGGTGTTTCCGATGAAGACCGCCCCGCAAGGCACGAAGAACTGCTCGGCATGGCAGGGCTCGATCCATTCAGGAAAAGGCTGGCGGGAAAGCTCTCCGGCGGGATGAAGCAGAAGCTCGGCCTCGCCTGCGCTCTGGTGAGGCAACCCTCGCTGCTGCTGCTTGACGAGCCCACCGTGGGGGTGGACCCGGTATCGAGGCGCGAGCTCTGGAGCATCGTGTATCGCCTGGTAAAGGAGCAGGGAACGAGCGTTCTGCTCAGCACGGCCTATCTCGACGAAGCGGAACGCTGCGACGAGGTCATCCTGCTGCACGAAGGCCGTCTGCTCGACCAGGGCTCTCCCGAATCGCTGCGCGAACCGATGAAGGGCAGAGTCTTCGCGGTGAAAGCCGCAGATATTTCCAAGCGCATCCTTCAGGCAAATCTCTCCCGGGAGGCGGGGGTCATTGACGCCCTGATCCACGGGGATCATGTCCGCGTCGTGATGGAAAGCCAGTCGCCTCCCGCCTCCCGCCCCGGCATGGCAATTTCGCCGCTTCTCCCGAGATTCGAGGACAGCTTCATCACCCTGCTGAAAGGCCCGGCAGCGCCGGTTCATGCAATCACGCAAGGCAAATCCGTTTCCGCAACGACAGGCACGGTGATCGAACTGGAGAACCTGCAAAGGCGCTTCGGGGATTTTTATGCGGTGAAGAATGTCAGCTTCTCGGTATCCCAGGGAGAAGTTTTCGGATTGCTCGGCGCAAACGGCGCAGGCAAGTCGACCACTTTCAGGATGCTGTGCGGCCTGCTCCCCCCTTCAGGCGGAAAGCTGCGCGTGGCCGGAGTCGATCTTCGGCATGCCGCATCGAAAGCGCGCGCGAAAATCGGCTACATGTCCCAGAAATTCTCGCTCTATGGCAACCTCAGCGTCCTCGAAAACCTGCGCTTCTTCGGGGCCGCATACGGTCTTTCCGGAAAAATCGGAACGGAAAGGATCCAGTGGGCCATGGCCGAATTCTCGCTGTCCGAGGTCAGTGATACCGTCAGCGGGGATCTTTCTCTGGGCTACAAGCAGCGGCTTGCGCTCGCATGCGCCCTGATGCATGAACCGGATATCCTCTTCCTGGACGAGCCGACTTCGGGCGTCGACCCGCTTGCCCGCCGCGAGTTCTGGCGACGCATCAACGAACTCGCCGTCCGGGGCGTCACCGTCATGGTGACGACCCATTTCATGGAAGAGGCGGAATACTGCGACCGCCTCGCCATCATGGCATCGGGGGAAATATTGAAGATAGGCACGCCCGCCGAAATCAAGGCCAGCGCAAAGTCCGAGAATCCGAGCATGGAAGATGCCTTCGTCGAACTGATCCAGGCAAGGGAATCGGCATGAGCATCCGGCTCAATGGGCTGATCAGGAAGGAATTCCTGCAGATCGTGCGCGATCCGAGCAGCATCGCGATCGCATTCCTGATGCCGCTCATCCTGCTGCTCCTCTTCGGCTACGGCGTGTCCCTCGATTCCGAGCATATTCCGCTCGGACTGGTGGTCGAAGCGCCCAGCGCCGACACGTCCAATTTCACCGCCGAATTCCACGAGTCGCGCTACTTCGAAACCTTCGCTTATGCGAACACCCGAAATGCGGTGCAGGCCATGATGGCAGGCAGAATCAATGCCGTCATCGTGCTGCGGCAGGATTTTGCCAGGCAATTGCGGCAGCCGGATGGCGCACCGGTGCAACTCATTCTCAACGGCGTCGACGAAAACACCGCCAGGATCATCTCTGGCTATGTCGATGGCAGCTTCCAGAACTGGCTCGAGCATGACGCCGCCCTGCGCGGCATTCATTCCGAAATTCCGGTCAGGATAGAGCAGCGCATCTGGTTCAACAGCGAACTCAGGAGCCGGAATTTTCTGGTTCCCGGGCTGATCGCAGTGATCATGACGCTCATCGGGGCGCTACTCACCGCGCTCGTGATGGCGCGGGAATGGGAGAGAGGAACCATGGAAGCGCTCCTCGTCACGCCGGTATCGATGAACGAAGTGATACTCGGCAAGCTGATCCCCTATTTTCTGCTGGGCATGGGCGGGCTTACGCTCTCGGTCGCCATGGCGCTATGGCTTTTCGAAGTGCCCTTGCGCGGCTCCCTCTGGGTCCTGCTTGCAGCATCGGCGCTCTTCCTCATCACGGCGCTCGGCATGGGCCTCTTGATCTCCTCGGTGGCGAAGAACCAGTTCGTTGCGGGCCAGATCGCCATCATCGGCACATTTCTGCCGGCATTCATCCTTTCCGGCTTCATTTTCGACATCAACAGCATGCCGAAAATCGTCCAGGCCATCACCCATGTGATCGCTGCGCGCTATTATGTCGCCATACTGCAAACGCTCTTTCTGGCTGGCGACGAATGGCAGGTGATCCTGCCGAATGCCGCCGCCCTCGTTCTGCTGGCAGCCCTCTTCCTAGGGCTCACCTGGCGCAATACCAAAAAACGGCTCGAATAGCATGTGGACAAGAATTCTCGCCCTGATGATCAAGGAGTTTCTTTCCCTGCTGAAGGACAGGAAGGGACGCCTAGTGCTGGTCGTCCCGCCCCTGATCCAGCTTCTTGTGTTCGGCTATGCGGCAACCTTCGAACTCAAGCAGGTGCCTTATGCAGTCTATTCTGAAGACAGGGGAAATGTTTCGAGAGATCTTCTCGCAGCCTTCAGGGGGTCTTCCAGCTTCAGTCTGGTGGCGCAATTGCAGAATGAGCGCCGGATAGCTCCCCTCATCGAGGGCAAGCAGGTACTGATGGTGCTACGCATCGGACCGAATTTCAGCGCGGATCTTTTGAGCGGCAAGACCGCCCGAGTCCAGATCATCACGGACGGGAGAAATTCGAATACGGCGATGCTGGTGGTCAATTACGCCGGATCCATCGTGAAAAATTTCAGCGGCGCATGGGCGGCACGCCGGGGAGGCGCCATGCCCGTGCATATCGAAACCCGTGCCTGGTTCAATCCCAACCTGGAAAGCCGCTGGTTTTTCGTCCCGGGCATAGTGGGGCTGCTCACGCTGCTCGTGACGATGCTGGTCACGGCCCTTTCGGTTGCAAGAGAGCGGGAACAGGGCACATTCGACCAGTTGCTCGTCACCCCCATGAACCCTGTTGAAATCCTGATCGGAAAAGCCCTGCCGGGATTTCTGATCGGCATTGCCGAGGCGACGCTGGTCACGCTGGCAGCGGTTTTCTGGTTCAAGGTCCCGTTTCTCGGAAGCATTGCGACGCTTTACGTCGGCATTTTCCTGTTCCTGCTCTCCGCAGTGGGCGTGGGGCTGATGATCTCCTCGATCGCCGTGACCCAGCAGCAGGGACTGCTCGGCGCATTCTTCTTCATGGTGCCGGCGATCATCCTGTCGGGCTTCGCCACACCGATCCGGAACATGCCCGCTATCGTCCAGGATCTCACCCTGATCAATCCGATGCGTTATTTTCTGGTCGTGCTCAGAGGGGTCTTTTTGCAGGGAACGCCATTTCGTCTGCTGATTCCCGAACTATGGCCCCTGGCCGTCATCGGCATCGCCTCGCTCGCGGTAGCCGGATGGCTGTTCAGAAACAGGATGTATTAGCCGAAAAGCGTAATCGATCGGTAGGCAATCAGGCAGCCGAACAGAAAGAGGCCGATTGCCCAGAGCAGCCTGTTCTTCTGGACGAAGAAATGATGGAAAAGGATGAGGAAGGTGATCGCCATGAAGGCCGGAGCGAGCCTCGCCACATGAATCATGAAAGGTTCCTGCATGTCCGCCTCCCTGTCTTTTCCGAATTCTACTCCATCCCCAACAAAAAAAGGGGGCGCACGGCCCCCTGAAGTTGGGTGAGTGAACTTATTCGACGTGCTCGCCGTGCAGGCTGATGTCGAGCCCTTCGCGCTCCTCTTCTTCGCTGACGCGCAAGCCGATCACCATGTCGATGACTTTCAGGATAATGAAGGTCATGATGCCGCCGTATACCAGGGTCGTGCCCACGCCCAGCGCCTGGGTCATGAGCTGCCCGCCGTTGCCTTCCAGCATGCCCGCGGTGCCGCCGATGTCCTTGATTGCGAACACGCCGGTGAGCAGTGCGCCCACGATGCCGCCCACGCCGTGCACGCCGAAGCAGTCGAGCGAATCATCGTAGCCCAGTTTCGCCTTGAGCCAGGTTGCAGACCAGAAGCAGATCACGCCGGCTGCGACCCCGATCACGAGGGATCCGACGGGGCCAACGAAGCCGGAAGCCGGGGTAATCGCAACCAGACCAGCGACTGCGCCGGAAGCGATGCCCAGGACCGAAGGCTTGCCCTTGGCTATCCATTCCGCGAACATCCAGCCAAGCCCTGCAGCCGCGGTTGCGATCTGGGTGACTGCCATGGCCAATCCGGCACGGCCGTCAGCTGCGACAGCGGAGCCCGCATTGAAGCCGAACCAGCCCACCCACAGGAGAGAAGCGCCGATCACCGTGAGGATCAGGTTGTGGGGTGCCATCGGCTCCTTGCCGTAACCCAGACGCTTGCCGAGAACGAGCGCCGTGACGAGACCGGCGATACCCGCATTGATGTGAACCACGGTGCCGCCCGCGAAGTCCAGTACGCCCTTGGCAGCCAGCCAGCCGCTCGGCTCCCACACCCAGTGCGCGATCGGCGAATACACCACGAGGGACCAGATTGCGATGAACAGCATCATCGCGGAAAACTTCATCCTGTCCGCAAATGCACCCGTGATGAGCGCCGGGGTGATGATCGCGAAGGTCATCTGGAACATCATGAATACCGACTCGGGTATGGTCTGCGCAAGGTGAGAGACTGCCACCTTGGAACCGTTGACGAAGAACATGCCATTCAGGAACAGCCTGTCGAATCCGCCCAGGTAGGGACTGCTTCCCGGGGTGAACGCCAGACTGTATCCCGCGACCATCCACAGCACGGTTACCAGGCAGGTGATGGCGAAGCTTTGCATCAGGGTCGCCAGCACGTTCTTCTTGCGCACCATGCCGCCGTAGAAAAGCGCGAGACCCGGGATGGTCATCAGCAGCACCAGCGCCGTCGATGTCAGCATCCAGGCATTGTCTCCGGAGTTGATCTTGGAAACATCCGCCATGAAGGGTGCCGTGGGAGCTGCCGGAGCCGCAGCAGGGGCTGCCGGAGCCGCAGCGGCAGGCGCCGCGGCAGGAGCGGATGCGTCGTCAGCGAAGACCGGCGCACTGAAACACAAGGCCCCGAAAAGCGAGAGCAATAACCAAAACTTTCTCATCATGTTCTCCTTAAAGTGCGTCCGGGCCGGTCTCGCCGGTACGGATGCGGATGACCTGGGAAAGGTCGGTGACGAATATCTTGCCGTCCCCGATCTTTCCCGTCCTGGCGGTTTTCTCGATGGCTTCTATGACTTGGTCGAGCAACTCGGCCTTGATCGCAGCCTCGATCTTCACTTTAGGCAGGAAGTCGACGACATATTCGGCACCCCGATACAGCTCGGTATGTCCCTTCTGACGCCCGAAACCCTTGACTTCGGTGACGGTGATGCCCTGCACGCCTATGGCGGAGAGGGCTTCCCGCACCTCGTCAAGCTTGAACGGCTTGATGATTGCAGTTACGATTTTCATGTCATCTCCTTGAGATAGGATTTAGAACTGGTAGATAGCTTCCAGGGCATAAGTCATCTGGGTGCTCTTTCCCGTATTGTCTGCATTCAGGAAGTAATTCCCACTCGACTTGTCCTGGCGGATTTCGGCGCGCAACTCTGTGCTCTTAACCGGCGCAAAGCCCAGCGTAACGGTATTCGACTTCAAACGCTGCGAAATTCCGGACCGGAACCCCTGAGGATCGTCGAAATTCTCGTTGCGGTAGGCAACGCGCCACTGATCGTTGATGTGGTAATTCGCGTAGAGCGCCAGGGAATGCCATTTCGCATTGACCGTAGTTGCTGTCGCGAGGGACTGCCCGTACAGGATATTTCCTGTCGCGAGCGAGGCGTTATCCTGTTTGGCAGTGGCATAATCGGCCACCAGCGTCAGCTTGGACGTGGCATTGACTGTGCCTACCATGTCCAGATAGCTTCCCGTTCCGGGCATCGCCGACATCATCCCCTTGCCCTGATAGTAGGACGTGTTGAGGGAGAACATGCTGTTCGGCGCGATGTCGATGCCGAGCTCGGCTGTTTTGCCATTCGTGGCAGAATTGACCTGGTCGAAGCCGTTGTTGACGCCGGCGATCAGGGTCAGGTAATCAGTCGCCACATAAGTGGCGCGTACCCCGGTATGGGTATAGGGTCCCCATCCGAACATCCAGGCGCGCGTGTAGTTGAAGTTGGACGGGCTGGTGATGAGCTCTGCGCCAGCCAGCGTCGCAAATTTTCCGCCAATGACAGTCAGCCCGCCCGTCGCATAGCTGCCATATGCCTGCGTCAGATCGAACGAATGGGAAGCGGTGTTCGAACCCAGGCCGGAAGAAGCCACGGTTGCCGCATCCTGACCGGCCGTCATGTTGACGTAGCCGCCGAAACCTTCCTTGGGCTGCTTGGCGATGATCACCGCAAACTGCTGCATGTTGAAGGAGCTGTAGTCTTTGCCCTGCGTCGCCCCTTGAGTGTCGAATATATGCGAATTTCCTGCCGTGCCGCCCACGATGGGCCCAGCTGCGGAATTGGTAAACAGACCGGTGCTGTTCAGGTTGTTATAGGCCACGTCGAAATAACCTGTCAGGGAAATTCCCGAAGTATCCAGAATCTGGGAAAGCGTCGGGATCGAAGCGCTATTGTCAGCCATCGCGACCGCAGGGATCGAAAGGATGCCGGCGGCGATGAGAGAATGGGTCAATTTGTTCACGGTGATAACTCCCTTTTTTGTGGATGAAAAAACTACAGGCATCTACAAGCACTTACCGTGCCAACATTCAATTGATAATATTTTCAAGTAGTTGCGTATATTTTTCGGCATTGCCCTGTGAAAATTGACCCTTGTTGGTGCGCCATGCACCATGAGCGGGCATGACCATCCGCTGGAGCATTTTCGGAAATCGGATGCCTGCGGATATCGAGAATTTTGCTACACTTCAGAAATCCAAAATCACGAGGAAAAATCATGATCAACCAGAAACTGCTGGACGAAATCGGAGCCAAGGTGAGCGAAGTGATGGCGTCCTCCCCCGCGAAGGATGTCGAAAAGAACGTCAGGGCCATGCTTGCCAGCATATTCGCCAGGATGGATCTCGTGACCCGCGAAGAATTCGACGTTCAGAAGGAAGTGCTGCTGAGAACGAGAGAAAAGCTGGGGCATCTGGAGGAGCGCGTGGCCGAACTCGAGAAGGCGGCGCTGAAGCCCGAAGAATGAAGTTTCCCGATGAGCCTCGCTGTCCTTTACAGCAGGGCGCTCTACGGGCTGGACGCCCCGCTCGTGACCGTGGAAGTGCATATCGGAGCGGGGCTGCCAAGCTTCACCATCGTGGGACTGCCCGAGCTTGAGGTCAGGGAAAGCCGCGACAGAGTCCGCTCCGCCCTGCTGAACGCCCGGTTTTCATTCCCCTCGCGGCGCATCACCGTGAACCTCGCCCCCGCCGACTTGCCGAAGGAGAGCGGGCGTTTCGATCTGCCCATCGCAATCGGCATTCTCGCCGCATCGAACCAGATTCCCGGGGACAGGCTCCATCATTACGAGTTCGCCGGGGAGCTCGCCCTCTCCGGCGAACTGCGTCCGGTCAGGGGCGTCCTGGCAATGACGCTCGTAGCGAAGCGGGACGGGCGTGCGTTCATATTGCCCTTTGAAAATGCGCGCGAGGCCGCCATCGTGAAATCGGCCGCCATCCATCCCGCACACTCCCTCGCCGAGGTATGCGCTCACCTCGCCGCGGTCGAACCCATTCCGGAATTCTCCGCAACTCCCCGTACAAATGAGGTCCTCTACCCGGACTTCAGCGAAATCAAGGGCCAGATTCGCGCCAAGCGCGCGCTCGAAATCGCGGCATGCGGCAGGCACAGCGTTCTCATGATCGGCCCGCCCGGCACCGGAAAATCCATGCTGGCCGCAAGCTTTCCCGG
>Ga0315298_1003846_pt1 | contig 23192 bp, 23 predicted proteins | sample WHS_1_MG_FD_203077 | JGI IMG/M metagenome (GOLD analysis project Ga0315298, IMG submission 203077) | Extremophilic microbial mat communities from Washburn Hot Springs, YNP, Wyoming, USA - WHS_1_MG | ecosystem: Environmental > Aquatic > Thermal springs > Hot (42-90C) | place: USA: Wyoming...
GTATCCTATTGATGTTGTTTGCTGTTTCTGAGCAACGCTTGCCTTTGGTCTTATCCAGCGACAAAGTTGACGATCACGATAGAGACGATCACGATAGAGAGGAAACCATGGAATCCTGCATCGAAGTTTATCCGGTCAAAATGAACGGCGCGCCTGTCTGGAAGTTCCGAGTGAGCCGCGACGCCGGCGTGATCTATGGCTTCTCCAAGCATGCGACCCGCGATGAGGCGGTAGCGACGGCCAGAAGCAATCCGGCCAACGCCAAGCTGCCGGTCAGAGAGATCGTTCCACCTCGCCCCTAGTAGCGGGAGTGCCGTGATCGGAACGTTTCGGCTACTCCATTTGGGCTCCCGTTACCGGGGTAAGACGCTTGGCGCTTGCAAAGCGCGCCATGGGGGCTCGGCTTGCCGGGGATTGGCAATGCAGGGACCTCGCCAGGGGCAGCTGGCGTTTTTTCCGCTGCATATCCGAGCTGGTGCCGGGTGATGCGCGGCCATGGCCGCTGCGCCATTGCTCTGGCGCTGGTCATCCTGGGGATGTCCGGATGGGCCCGGGCCGAAGACTGGTGGGCAGCGGCCAGGACGGCGGTGGCGGAGCGCTGGTCGGCGGCGACGGCCAATCTACCGGCTTCGCCAAGCACGGTACCTGCCGTGGGCAGCATCCAGGTGGCCTTTTCGCCGTCAGGGGGCGCGACGGCGGCCATCGTTGCGGCGTTGGGAGAGGCGCGGCAGCGGCTTTGGGTGCAGGCCTATAGTTTCACCAGTGCGCCCATTGCCAAGGCGGTGCTGGCCGCGGCGAAACGCGGGGTGCAGGTGACCGTCCTGCTGGACAAGAGCCAGCGTACCCAGCAGTATTCCGAGGCCGATTTTTTTGCCAATCAGGGGGTGCCGGTCTACATCGACGACCAGCATGCCATTGCCCATAACAAGGTGATGATCATCGATGGAGGCACGGTCATCACGGGCAGCTTCAATTTCAGCAGGGCGGCGGAGCAGTCCAACGCGGAGAACCTCCTGATTTTGCGCGGCAACCCTCCCCTGACGGCACTCTATGCGCAAAATTTCCGTTTTCACCTCAGTCACGCAACGCCCTACCGGCCGCGCCACGGCCGGGATTGAGGGCATGGCCAAAACGGCCTTGCCGCCACACGGATCCTGCCAACTGCCGGATCCAGGTTATACCAGCCCCTCCAGGATCTGGACGTCCACCCATTCGCCCGCCGCTGCCCCGGCGCTTTGGGCAGGGAGGACGATGAAGCAGTCGGCATGGGCCATACCGCTCAGGATATGGGAGGACTGGGCACCGATACCGGCCACCTGCAAGCCGGTTTCGCTCCGGAGCAGGCGGCCGCGCTGGAAATCGGTGCGGCCGGGTTTCTTCCGGAGGGCCTCGGCCAGGGGCAGGCGTAGGGTAAGGGGCAGCCAGGGACCGAGGCTGCCCATGCGCTTGAGGATGGCTGGCCGGACGAATTGGTAAAAAGTGACGATCATGGATACCGGATTGCCGGGCAGGCCAAAGAAGGTGGCTGCGCCGAGCTGGCCGAAGGCCAGGGGCCGTCCTGGTTTCATGTTGATTTTCCAGAAGTTGACCTGACCCAGGCTGCGCAACAGGCCCGAGATGTAATCGGCATCGCCCACGGAGACGCCGCCCGTGGTGATGACCATGTCGGCCATGCCGGCGGCCTGCTGGAGGGCGGCTTCGAGGGCCGCAGGGTCATCGGCAACGCGTCCCAGGTCGAAGACCTCGCAGTCCAGTCGCCTGAGCATGGCGTGCAGGGTATAGCGATTGCTGTCATAGATCTGGCCGCTACCCAGGGTCGCTCCGAGAGGGCGCAACTCGTCGCCGGTGGAGAAAAAGGCGACGCGCAGACGGCGATATACGGAGACTTCGCTCACGCCGAGGGCGGCGAGGACCCCCAGCCGGGCGGGACGCAGAAGAGTGCCGGCGGGGAAGGCGAGGGCGCCTTGGCGCAAGTCTTCCCCGGCGAAGCGGACGTTGGCCTTCGCCGCCACCGGGGCGCTGGGCGTGACCATGTCGTCATGGATCTCGGCCTCCTCCTGAATCAGTACGGCATCGGCCCCCTCGGGAAGCACGGCGCCGGTCATGATGCGCACGCATTCACCGGGCCCCACGCGACCGGCGAAGGGATGGCCGGCAAAGGCCTTGCCGATGATGCGGCGCGCCGACCCCAGGTCCCCGCTGCGGAGGGCATAGCCGTCCATGGCGGAATTGGGCCAGGCAGGCACATCGACGGGAGCCAGAACGTCCTCGGCGAGAATCCGGTCCAAGGCAGCGTAGAGGGGGAGGGACTCCCGATCCTGGACCGGAAGGCTCGCGGCGAGGATGGCGGTGGTGGCTTCTGCAACGCTCCGGGCGTTGGGGTCGTGCTCGTTATCGCTGCCGCAATGGGCCATTCGTCTGCTCCTTTGAATACCAATGCCAGATAAAATCGGCCACCGCCCGGGGCGCATTGAGATCCAGCCGCGGCTGGTGGCCGGGGATGGGCCCATCGCTGGCCACCGCCAGGATCCGCTCATCGTCCGGGGCTAGCAAGGCCTTGCCCTGGGCCGGACGGTGGACCTCGATCTTGGGAATGGCCAGGGCCTTCCACCCTTCCACGAGCACCAGATCCATCGCGGGATCCAGGGCCTCCAGCAATTCCGCGAGTCCTGCCGCAACGGGTGCCTGACGGGCCATGAACCAGCGTTGGGGGCCGGTGAGGAGCACGGTCTCGGCACCCGCTTCCCGCAGCCGGTAACTGTCCTTGCCGGGCTGATCCCATTCCACATCGTGATGGGTGCTTTTCACCGCGGCCAGACGCATGCCCCGTTGCCGCAGCAGGGGCAGGATTGCGCAGAGCAGGGTGGTTTTACCGCTACCGCTATATCCTACAATACCAAGCGCGATCATTCCAGGTCCTCGGGATGGTTGCAGTTGCGGAAACTCTCTGCCGGCAGGGTCAGGGTGCGATAGTCGAGTTCACGAAACCAGTCCTGGGCGCGCCGCCCACCCCTTTCCAGATAATGAAGCAGGTAGGGGGCGAGCCCGCTCCGGCACAGGCAGAGCACCGCCTGCCAGTGGGTCTCGCTGCGCGCCACCACGATATCGCTTTGCCCCCGCGCCTCCCAAAAGCGCGCCGCGATATCCTCGGGAAGGGCGGGGCTATCCACCGGGAGGCTCAGCAGCCAGGGTTGCCGCGCCGCCTGCAGGCCCGCCAGGAGGCCCTGGAGGGGGCCCTGGAAACCGGGTTGAGGATCCGTGAGCACCGGATAGCCCAGTTGGCCGTAGCGATCCAGATTGCGGTTGGCGCTGATGACGATCTCCGCAACGGGGCCTTTGAGGCGTTGCAAGGCCTGATCGATCAAGGGCCGGCCGTGCCAGGACAGCCAGCCCTTGTCTGCGCCGCCCATGCGCCGCCCGGCCCCGCCGGCCAGAATGAGACCCGTAATGGGCAAAGGGACGGTCACGGCATGCTGCCGTTCCGCTGCTTCGGTCCCGGCGCCGGGCAATGGCTGTCTTTCCAATTTCGTTACCATCGGTCATCCGGCACAGCGGAATCGGTAAATGGAGCCGCCATGGCCCCCCCCTTCTGCCGTGAAAAAAGAGTTCATGTTATCCTTTCACAAATAGGTTCCGCTGGGAATTGGGAGAACTCCATGTGGGATTGGTTACGCGGGAAAAATGACCCGGCCCGGGCCCCGGCCGGCGTAGTGGTGGATGCGGGCATACCACCCCAGGAACGGGTGGCCGAACTGCCTTTGCCGGAGCCCTTGTTTATTGCCCATTATAACGGCTTCGGCGAGCTGGCCGAGAACGCGGAACTGCGGGCCTTGCTTCTGGCGACGGCACGGGCGGGCGATTTCCTGCGCGATTTGCCGCGCCGCAGCGCCCAGCGCTTGGCGGCAGAGGCCGGGCTGGAAGCGCGTTTCGGCGTTTCCGCGGATACGGTGGCGCGCTTTTTCCGGGTCTTGCATGGGGAAATCACCCGGCGTATGTATCTGGAGGCCGCACGCCAGCGCGAAGGGGCGGTCGGGGTGAGCTTTTCCCTGAGCCATCCGGAACAGGCCACCGGGCCCCAGCGCCGCATTGTCGAGGCCGATGACTTTGGGCTGGGCGCCGGGGTTTACCCGTTTACCCATATCCCTGAAAATCCTGAGCCGGGCAAGGAAAATCCCTATATTATCCGCGTTGTCATGAAAAAGGATCTGGCATGAAGAAAATCGCCATTTTTGCCGGTGACGGCATTGGCCCGGAGATCGTCGCCAGCGCTCGCCTGGTACTGGATGCGGTCAATACGGCCGCAGGCCTGCATCTGCAGTGTATGGAGGGAGCCGTGGGAGGGGCGGCCATCGATCGGTGCGGCGACCCGCTGCCTCCGGAATCCCTGCAGATGGCCCTGGAGGCCGATGCGGTCCTCCTCGGCGCCGTGGGGGGGCTCCAATGGGACGCCCTGCCGCCCGCCCAGCGTCCGGAGCAGGGTCTGCTGCGTCTCCGCAAGGGATTGGATCTGTACGCCAATCTGCGGCCGGTGCAGATCTTTCCCCAACTCCTGGCTGCATCGCCGCTGCGGCCGGAATTGGTCCGGGATGTGGATATCCTGGTGGTGCGCGAACTCACCGGGGATATCTATTTTGGCCAACCGCGGGGCAGTGAGACGGGCCCCGACGGCTTGCGTCGCGCCTTCAACACCATGGTGTACGATGAAGCCGAGATTCGCCGTATTGCCCATGTGGGCTTTCGGGCGGCCCAAGGGCGGCGCAAGCAGTTGTGCTCGGTGGACAAGGCCAATGTCCTGGAAACCACCCGTCTTTGGCGGGAGGTCGTTACGGAGGTGGCCCGGGAGTACCCCGATGTGGCCCTGAGCCATATGTATGTGGACAACGCCGCCATGCAACTGGTCCGCGCCCCGGCGCGATTCGACGTGCTGCTTACGGGCAATATCTTCGGCGATATTCTCTCCGACGAGGCGAGTCAACTTACGGGATCCATCGGCATGCTGCCGTCGGCCTCCCTGGGGGAGGGACGGGCCATGTACGAGCCCATCCATGGGTCGGCGCCGGACATCGCCGGCCAGGACAAGGCCAATCCCCTGGCCACCATCCTTTCGGTGGCCATGATGTTGCGTTATTCCCTGGGGGCCGAGGACTGGGCCGAGCGGGTGGAGCGGGCGGTGGTGCGCGTGCTCGACAGCGGCTATCGGACGGCAGATATTGCGAGCCCGGGAACGCATCTGCTCGGGACCCGGGCCATGGGCCAGGCAGTCGTCGCCGCACTGGCGCAGATTGATGAAGGAATATGATGAAAAAACAAAATTACAACGTTGCCATTCTCGGCGCTACCGGCGCCGTCGGGGAAACGATGCTGGAGATCCTCCAGGAACGCCAATTCCCGGTGGATCAACTCTTCCTTTTGGCCAGCAGCCACTCCGCCGGCAGCAAGCTGCTGTTTCGCGGCCACTATCATACGGTGCAGGACGCGGCGGATTTCGACTGGTCGCAGGTCGACATCGGCCTTTTTTCGGCGGGGGCCAAGATTAGCGCCGAATATGCCCCCAAAGCCGCGGCGGTCGGCTGCGTGGTCATTGATAATACCTCGCAGTTTCGCTACGACGACGAGATCCCCCTGGTGGTGCCGGAGGTGAACCCGCAGCGCATTGCCGATTATCGCCGCCACGGCATCATTGCCAACCCCAACTGTTCTACCATCCAGATGCTGCTGGTCCTCAAGCCCATCGCCGATGCCGTAGGCATCGAACGGGTGGTGGTGGCCACTTATCAGGCGGTGAGTGGCGCCGGGCACCGCGCCATCAACGAGCTGGGTGCGCAGACCATGGCGATTTATACGCATCAGGAACCGGTCTGCGAGGTCTTTCCCCAACGCATCGCCTTCAACTGCCTGCCGCAAATCGATGTCTTCCAGGACAACGGTTATACCAAGGAAGAAATGAAGATGCTGTGGGAAACCCGCAAGATCATGGAATTACCGGACCTTGCCCTGACCGCTACCTGTGTGCGCGTGCCGGTTTTCTATGGACACTCCGAGGCCGTCAATGTGGTCACCAAAGGGAAGCTGTCGGCTGCAAGCGTGCGCGCCCTCCTTGCCAAGGCCCCCGGGGTGACGGTGATGGATGATCCTGCGGCGGGCCTGTGGCCCACCGCCTTGGACGCTGCCACCCACGACGCCACCTTCGTCGGGCGTATCCGTGAGGATTGTTCCCATGAGCGGGGGATCAATTTCTGGGTGGTAGCGGACAATATTCGCAAGGGTGCGGCCCTCAACAGCGTGCAGATTGCGGAAATATTGATCCGCGACTATTTATAGCGCTGCGGAGTTACCTGAACCAGGGCTTGATCGGGCGGTCGTCATCGAAAGAGGAAGGAAATATGGATAAAAAATGGTTGCGTACCCTGCTCGGGGTGGGAATCCTGCTGCCGGGAGTGGCCCAGGCCGTGGGGCTGGGAGAACTGCAGGTCCTGTCTGCGCCAGGGGAACCCTTCCGCGCCGAGATCCCCATCCGCTCCTTGACGCCCCAGGAAGCCGGCGATGTACGGGTATCCCTGGCGTCCAGCAGCGCCTTTGCCATGATCCATCTGCCCGTGGCCCAGGGGCTGGAGCACTGGCATTTCCAGATCCGTACCGACCAGCATCCGGCGGTCCTGATTACCAGCCCCGTGCCCCTGCCCACGCCCAGCCTGTCCTTCCTCGTTCAGCTCGACTGGTCCGGCGGGCGCATCGTGCGCGAATACACGGCACGGAGCAGCCTGGGCAGCTATCTCGCCGCTGCGCCGTCTGCCGTCGAAACCCCCAGCGCGCAAGGGGCTCCCGCGTATGCGGCCCCCGCATCGCGCCCGGCAGCCGTTGCGCCCCTGGTTTACGGCTGGGCCGGGGTAAGGCGATACGGGCCGGTGCGGAATAACCAAAGCCTCTTTCAAATCGCCCAGTCCATCACCCGCAGCAATGCCGTAACCCTCGATCAGGTCATGGCGGCGCTGATCAAGGCCAACCCCGCGGCCTTCAAAAACGGCAATCCATCCTATCTGTACGCTGGCAGCATCTTGCGTGTGCCCACCCTGGGTCAGGTGCAGGGCATGGCGCCGGCTCAGGCAACGGCCTTCCTCGCCGGACAGCGTGCTGCACCGGCTGTCCGGCCAGCCGCTGCGGCGCCCGCTGGCCAGGGAGGGCCGGCCACGCATCTGGTGCTGTCCAGCGCACCGGCAACGGCCGTCCTTGCTCCTACGGCCTCGGCCAGCAGCGCCGCTGCGGACCTCCTTGGCCAATTGCAGCAGCGGACCGCCGCCCTGGTGAAGGAAAATGGCACCCTTGCGGCGCAGGTGCAGTCCCTGGGCAATCGGCTCGCTGCGGAAGAGCGGCTCATCGCCAGTCAGGGAGCGCAACTCGGCGCCCTGGCCAAAGAACAGGGGGCGACGAATCCCTTGCACAACCCGCTATTGTGGGCCTCCTTGGGCGGCAACGTATTGCTGCTTTTGCTCTTCCTGTGGCTGTATGGGCGGCAGAAACAGAACGAAAAACGGCAACGTGAAATTTCCCAGAAAATAATGACCATGGCATCCGCTCCGAGCCCGGCCGTAGCACCGGCGCCGGCGCCGAAACCTACGCCAATACCGGTGGCCGTAGCGCCTGCCGCGTCCATCGCCGCTGCGCCGGCCGTAGCGCCGCCGGCACCCATGCCCACCCCGGTGGAAAAGCCGGTGGAAGAGATCGTGGATGTGGACCCGGTGGAACAGGCCGATATGTATCTTACCTATGGCAAAGCGGAGCAGGCGGCGGCCGTTCTCTCCGAGGCCCTGGAGGACGCACCCCGGCGCAAGGACCTCTATGTAAAGCTGCTCGACGTCTATGCCGGCATGGATCGCCGTGACGATTACCTGGAACTGGCCGAGCGGATGCGCGGGCGTTTCGGGCCGCACAATAGCGCCTGGCAAGAGGTCGCGGCGCAGGGTGCGCAACTCTTCCCGGGCAATGCCCTCTTCGCCGCACCGGAAGAGGCAGCGGCGGCTCCGGGGGGCGTGGCCGTTCCCGCAGAGGCCACCATTGCCGCCGCTGTTCCGGAAGCGGTCCCGGCACCCTTCCAGGGGGGGGAGGCGGCAGAACATCCGGCCGCGGCGCCGGAATCCGTTCCATCGGCTGCAGATGTGCTCGAATTCGACCTCGGTGCGGCCTTTGGCGAACAACCTGCCGAAACGACTTCCCCTCCCGTGGAGGAGGCGGCTGCCGAAGAAGAGGCCCTGCGTTTTTCAGAGGTGGAAAAGGAACGCCTGTTGCGTTCCATCGACGAGCAGTTCCGCGCCTTGGATGAAGCGCCGGCGCGCAGCGCAGGGCTTGCCCTTGCCGCAGAGCCGGCAGCCGTTTCCGCCCCGGCCGGTGCCGAAGGGGAAGAGATCGTTGGCGCAGCCAGTGCCTTGGACTGGGACGCGGTGGGAACCAAACTGGATCTCGCCAAGGCCTATCTGGAAATGGGCGATGGGGAGTCGGCGCGGGAATTGCTCGAGGAGGTCGCCAAGGAAGGTGGCAGCGAGCAGCAGGGGGAAGCGCGGCAGTTGCTGGCAGCCCTTTAGTTACTCCGATGGCGGCTGGCAGCACGCGTGCGGAGACGTCCATCGTTCGCTGGGCTTTGGGCATCGAGTATGATGGCAGCGGCTTTTGCGGATGGCAGCGGCAGGTGGGGCAGGCCAGTGTGCAGGGGGCCGTCGAAACGGCTTTGGCGCGAATAGCCCGACAAGCCGTGGAAGTGGTAGTGGCCGGCAGGACCGACACGGGCGTTCACGCCCTCTGTCAGGTGGCGCATTTTGATACGACGGTTGATCGGCCCGAAAGCGCCTGGGTGCGGGGAGGGAGCGCATATCTGCCCGAGGCCGTGAGCATCCGCTGGGCCCGGTCGGTGGGGACGGATTTTCACGCCCGTTTTTCGGCCACGGCACGCCGCTACCGTTACGTCATTCTCAACCGCCGCCAGCGCCCGGCGCTGTTTCGCCAGCATTATGCCTGGGTGTATCGGCCTCTGCAGGTGGAGCGGATGCAGGCGGCGGCCCAATCGTTGCTGGGTATCCATGATTTCTCCGCCTTTCGGGCCGCTGCCTGCCAGGCCCGGCAGCCGGTTCGCGATCTGCGCCTGTTACAGGTGTCTCGCCGGGGTGAACAGGTGATCATCGATGCCGAAGCCGATGGCTTTTTGCATCACATGGTGCGCAATCTGGCTGGTGTGCTCATCGCCATCGGCGCCGGGGAGCGGCCCGTCGCCTGGGCCGCGGAAGTCCTCGGCAGTCGGGACCGGCGCCTGGCGGCCACCACTGCCCCCCCCGGCGGCCTTTATTTCGTGGCGCCGCGTTATCCTGACGCCTTTGCTTTGCCCATTGATCCGGTGCTGCCCTTTGCCGGATGACCCGGGGCGGAGCCCTGGGCCGGGCCATGTTCCCGCAAGGGCGCAGATGTTAGAATCCCCTGATGGTGCGAATCAAGATTTGCGGTATCACTACAATGGATGACGCCTTGGCGGCCGCCGAGGCGGGAGCGGATGCCATTGGTCTGGTCTTTTACCCGCCCAGTCCCCGGGCCATCGGGGTGGTAGCCGCTGCTGGCATCCTGGCGGCATTGCCGCCCTTTGTGAGCACGGTTGGCCTTTTTGTGAATGCCCAGAGATCGTGGGTGGAGGAGGTGCTGCAGTCCTGCCCCCTCGATTTCCTGCAATTCCATGGCGATGAGACTGCTGCGGACTGCTCTGGCTTTGGTCGGCCCTATATCAAGGCGCTGCGGGTATTGGGCGAGGAGGATTTGCGGCCGAAGCTGCGAACCCATCCCGACGCCCGGGGTTTTTTGCTGGATCGGGCGGTGCCCCGCTTGTGGGGGGGCTCCGGTGAGCCCTTTTCCTGGTGGCCCTTGCCGACGCTGGATAAGCCGCTGATCCTGGCCGGGGGTCTGTCGCCGGATAATGTGGCGGAGGCCATCGCAGTCACCCGGCCCTACGCAGTGGACGTGAGCAGTGGCGTCGAGGCATCGCCGGGACGCAAGGATCATGGCAAAATGCGGGACTTTGTGGCGCGTGTTCGCGCAGCGGATCGGCGAGCGGAGGGGTGATGGCAGCGTATACCTTACCAGACAAGTTGGGACACTTTGGGCCCTACGGCGGGCGTTTCGTGGCAGAAACGCTGGTCACGGCCCTGGAGGAGCTGGATCGGGCTTATGCACTGGCCCGGAAGGATCCGGAATTCCTTGCGGAGCTGCACAGCGAACTGAAGCAATTCGTCGGCCGGCCCAATCCGCTCTTTCATGCCGAGCGTATCTCCCGGGAACTGGGCGGAGCGCAGATCTATCTCAAGCGGGAAGACCTCAACCATACCGGTGCCCACAAGATCAACAATGCCGTCGGTCAGGTGCTCCTGGCCCGCCGCATGGGCAAGCGGCGAATCATTGGCGAGACGGGGGCCGGCCAGCATGGGGTGGCCACGGCCACGGTGGCCACGCGCAACGGCATGGAATGCGTGATCTACATGGGCGAAGAGGACATTCAGCGCCAGTCCATCAACGTATTCCGCATGAAACTCCTGGGCGCACGGGTGGAGGCGGTGAGCAGCGGGACACGCACCCTGAAGGACGCCCTCAATGAGGCGATGCGTGACTGGGTGACCAATGTGGAAGATACCTTTTATGTGATCGGCACGGCGGCCGGTCCCCATCCCTACCCGGTCATGGTCCGTGATTTTCATCGGGTCATCGGCGAGGAGGCGCGGGCCCAGTGTCTGGAGCTGACCGGCCGTTTGCCCGACTGCTGCATTGCCTGCGTGGGCGGCGGCAGCAATGCCATGGGTCTCTTTTATCCCTTTATCGAGGATGAAGGGGTGCGCCTGATTGGTGTGGAGGCGGGCGGTCTGGGCTTGGCCAGCGGCCAGCACGCGGCGCCCCTGTCGGCAGGGCGGCCAGGGGTGCTTCACGGCAACCGTACCTATCTCATGGAAGACGAAGACGGCCAGATCCTGGCTACCCACTCCATTTCCGCCGGGCTGGACTACCCCGGGGTCGGGCCGGAGCATGCCTATCTCAAGGATATCGGGCGGGCCGAATATGTGGCTGCCACGGATGTGGAGGCCTTGGCGGCCTTCCATCGCCTAAGCCGTACCGAGGGGATCATTCCGGCGCTGGAATCGGCCCATGCCCTGGCCTATGCCTTTGAACTGGCCCCGGGCATGCGTCCCGAGCAGACCATCGTGGTCAACCTGTCCGGCCGGGGCGACAAGGATATTCATACCGTAGCGGCACGGGAAGGGATCCGTTTATGAGCCGTCTGAGCGGTCTTTTTGCCGGGTTGGGAAAGCAGGAGCGGGCGGCGCTCATTCCCTTTGTAACGGCGGGGGATCCCTCCTTGGCGGTGATGGTGCCCCTGTTGCACGCCCTGGTGGCGGCGGGGGCCGATGCCATCGAACTGGGGGTGCCTTTTTCCGACCCCATGGCCGATGGCCCAACGATCCAGCGCGCCAGTGAGCGCGCCCTGGCGCGCGGCGTCAAGATGCGCATGGTCCTGGAGTGGGTGCGCGAGTTTCGCCTGCATAATCAGCACACCCCCATCATTCTCATGGGTTATCTGAATCCGGTGGAGGCCATGGGGGCGGAGCCCTTTGCCCTGGCCGCCAAGGACGCCGGGGTGGATGGGGTGATCCTCGTGGATCTGCCGCCGGAAGAGGGCAGCGATTATGCGGAACTGCTCAAAAACCATCAAATCGATCCCATTTTTCTGCTGGCCCCCACCAGCGGTGCGGAACGGGTGGCGGCGGTAAAGGCCATTGGTAGCGGTTTTGTCTATTATGTTTCCTTGCGGGGCATTACCGGGGCAGCACAGGCTGACTGGCAGGAAGTGCTGGAGCGGGTGGCCAGCCTGCGTCAGGCCCTGTCCATGCCGGTGGCCATTGGTTTCGGCATTCGCGATGCGCAGACGGTGGCTTTGGTGGCCCCCGGCGCGGATGCCGTGGTGGTGGGCAGTGCGCTGGTCGAGCGGTTGAGTGCCTGTACCTCCGATGCCGAGGTGCTCGCCGCAGCGCAGGCCTTCATGGCGCCCCTCGCCAAGGCGATCACTGCGCCTGGGGGGGGATCCGCGTGAGCTGGTTTGATCGTATTCTGCCGCCGAAAATCAAAAAAAACACCATGCCGGCGGCAAAAGCCGCCGAGGGGAAGCGCTCGGTTCCCGAAGGCCTGTGGTCCAAGTGCCCGACCTGTCAGGCTGTCTTGTATCGTACGGAACTGGAAGAGAATCTCTATGTTTGCCCCCATTGCGGCCACCATCAACGCATTAGCGCCCGGCAGCGTCTGCATTTTTTCCTGGACGCCGAGCCGCGCCTGGAGATCGCGGCGCAATATCTCCCCGTCGATCCCCTGCGCTTCAAGGATCAAAAGCGCTACAAGGAAAGGCTGGCCGAGGCCCAGGCCAAGACCGGCGAGAAAGACGCGCTGGTGGTGATGCGTGGACTGTTGCAGGGGCGGCCGTTGGTGGCGGCGGCCTTTGCCTTCGAGTTCATGGGCGGCAGCATGGGGTCGGTGGTGGGCGCCCGCTTCGCCAAGGCCGCCGAGACGGCCCTGGGGGAACGTTGTCCCCTGGTGTGCTTCAGCGCCAGCGGTGGGGCACGGATGCAGGAGGGTCTGTTCTCCCTGATGCAGATGGCCAAGACGGCAGCGGCCGTGGAGCGGCTCGCCAAGGCCGGCATTCCCTATATATCGGTGCTTACGGATCCCACCATGGGCGGCGTTTCCGCAAGCCTTGCGACCCTCGGCGATGTCCTCATTGCCGAACCCCAGTCCCTCATCGGTTTTGCCGGCCCGCGCGTCATCGAGCAAACCATCCGGGAAAAATTGCCCGAGGGTTTCCAACGCGCGGAATATCTGCTGGAACATGGGGCCATTGACCAGATTGTCGATCGTCGTCGACTGCGCTCGGTGATTGCGGAGATGCTGGGCATTCTGCGGGGGGTCGAGACTGCTGGCTGAAGGGTATATGGGCATGGATCCCCTTAGCGCCTGGGTCAGCGCCCTTGCCGGCCCGCCCGAAGGGATGGTCATGGGCCTGGAGCGTATGCAGGCGGTGATGGCGCGCCTGGACCTGCAGGCGCGCTTGCCCATGCCCACCATTCTGGTTGCGGGTACCAATGGCAAGGGTTCCACCGTGGCGACCCTGGAGGCCATCTACGCCGCCGCGGGCTACCATACCGCCGCTTATACCAGCCCGCATCTGTGGCGATTCGAGGAACGCTTGCGCCTTGATGGGCATGTCGCCAACGCAGAGTTGTGGCAGACCCATCTGCGGCGAGTGAAAGACGCCAGCGCCGCTACGCCGCTGACTTTTTTTGAAATATCCACCCTGGCGGCGGTACTCATGATCGCGGCGGCGGCGGTGGATGTTGCCATCCTCGAAGTCGGCCTCGGCGGGCGCCTGGATGCGGTCAATGCCTTTACTCCCGACTGCAGCGTGGTCACAACCGTGGATCTCGACCATCAGGCCTGGCTGGGAGCCAGTCGCGCTGCCATCGGCCGGGAAAAGGCCGGGATCCTGCGCCCGCAGGTGCCGGCCGTATATGGCGATCTGGACCCCTGTCCCAGTGTGGAGGCCCAGGCCCGCGCCCTCAATGCGCCCTTATACCGCTTGGGGCGGGATTTCCGGGTGGACGGCGAAGGCGGGAAAAGGGTCTGGGAGGGATGGGGCGTGCGCCTTCCCTTGCCTCCCCCCCGCCTTTGCGGAGAAGGACAGTGGACGAACATCGCCGTGGCTTGGGCGAGCGTCCAACTTCTGCAGAAGCGTCTGCCGGTGCCGATACAAGCATTGGTGCAGGGGACCGAACGGCTGGGCTTGCCGGGCCGTTGTCAGGAATTGCGGCCGTGGGGTCCGGCGGGCCCGATACTGCTTGCCGATGTGGCGCACAACCCCCAGGCGATCCGTCAGCTCGCCGCCTTTCTGGCCGCCCGGAAAGGAGGGGGCCGCTGCCATGCCGTGGTGGGCATGTTGAAAGACAAGGACTTGGCCGGCAACCTGACCCCTTTGCTGCCCTTGGTAGATGCCTGGCATTGTGTCAATATTAACGATACGCTGCGTGCGGCCACAGCCGGGGAGCTGATACAGGTGCTCCAGGTCCTCGGCGTGGGATCCGGCACCGCGCATCCGGGAGTGCCTGAGGCCGTGGACGCGGCGCGGCGGGGCTTGGGTCAGGGGGATTGCTTGCTGGTCTTTGGATCCTTTCATACGGTGAGCCAATTGCCGGCGGCGTGGCTGGTGGAGGAGGGATAATGGCGGGGGATGGCGGCGCAACCGGCCAGCGGGGTTGGCGGGCGGTGATGCTCGCGCTCCCGGTGTTGCTCCTGGGTGTCGGGATGGCCTTTTATCTCGGGCATCGGCAGGTTCCCGAGATGCCGCGCGTCGCGGGGCCGACCGTGCTTTTGCCCTTGAACGGGGAATCCAGTGCCATGGCGCCCGCTCCCTCCGTGCCGCAGCCCCCAAGCCCCATACGTGCGGAGCCGCTTTCCCCGCGGGCCGCAGCGGCGGCGCCCGTCATTTCCGGCAAGGCGTTGCCATCCGGATCAAAGATGGCGATGGTGGAGCGACCAGGCCGCGCGGCAAGCCAGCCGAGCCCGATCATGCATTCAGCGGCGCTGTCTCCGTCATCGCTCGGACATCCGCCGCCGGCCGCAACGGAACCAGCGCGTCCTGCCCCGGGCTGGTATGTGCAAGTGGGCGCCTTTGGCACGCCGCGGTCTGCCCGGCAGGTCCTGGAGCGAGTGCGCAGCAGGGGGATCAGCGGACGTTTGGCCGTGTTGCCGGGAAGTGCCTTGCAACGCGTCTGGATCGGGCCGCTTCCGGATCGGGGCGCAGCCATGGCGGTCACGGCCCGGCTGCGGCAGGATCTCCGGCTCTCGGGTTTCCCGCGGCACTGGCCTTAGGAGGTGCCTATGCTCTGGGTCGATGGCATGGCGTTGGGGGTGGTCGTCGTTTCGGCGCTGTTCGGACTATTGCGGGGAATGATTCGCGAAGTGCTGTCGCTGCTGGCCTGGGTCCTGGGTCTGTATGCGGCTTGGCGCTTCGGTCCCCATGGACTTGCGCCCGCCCTGCCGCCGGTGGTCCCCCAATGGCTGCGAATACCCCTGGCCGACCTGCTCATCTTCCTTGGCTTTGTGATCGCTGGTACGCTGCTGGCCCTGCTCGTTCGCAAGATCTTTTACGGGGTGGGCCTGGGCGGCCCTGACCGACTGTTGGGGGCATTTTTTGGCGTCTTGCGCGGTGTGCTGTTGATTGCGGTGTTGGCCTTCGGCGTGCAGTCTTCGGCGCTGGCACAGGCCTCCTGGTGGCGACAGTCCTGGCTGGCCCAGGCCGGGGTCGTCTTGGTCTCCCACGCGGTGACAGGGCCCGCCGTTGCCCTGCTGGAGTCAAGTTCCCTTGCAAAATAAAGCCCTTTACCATTCCACGCAGGATGATGATCACTTTCACGACGAGTGTGGGGTCATTGGCGTTTTTGGCCATCCAGAGGCCGCAAACCTTGCCTATCTGGGGCTCTATGCCTTGCAGCATCGGGGCCAGGAGTCCGCCGGCATCGTCTCGGCGCAAGAGGGCAAGCTCTACGCCCAGCGCGGGATGGGGCGTGTAGCGGAGGTCTTTGGGCCGGGAGAGATTGCCAAGTTGCCGGGTCAGCAGGCCATCGGCCATGTGCGCTACTCGACGGCCGGAGATTCGGTCCTGCGTAATACCCAGCCGGTGTTCATCAATTATCGGCATGGCGCCTTTGCCATCGGCCATAACGGCAATCTGGTGAATGCCGATGCCTTGCGCACCCAATTGGAGCGGGAGGGCGCCATTTTCCATACCGACATGGATACGGAAGTGATCGTGCATCTCCTGGCGCGGATGCCGGGCGATGATGCGGGATCACGTCTGGCGGCGGCGCTGCGGCAGGTCTCCGGGGCCTATTCGCTGGTCTGTCTGACGGAGACGCGGCTCATTGGCGTGCGCGATCCCCTGGGCTTCCGTCCCTTGGTGCTGGGGCGACTGATTGAGTCCGGTGGTTTTGTTCTGGCCTCGGAGACCTGTGCCCTGGATCTGATGGGCGCCGAATTCGTGCGGGATATCGAGCCGGGGGAGTTGATCATCATCTCCCGCGAGGGTATCGAAAGCCGCCGCCCCTTTACTCCGGAAGCGCGGCGCATGTGCGTTTTCGAGTACATTTATTTTGCTCGTCCCGATAGCGTGCTGGATGGCATCCATGTCTATTCGGCGCGTAAGCAGATCGGCCGTGCCCTGGCCAAGCTGCATCCCCGCGATGCCGACGTGGTGGTGCCGGTCCCCGATTCCGGGGTTGCCGCCGCCCTGGGTTATGCCGAGCAGTCGGGGCTACCTTTCGAGCTGGGGCTCATCCGTAACCACTATGTGGGACGTACCTTTATTCAGCCGGCGCAACGGGGCCGCGATTTCGGCGTAAAGGTCAAACTCAACGCGCAGCCCCATATCCTGCGCGGTAAACGGGTGATCCTGGTGGATGACTCCATCGTGCGCGGTACCACCAGCGCCAAGATCGTGAATCTGGTCCGCGCGGCCGGTGCTAGGGAGGTGCATTTCGTGGTGAGCGCGCCGCCCACCATTGGGCCTTGTTACTACGGCATCGATACGCCGGACCGCTCTCAGCTCATTGCCGCGCAGCACAGTATCGAGGAAGTGCGCAAGATGATCGGCGCCGATACCCTGGGCTATATTACCCTGGATGCCTTATATGAAGCCGTAGGCGGGCGCGAGAAAGGGTACTGCGACGCGTGTTTTAGTGATGATTACCCGTTGCCGACTCCCGAGGGGAAGGGGCCTCGCCAACTATATCTCATGCAGGAGGTGCGATGAGTGCTCAAGACTGGCAAGAGGGCCTGCGGCCCGAAACCCTGGCCATCCGTGCCGGGATCCATCGCACGGCAGAGCAGGAGCATAGCGAGCCGATTTTTCCTACCTCCAGTTTTGTCTTCCAGTCGGCGGAGGAGGCTGCGGCGCGCTTTGCGGGCCGCAGCCCGGGCAATATCTATGCGCGTTTCACCAATCCCACCGTGCGCACCTTTGAGGAGCGGCTGGGGGCTCTGGAAGGCGCCGAGGCAGGTTTGGCCACGGCATCGGGGATGGCGGCATGCCTGACCACCTTCATGGGTCTTCTGCAGGCGGGCGATCATATCATTGCCTCCCGTTCCATTTTTGGAACCACGGTGCAACTGCTGAGCAATATCCTGGGGCGTTTTGGCGTGGAAACCAGTTTCGTGGCCCTTGCCGATCCTGCGGCCTGGGCGGCGGCGCTGCGCCCCAATACCCGCATGCTCTTTCTGGAAACGCCCAGCAATCCCCTGACGGAGATCGGCGATATCCGCGCCCTGGCGGACCTCGCCCATGGGCATGGCGCTTGGCTGGTGGTGGATAACTGTTTTTGCACCCCGGCCCTGCAAAAGCCCCTCGCCCTGGGGGCGGACCTGGTGGTGCATTCGGCGACCAAATACCTGGATGGTCAGGGGCGAACCCTGGGCGGGGCCATTTGCGGCAGCGCCGAGATGCTCACCGGGCCGCGCAATTTCGTGCGCACGGCGGGCCCGAGTTTGAGCCCCTTCAATGCCTGGGTTCAGCTCAAGGGGCTGGAGACCCTTGCCCTGCGCATGGAACGGCACTGCCAGAATGCCCAGGCGCTGGCGGAGTGGCTGGAGGCGCGGGCGGAGGTGGCGCGGGTGTATTATCCGGGGCTGGCGAGTCATCCCCAGCGCAGTCTGGCGGCGGCACAGCAAAGCCTGCCGGGTGGAATACTCTCTTTTGACGTGCGCGGGGGGCAGCCGGCGGCCTGGCGCTTCGTCAACGGTCTGCGTCTCCTGTCCCTGACCGCCAATCTGGGCGATACGAAAAGCACGGTTACCCATCCCGCCAGCACCACCCATAGCCGGATCAGCCCCGAGGCGCGGGCGGCGGCGGGGATCGGGGACGGCCTGCTGCGCATCAGCGTGGGTCTGGAACATGTCGACGACCTGCGTGATGATCTCCTGCGCGGCTTTGCCGCCATGGCCGTGCCGTGATTTGCGCTATGCTGAAGGCATGGGATCCCGCGCGCGGCCTGTTTTTCCCTGGTGTAATCGATTCGCGATGAATGCTGCGGTCGTTTATCGAAAAACCGACTTATGGAGACAATGACATGACCAGATTCCGCCCCTTACATCGCAGCCGGCTCCTGCCCGGCACGCTGATTTGCTCTTTCGATAGCGGCTTGCCGGCGCGGGTGGAGATTACCGATCCGGCCCTTGCGGTGATGACCGATCTGCGCCGGGTGCCGGCCGTGACGATTCCGGCCGACAGCGCCATTGATGTGGCCATGCAGCGCATGATGCATGCCGGGGTGCGTTTGCTCCTGGTGCTGGGGGAGTATGCCGCCGTGGTCGGCCTGGTTACGGCCCGTGACATCATGGGTGAAAAACCCGTGCGGCTCGCCGCTGAAAACCGGATCCCGCGTGATGCCGTGAAAGTGGGAGAAATCATGGTGCCGGAGGGCCAGATCGAGGTCCTGGATCTCGCCGAGGTGGAGCGCTCCACCGTCGGGGATGTGGTGCTCACCCTGCGCGAGGCGGGACGACAGCACGCTCTGGTCATGGAGGCCGGTGACCCGCCGCAGATCCGGGGGATCTTTTCCATCAGCCAGATCGGCCGACAGTTGGGGGTCAAGATCCAGTCGACGGGTGTGGTGCAGAGTTTTGCGGAGCTGGAACATCTCCTTGCTAGTTCCAGTTGATCTGAGGCTTTCCTCTCTTTTTGCGGGTGATGATGGTGCATGACCTCCTGGGTCTGCTGCTAGCCCTCCTGCTCATTTTGCTCAACGGTTTTTTTGTGGCCGCGGAGTTTGCCTTGGTTCGCCTGCGCGGGACGCGGGCGCGGACCATGGCTCAGGACTTTGGACTGCGGGGCCGCATCCTCCTGGCCATGAGCCGTCATCTGGATGTTTACCTCTCCGCTACCCAACTCGGCATCACCCTGGCCTCACTGGCCCTGGGCTGGGTGGGGGAGCCGGTGGTGGCGCGGCTGTTCCAGCCGGTCTTTGCGGCATGGGGTATCGGGCATGGTGAAGTGCGGGCGGCGCTGTCCTTCACCATCGCCTTTGCGCTCATCTCTTTTACCCACATCGTCCTGGGCGAGCTGGTGCCGAAATCCCTGGCCATCCGTAAGGTGGAAGCGGTTTCCCTGTGGACGGGGGTGCCCCTTTATGCCTTTTATTGGCTTTTTTATCCGGCCATTCGGGTGCTCAACGGGGCGTCCAGCCTGGTCCTGCGGCTATTCCGCCTGAACGGCCAGCGTGCCGCAGAGGATGCGCCCCATACCCGGGACGAACTCAGCATGATCTTGGCCTTGAGTCAGGCCCAGGGGGCGCTGGGGCGACGCACCGGCGATATCCTGGAACGGGTGCTGGAATTTACCGAACTGACGGCGGGGGATCTCATGCGTCCGGCGGCCGAGATGGTGTGCCTGCTGCTGGACGATTCGGCGGCGGCCAATCGACAGGTCATGGAGCGCCATCGTTTCACCCGCTACCCGGTCTGTGCCGGCGATCGCCAGCATGTGGTGGGCCTGTTGCACGTAAAAGACGCCTTTGCGGCCTTTGCCGGCCGCAGCGCCGAACCGGACTTGCGCCGCCTGTTGCGGCCCTTGCCGGCGGTGCCCAAGCACCTTCCGGCCATGGACCTCCTGGCGCATTTTCGCAGTGGCCATCCGCATTTTGCGCTGGTCGTGGATGATTTGGGTACCATCACCGGATTTGTTACCCTGGATCATGTCCTGGAGGCATTGCTGGGCGAAATTCAGGATGAATTCCGGCATCACAAGTTCGACTGGAAGCGCCGCGCCGATGGCAGCCTGATCGGTTCCGGAAGCTTGTCCGTCTACTCGCTGGAACGGGCGCTGGATTTTCCCATCGAGGAAAGCGAAGCGGATACGGTGGGTGGCCTCTTGATGCGCCGCCTGGAGCGCCTGCCCGACGAGGGCGAGCGGGTGGTCTTTCCGGATTTTGATGTGCTGGTGCTCAAACGCGAGGGCCCGCGTATCCAGTTGGTGCAGGTACTGCCGCATCCGCAGCAGACGGGCGAAGAATGGTTCAGCTAGCAGGTTTTTGTGCAACGTAAAGACTTTTATTACGAATTGCCTCCCGAGCGGATTGCCCAGGCGCCCTTGGCAGAGCGCAGCGGCGGCCGACTGCTGCAGGTGGATGGCGGCAATGGCACCTGGGCTGATGGCCAGGTCCGCGACTTACCGCAGATCCTGCGCCCCGGCGATCTCCTGGTGCTCAATGACACCCGGGTCCTTCCGGCACGGCTGCAGGCCCGCAAGCCCAGTGGTGGTGCCGTGGAGCTCTTGCTGGACCGGATCGTCGGCGATACCGAGGCTTGGTTTCTGGCCCGCGCCTCCAAACCGCTGCGTCCCGGCGGCATCCTGCTGCTGGGCGGCGGCGTGGAGGTCCACATTCACGAAAAAGCGGATATGCGCGTGCGCCTCGGCATTCCCGCAGGGGGGTCCTGGTTGGCCCTTCTCCAGGCTCAGGGCGCTACGCCCCTTCCGCCTTATATTCATAGAACGCCCTCAGCGGATGATGCGGAGCGCTATCAGACCGTGTATTCGGCAAAGCCGGGGGCGGTGGCGGCCCCTACGGCGGGCTTGCACTTTGACGCTCCGTTGCTGGCCCTGCTGGCCGAACGGGGGGTGGATACGGCCTTTGTGACCTTGCACGTGGGGGCTGGCACCTTTTTGCCGGTGCGCAGCGAGCGGGTGGAGGATCACGAGATGCATGCCGAAAACATGGAGGTGCCTGCGGCTACGGTGGCGGCCATTGCGGCCACCAGGGCCCGGGGCGGACGGGTGGTGGCGGTGGGAACCACGGCCTGTCGGGCCCTGGAGAGTGCCGCCGGTTCCGGGTTCCTGCGGCCTTTTGCCGGGGAAACGCGACTCTTCCTCTATCCCGGCAAGCGCTTTCATGTGGTCGATCTCCTTCTCACCAATTTCCATCTGCCCGAATCCACCCTGTTGATGCTGGTGAGCGCCTTTGCCGGGCGGGAGCTGATCCTGGCCAGCTATGGTCACGCGGTGGCGGCGGGATATCGTTTTTTCAGCTATGGGGACGCCATGTTGATCTACCCGAGCACAGCGGCACGATGAGTATCTTGCAGATCCTTGCGGAGCAGGGGGCGGCCCGCCGCGGCCTCCTGCAACTTCCCAGAGGCACCATCCAGACCCCCGCCTTCATGCCCGTGGGCACCTATGGCACCGTCAAGGCCATGACCCCCGAAGAGTTGCAAACCCTGGGGGCGGAGATCATCCTGGGCAATACCTTCCACCTTTTCCTCCGCCCCGGACTGGAAGTCATCGGCGCCCTGGGCGGTTTGCACCGGATGATGCACTGGGATGCACCCATCCTCACCGATTCCGGCGGTTTCCAGGTCTTCAGTCTCGGACCCCTGCGGCGCCTGAGCGAGGCGGGGGTCCGCTTCCGTGCGCCCAGTGACGGGCGCGCGGTTTTCCTCGGTCCGGAAGAGTCCATGGCCATTCAGGGTGCCCTGGGATCGGACATCGCCATGGTCTTTGACGAGTGCACACCCCATCCGGCCACCCGGGAGGAGGCGCGGGTCAGCATGGAATTGTCCCTGCGCTGGGCCGCCCGTTCCCAGGCCGCTTATGCGGGGCCCGGGCAACTTTTCGGTATCGTGCAGGGGGGTATGTACGCGGATTTGCGCCAGCGCTCCCTGGACGGCCTGGTCAGGCTCGACTTTCCCGGCTACGCCATTGGGGGTCTGTCGGTAGGGGAGGGCAAGGCGGAAATGTTGCAGGTACTGGATGACCTCCTGCCCCGGATGCCCCGGGATCGGCCGCGCTATCTGATGGGGGTAGGCACGCCGGAGGATATTGTCGCGGCGGTGCAACGGGGGGTGGATATGTTCGATTGCGTCCTGCCTACGCGCAATGCCCGCAACGGCTGGCTGTATACCCGCAACGGCATCCTCAAGCTGCGCAATGCCCGCTACGAAAAAGACCCTTTGCCGGCGGATCCGGACTGCGCCTGTTACACCTGCCGCAACTATAGTCGCGCCTATCTGCGCCATCTGCAGCGTAGTCACGAGATCCTCGGCGCCCGCCTCAATACCCTGCACAACCTCCACTATTATCAGGAATTGATGGCGGGTTTGCGCCAGGCCATCAGCGCCAGCCGTCTGGATGCCTTTGTTGCCGATTTCCATCGCCACTATGGTGCCGCTGCCGGCATTTCCGCCAGCGGTTCCCTCGCCGACGCCTAGCGGCTACAATGGCGGCCCTCTGCCGAATCCAGGAGCGTCCATGAATCTCTCGCCCATCACCAGCGCCTTCGCTGCCGGCGCCCCTGCTGGGGCCGCCGGCCCGGAATCCGTCTGGCTGCAGTTTGTCCCGCTGCTGGTCATCTTTGCCATTTTTTACTTTCTGCTGATCCGCCCCCAGATGAAAAAGGCCAAGGAGCAGCGGCAGCTCATCGCCTCCGTCGCCAAGGGCGATGAAGTGGTGACCCAGGGTGGGCTGTTGGGACGGGTCATGCAGGTAGGGGATGAATATCTGCACCTGGAAGTGGCGGAAGGGGTGGTGGTCAAGATCCAGAAGGCGGCCGTCACCCTGCTGCTCCCCAAGGGGACCATCAAGAAACTCTAAAGGCTTGTCATGACCCGCTATCCGTTCTGGAAGTATCTCATCATCCTGGCTGTCGTCCTGCCATCCCTGCTTTATGCGCTGCCCAATCTCTATGGCTGGCACGCTGCAGTGCAGGTGCGGGCGCCGGTGGGCACCATCCTGCCGCCCGTTGCGACCATGGAGCAATGGCTGCAGGGCGCCGGAATCGGCGTGACGCGGGTCAAGAGCGATGCCCAAGGCAGCACTTTTTTCTTTCCCAATGAAAACGCCCAGGGTCAGGCGGAAACCCTGCTGCAGGGCAAACTGCCCGCCAATGCGCAGGTGATCCTGTCGCAGGTCTCGGCGCAGCCCGACTGGCTGGCGGCCATCGGCGGCAAACCCGTCAATCTGGGCCTGGACTTGCGCGGCGGCGTTTATCTGCTCTTGCGCGTCGATACCGGGGCGGTGATCAAGCACGCCGTGGAACGCGACAGCAATGACCTGCGCACCTTCCTGCGCCATGAGAACCTTCAATACTTGG